>ENA-UOOR01002003-UOOR01002003.1-fermentation-metagenome-genome-assembly--contig:-NODE-2003-length-22022-cov-6.387946_pt1 | contig 22022 bp, 20 predicted proteins | sample MGYA00245780_ERZ724029 | MGnify/ENA primary metagenome ERZ724029 (study PRJEB28704, sample SAMN03018315) | fermentation metagenome | biome: anthropogenic terrestrial biome; feature: soil; material... | reverse complement strand
CTTTGGGTTTTCAACGCAGATAAGGTCAGCATCATATAGCCACTTCCAGGGTTCCTCCTTTTTAAAATCTGAGGCTGCTTGGTATAGCTCTATCAGTTGTTCATTAGTAGGTTTATTGTCTTTTCGCATCTATCTCGTCACTCCTCTTATCTTTAGACTCTCCTTTGATGTAATCATTTGTATTAACAACATCACTAGCTTTGCAAAAAACACTTATTAAAAAGTCAAGTCCTAAAAACGCCTAATAACGAGTAAAATATGAGAATAAGTGATGCTTTTCATAAAAAAACTCCTTATAATAGAGATATGGTAGTTCTTGTCCGAATCTCTAAAATAAGGAGAAATAAAAATGCAAGACAAGAATATCATAAAATCCACATTTTTTCAATTCTTTAAACCGATTTTTAGTAAAAACCTTCAAAAAAAGATCATTACCTTCGGAGCTGATAAGTATGTAAAAAAGCTAACAACCTTTCAGTTATTAGAACTTATCATCTGTGCCCAGCTTAATCAACAGCGAAATTTACGGGAAATTAGTAACAACTTTAATGATGACCGATTCAGTAAACAGATTGGGGTAGAATCTTTTAGCGCTTCACAAATTTCTCGACGATTAAGAGACCTACCAACAGAATTATTGCAGTCTTTGTTTGTAGAGATAATTTCTGAAGCCATAAATCAAATTGGCTTAAGTGTAGTCAATCAGGAGTTAGGTCCAATACTACGAATTATCGATTCTACCACGATTAGTCTTTGCCTTACTCAATATCCTTGGGCAGTCTTTAGAAAAACAAAAAGTGGCATTAAAGTCCATTTAGCTCTTAGGTTTCTCGATGGTAACACCATCCCGGAAAAGATCGTTATTACACCAGCCAAGCGCAATGATAAAACACAGATGGATTCCTTGATAGTTGAATTGGAAGATGTTCTAAATGTTTTTGACCGCGGTTATCTGGACTACAAAAAGTTTGATGATTACTGCCAGAAAGGTATACGCTTTGTGACTAGATTGAAAGACAAAGCAATCGTGGAAGTAATTGAGAGTCAACCTGTAAAACCAGATAGTCCTGTTAAAAAAGATATGATTGTCAGGTTAGGTACAAATCAGAAAAAGATGAAGTATAAACTACGACTGATCGAAGTAGATGACACGAAAGGTAAGCTGCTTAAAATTATTACTAATGATTTTGATCTTAACTCTGAAGAAATCGGTGATATCTACCGTTATCGATGGCAGATAGAACTCTTTTTTAAATGGTTAAAACAACATTGCTGCGTAAAACACTTCTATGGTTTAAGCCAGCAGGCGGTAGAAAACCAAATTTACATCGCTTTAATAACCTACTGTCTACTCCAGTTATTAAAGTTAAAAACCAATTATCAAGGTCCACTACTGCAGGTCTTAACACTACTTACTACTTGCCTTTACGATTTTTTCGAGGTATTTCTTAAGAAGCTGCCCCATAAGAGACGAAACTCAAAAGGACGGCGAAAGATCGACTACGAAAAAATCTATCAGATGACTGAAAGGCAGGTGATGGAAGGCGAGATGGGTCTGTTTTACGATTTAACATACGACCCAGTAATCCTGTAAAAAGAATAGTTGGTAAAATGTGGACAAGAACTATCTTTAGTTATACTTGTTCTTGACCTATATGAGAATATATAACTTACTTATTTTGTCATATATAGTTATTATTGGTTATGAGGAAGCCTTGCTTGACTATTATGAAAAAGTTTTATGCAACGCTAGTGTAACAACATAATGGGTAGCATACGACTCTTCTATGCTTGAATTCCCAGATTTACTAAAGCGCAAAGGAATTTTCCTACCTTTAACTCCCCACTGATTATATGCTGTCCAGGAGGGCTTTAAATGCCTTTGCCGCGCGTATTTCTTGATTTCCTTCATGATTAATGATAGTTTATTCAAGTTCGTTTTACATACTCTCTCAAGGTATGGAACCCGGCCAAACCTCCAGTTTTCATAATCTTTTACAGATAAGATATCCATTTTTATCAATACATCTACAGGTGATATATAAATCTTTTCTTTCAGTATACTGCTCATAACTAAACCTACTTTATGTTTTAGTTCAACGTTATTCATAAATAATCTACCTAACTCCTCTTTCCGGCGCCTCTAATTCCTCAGGTTGTAATACAAGTTAAGGTCTTCTATGGTACATAACTATTCTCCTATTTTACATCGTTTTCCATAGATAACCCTGTACTATCAAAATATAATTGAATTATGCAATTCCTTGATAAGCGTAAAAGTTACAAAATAACCTTAAATCTTAAAGGACTCGCCCAAAGTAAAGATGAAAAGCATTCTAGTATAGACAATATGTTATAACCAACAGGTATTCTATACTTAAGAATACCATTTCCCTCATCAACTTGACAAGATTTGAGATTTTAAAAAAGCATCCGGTTGATTGATGAATTAAATATTAAATTCACAAGGATTATTTTTTGTCAAATTAGATGTTTGAGTAAAGGTAAAATGGACTGCCAGATTTTTTTGGTGGGATTGTATGCTGATTGTCTTACACTTAAATCGATGGTAATATATGAGTATACGAAAAGCAAATTCCTATCTTTTGGAGTTTTCCCGGAATAGACAGTTATGCCTAACCCTCTTATATGGCCATACCCCGAACGGCGACGGGGTAAATCCGTCCTCTTGTAAGAATGTGTTGATTGAATACTGCTTCTTTGATACCGGTGATGATTGTATCGCCATCAAGTCGGGAAGAGACAAAGATGGAATCAGAACCGGTAAGCCCAGCGAAAATATGGTAATCAGGCATTACCACGGGCGCCGGGGACATGGGGGCATTGTAATCGGGAGTGAGATGTCGGGAGGAATCCGGAATATCTTCGCCTATGATTGTGAATTCAACGGGACTGACCGGGCCCTCCGGATTAAGGCCGCCCGAGAAAGAGGCGGCTATGTCAAAGATCTTTGGTTCCGTAATATTGCGGCGGATCGGATTGTCCATGAAGCGATCATGATCAATATGAAATATACGGCCGACGGTTTCTCCGGAACAAGAAAAGGCGATCAGCCTCCGCGGTTTGGGAATTCCCATTTTGAACAGATCTCTTGCCAATACGCGGAAGGAAATATTATTAGAATTGACGGTCTTGAGGACCAACCCGTTGAAGACCTTTATTTTGAAAGAATAAACTTACAAGGGGAACAAGGAATTCTCGTTGCGAACGCTCGGAACGTAACCTTTAAAGATTTGAGAATTCGGGTTAGGCAACATCCGGCCATTAATATTGATGGAGGCGTAGGAATTAATTTTGACGGCCAGACGGTGATTGGCAAAGAATGACTATGGCCATAAAAACAAAACTTGAACGAGCAACGGTATTTGCAAAAGGAATGGGTAACAGAATTTATAACAAAGCTTATCATAAACGACCGACGGTGAGATCATCCGCCGGTCGTTTTTTTTCAAGTTTCTTTAAATCTTGACCGGATCGGGATATTAACATAAAATAGGTTTAGCTATTATAGCTAAAACCGTTAAAGGGGGGGCTAAGATGATTGTGACATCAACGGAAGTACAGAATAATTTCGGGAAGTATCTGATCCTGGCGGCGCAGGAGGAGATCATCATTACCCGAAACGGTAGAGAAATTGCTAAATTAACGGCGATTAAAAAGCCGCCGACCGCTAGTAGTGAAGGAAGGGAGCAAGTGTCAGAAAAGGCGGCCGCCTACGGCGAAGACAGATGGAAAGCTTCCTATGAGGAGTTTTTGGCTCTAACCCAAAACTCGGAAGAACGCTATGAATACATTGACGGGGAGATCTACCTTTTAGCTTCACCAAAAACTGCCCACCAAATTGCTTTAACCGAGATTTTCGGGATCTTCTACAATTGGTTTGAAGGGAAAAGCTGTACCACCTTTGTTGCTCCTTATGATATAACGCTCAGACGAAACCAGGAGAATATTAATGTTGTCCAACCCGATTTAATGGTCATTTGCGATCTGGAAGAAAAGTTAGATACCGACGACTATTACCAAGGGGTACCGACGCTCCTTATTGAGATCTTGTCCGAAGGAACCCGCAGAAAGAACTTGGTCACAAAGCTTGATCTTTATTTATCCTGCGGAGTTAGGGAATATTGGATCGTGAACCCGCTAAATAAAGAGCTTACGATCTATCATTTTACCGACCAAAACATTAAAGAAAGCGCTACCTATCGCAAACCGGAGGTTGCCCGTTCCTTCATTTTCGACGGCTTAACTGTTGAGCTTGATCTGGTATTTAAGTGAGGGAACACATAGTCCCAACATTTTTTATTTACTCTCATTCAGACACATTAATTTAGTCTGTTCCATAACAAGTTCAACTGCTGTCTTTGACTGATCAGGCGGGTAACCATACTTTTTCAGCAAACGTTTTATGATCATCCTCATATTAGCCTGAACACTTTCACGGATCGCCCAGTCCACAGTAAGATTATTCTTAATCGATAGCGTTAGATCCCTGGCAATTTGCTTCAGAATCTCATCGCCCATTATTTCTTTAGCCGATTCATTATCTGCTAAAGCATCATAAAAGGCTAATTCATCCGGGGTCAACCCGGTACTTTCTCCTCGTTTCTCTGCTTCATTAATCTGTTTCGCCAGCTCAATAAGTTCCATGATTACTTGTGTGGTTTCAATTGTCCGGTTCTGATACTTTCTAATCGCCGCCTCCAATAACTCCGAGAATTTTTTGGACTGCACCAGGTTACGTCGGGAGAAAGTCTTGATACTACCTTTCAACAATCTGTTCAATAATTCAACTGCTAAGTTCTTCTGCTTCATCCCTTTAACTTCATCCAGAAACTCGTCAGACAGGATGGCAATATTGGGCTTGGAAATTCCGACCGCACTTAAGATATCAACAACTTCATCGGAGGAAATAGCTTTTGAGATTAACTGGTTCAGTTCAGCATCAAGTTGCGAAGTAGTCTTCTTTCTATTATCATCAGTAATCAGTTTAACCAGACTTGCCTTGACCGCTTTATGGAATCCGATCTCCACATTCAATCTTTGAGCAGTATCCGTGGTCGCACATAAAGAATAGGCACGTGCCATTTCTGTAACCAACTTTAGATAATCATTCTTTCTCTCTTCACGAAGTTCAATGATAAAATCCATGGTTTCCACAATCGCCTGCATCTTCTCACTGGGTTTACCAGTGAAGAATTTACTGTAATCATGGCCATGTAACAACTCTTTGATCAGATCATACTTTTCTAAGAGCACCTCAACAGCTACTTCCGTATCAATGCCTGTTGTCTTTTGATCACTATCCGTATATTGAGAAAGCGCTGTTTTTAAATTTTCCGCAATCCCGATATAATCAACAACAAGTCCTCCTTGTTTATCTTTGAAGACCCGGTTCACCCTGGCGATTGCTTGCATCAAATTATGCCCGCTCATCGGCTTATCAATATACATCGTATGCATACTAGGTACATCAAAGCCGGTCAGCCACATATCACGAACAATAACCATCTTTAGTTCATCATTAGTATCTTTCATCCGTTTGGCTAATACTTCCCTGGTCGCTTTGGTACCAATAAAAGGTTGCCACTGGGCCGGATCGGCCGAACTTCCTGTCATCACCACTTTAATCTTGCCAGCCATTAAATCTTTGCTATGCCAATCCGGACGCAACGCAACAATCTCTTTATATAACTCGATAGCAATCCTCCTGCTCATAGCAACAATCATCGCTTTGCCGCCCTCATTCTCCTGGGCTCGCTCCCGCTCTTCAAAGTGAGTAACAATATCCTGGGCAATCAGCTTAACCCGTTCTTTAGCACCAACAATCGCCTCCAGCCGTGCCCACTTAGTTTTGAGCTTTTCTTTCTGGCTTGCTTCTTGAAACTCTGTGATCTCCTCATATTCGCTATCAACTTGGGGCTTCATCTCCTCCGGTAGCTCCAGCTTGGCAATTCTACTTTCATAGTAAATCTTAACCGTGGTTCCATCCTCAACCGATCTGGTCATATCATAAATATCTATGTAATCCCCGAAGACCGCCCGGGTATTCTTATCGGTTAATTCCACCGGTGTACCAGTAAACCCAATATAAGAGGCATTCGGCAGACTATCCCGCATATACTTGGCATAACCATATTTGATTTGTGCTTCAGTTTTTCCCCTGACGATTTCGGCACCAAACCCGTATTGGCTGCGATGGGCTTCATCTGCAATCACAATCACATTTTTACGTTCGGTCAGAACCCGTCCCTCATAATCGGCAGAAGGTTCCGCCACCTTATCCAGAGTATAGAGCTCTTCATCCTCTTTCACTCGAGCGGTAGGGGACGCAAACTTATGGATAGTGGTAAAGATAATACCCCCGCTGGCACGGTTATTTAATAATTCCTTTAGATGAGACCGATCATTAGCTTGTACCGGGATACTTCTTAATAGATCCTGACTTTTTAAAAAAGTGGTATATAACTGATCATCCAAATCATTTCGGTCAGTAATCACAACCATAGTGGGGTTTTCCAGTTCTTCATCAACAACCAGTTTGCCGGTATAGAAAACCATGGATAAACTCTTCCCGCTACCCTGGGTATGCCAGACCACACCAATCCGCCGGTCTCCTGTCTCCATCGTGGCACGTTTGGTGCTCCTCACTGCCTTATTAACCGCATAATACTGATGATAACCAGCCAGAATCTTCTGTGTATCCTTACCATCGCTCTGGAATAAGATAAAATACCTGATCAGATCAAGGAAACATTCCTGTTCAAACATCCCCTTAATCAAGACCTCCAACTGCGGAATAGACTGCGGGGCAATCGTCTCACCATCAATCGTCCGCCAGGCCAAAAACCAGTCCTCATTGGCAGTAAGCGTGCCTGCCCTGGCATTCACACCATCACTGGCGACCAGAAAAGCATTATAGGTGAATAAGGAAGGAATAGTCATCTTATAGGTTTGGAGCTGATGATAGGCATCAGTAATCTCAACATTCTCATCACCGGCACTTTTCAACTCAACAACTACCAAAGGAAGCCCATTAACAAAGGCAATAAGATCCGGCCTCTTCTCCACCCCATGCTCAACAACGGTAAATTGGTTAGCCACCATAAAATCATTATTCTGCGGCTCTTCAAAATCGAAAACATACGCCTTTTCCGTCCGGTAACCGGCATCTTCCCGACGTACCTGTACATCAATACCATCGGTAATCATCTTATGAAAAGCCTTGTTATTCATTAACAGACTGGGGCTTTGCGGAATCGTAATCTGCCGGAAAGCTTCCTCCAAGGCCTCCTCGGGCAGCCGGGGATTGATCCGCGCCAGCGCTTCTTTCAATCTCTCGGTAAGCACAACATCACTATAATCTTCCCGCTCCGGATAATCTCCATCCGGAGCCAGATCCGGGGCAAAGACTATTTCATAGCCAAGTTCCTCAAACCATTCCAGGGCCGCCTCTTCTAAGTGGGACTCACAAAAATTACTCCTCATCTGTTGCCACCTCCTTAATTCGTCTTTTGCTTAATTTTTATTTGAAAGGGTTTACCCTTGTTTATTAGTGGTAACCGCCTCGATTGCTACCCGGATCTCACCAGACATTAGTTTGGGGAGAAGGGTGTCTCTAATATTTGCCAAGTTACGATTTTGTTCCTCAAGAAACGCTTGATATTCGAAATATTTACCGCAAGTATTTTTGAATTCTAAAAGAACATTATCCTTTGGTGTCAAAGCAGGTATTTGTTTCATTATTGAACCTGAAACCTCTTTAAAAGTAGAACCTGTTGCTCGATTTTCTATAACTTCAAGACTGTTTTTAAGAAAGTAATATATATATGCGGTTCCAATATTATTTTTAGGAACAACTGACTTAAAACCTTGATTTGTTGTTATATCATTCTTGGCTATCGCTATATATCCAATTGGTGCACGGGAACTAAAAAGCACAGTACCCTTTGGCATTAGCTGTGTACTACTATTTTTTAGACCTAGCTCCGTAATATCAATCTCACCTTTCGATATAAACTTATCTTTATTTTTAGATAAATCCTTTGGAGTGATCCACGCTATGCCATTATTTGTATAATACTCAGGGCATGCTTTTGGTGGGGTGCTGCCCCCAATTACTTCTCCTAAGTCACTTATTGTTCCAACCCTCCACCCCTTCGGTATCCTTCCTAACTCGCTATCCTCAAACTCCCCATCCTGAAAAGGCTCAAAATCCACAAACCAGCTTTTGAAGATAGCCTGTGCTATTTCCTCCAAGGTTTTGTTAATGTGGTTATTGAGTTCAATTTTATCATCAAGACAGGAAAGGGTAGCAGCGATGGCTATTTGTTCTGGGAAAGGTGGAAGTTTTATTGTATACATCATAATTTGTTTCTTATCTCCCCGAGGCATTTTTGTTCCTTTTGAACCCGAAATTACATAATCAAAAAATATATCTTGACTTAATTGGTAATAAAAAAACTTGGAGTCAATATCCTCTAATAATTCAAAAGCCAAAACATCAGGCGAGTAACCTCCATTTATAGAAGCATACCAAATTTTTTTAAAATAAGGTCTTATATTAGATACCAATGTTTGTCCATATTTAAACTTTAATACTTTCCCGCTTGGTAATGATGTTGCCGTAGTTTTTCCTGCTTTATTTGGCAACATATTTTCGGTTGAAATATAATTATCTAATGTTAATTTTTCTGTATTAATCTTGTCATTTGAATATTGCGCTATATCTCCCAACCTAACCTCTTTCCACTCCCTCTCACCCATACCCCCATCACTCCTTTCCCTCCAACAACTTTTGCGTCTCTTTAATACTTTCCAAAAAATCCAACTCTACTTTGGATAATTCATCTTTCTGTTTTTGCCGGTATTTCTCATATTCAAGTTCAGCTTTTATTTTAGCTTGTTCATGACTGATCTTCCCAGCATGCTGAAGTAATTCGCTCCCACTCATCTTGATAAAACCATCTAACTTTTCGATCCAATCTTTCATATACATTGGTTTTTGCCTTATTGCCTGTAATTCAGCAAACTCAAGATAGGCGGATACCAGTCTATTTAAAATGCTTATTTCATCTTCCTTTAAATAATTTTTTGCCACTGTAACATCTGATTTTTTAGGTTTTTTCCCTTCAAATGTAGTCATACCCATAAAAGAATCCTCTGCATTGGCCCTTAGATACATGATTTCTGCTGCAGTATGTCCATGAGCCGCATAATGCATTTTATTTTGAACTGTCTTAAAAAAAAGTTTGGAAGTTTCCGCTCTTGGATCATAATCTATACTCGTGGCATAGATATCTAAAACTTGTCGGTAAAATACTTTCTCACTAGACCGAATATCCCTGATCCGTTCCAACAGCTCTTGAAAGTAATTTCCCCCGCCTGAACGCTTTAGCAAGTCATCATTCATTGTAAAACCTTTAATTAAGTATTCTTTGAGCCTTTGCGTCGCCCAAATTCTAAATTGAGTGCCACGATGAGATTTAATTCTATAACCAACGGATATTATTACATCCAAATTATAATGCTTTGTATTATATGCCTTTCCATCAAGGGCAGTTGTCAAGTATTCCTTGACAACTGAATTTTTATCAAGCTCCCCTTCCTTAAAACAATTATTAATATGCAAGCTGACATTTTGTTTGGTTGTTTGAAACAACTCTGCCATCTGAGATTGAGTTAGCCAAACGGTTTCGTCTTCCATTCTCACATCAATCTTGGTTTGGCCGTCCTCTGTTTGGTACATCAAAATTTCAGAGTCATGATCAAAACTCAAACCCAATCGCCCCCAGTCGTTCTCTGATCTCATCCTCCAGCTTATGAGATTTGGCAAACATTTCGGCTAATTCCCCGGTAAGCCTAGTCATCTTTTCCTCAAAGGGTTCGCCATCATCTTCCACTTCTTCAATACCCACGTAGCGGCCGGGGGTTAGGATATACTCATGCTCTCTGACTTTCTCAATATCTGCTGATTTACAAAAGCCTTGGATATCTTCGTATTCATCCTTTTCATCGCGCCAATTATGGTAGGTGTCGCAGATCTGTTTGATCTCTTCATCTGAAAGTTCCCTCAATCTACGGGTGACCATCGTCCCCATTTTACGGGCATCGATAAATAGAATCTTGTCCTTTCGGTTCTCTCTTTTCCTAGAGATAAACCACAAACAGACTGGAATTGATACTTCATAAAACAAATTTGGCGGCATAGTTACAATACAATCAACCAGCCTCGCTTCAATGATATTCTTTCTAATCTCGGCTTCTGCTTTGGTTGAGGTGCTCATCGAACCATTGGCCATTACAAAGCCGGCAATTCCAGTTGACGATAATTTACTGATCATATGCGAAATCCAGGCGTAATTGGCATTATTGGCCGGCGGGATCCCGTACTTCCAGCGGGCGTCATTGGGGTCTAAAGAATAATCACTGATATTAAAGGGAGGATTGGCTAAGATGTAATCCGCCCGTAGATTTTTATGTAAATCATTACTAAAGGTATCGGCATCCCGTTTGCCCAAATTACCGTCAATCCCGCGGATCGCCAGGTTCATTTTACATAGCCGCCAGGTGGTAGCGGTAAACTCCTGCCCGAAGATATGGATATCATCTTTACGCCCCTGATGCTCTTCGACAAAACGTTGGGACTGGACAAACATACCACCCGAGCCGCAGCAAGGATCATAAACCCGCCCTTTGAAAGGCTCAATCATCCCAACTAGTAGCTTGACTATACTTGGTGGCGTAAAAAACACTCCTTCAATGGATCCAAATTTCCCAAGAAAGTATTCATAGACTCTGCCTAAGACATCCTGGGATTTTGCTTCTTTACTACCTAAGTTAAAGGAGAATAAATCGATCAGCTCACCCAGTTTTACTTTATCAAGTTCCGGACGGGCATAATCTTTAGGAAGTACCCCTTTCAGGTTTTTATTTTCTTTTTCAATTTCGATCATCGCCTCATCAATGATCTGCCCGTTCGTGCTTTGTTTAGCATGCTTTTTAATAAATCCCCAGCGGGCAATGGGAGGAACATAGAAAATATTTTCTGCCAAATAGGCATCGCGGTCTTCTTCAAAACCTTCACCTTCGTCGACCAGCTCCTGATATTTTTCTTCAAAACTATCAGAGATATATTTTAAGAAGATCAGTCCTAAAATAACATGTTTGTAATCGGATGGTTCAATATTACCCCGTAGTTTATCCGCCATCTCCCATAATTTACTTTCTAATTCTGAATTTGTTGTCATACTTTAAACCCTCCTACTGTCGAGCTAATTGCGTTGTCCTCTAATAAATGTCCCGCCACAAAATATTTGATAGCCTAATTGGGCTTTTTGCGTTGCCATTGATTTTTTCTGTCCCTGCACAATATATTGATAGCCTAATACAAGCCTAACACTATATATTGTGTTGGGACCTTTTAAAAAGGACACAACGCAAAAAGCTTTAATTATGGATAAACGCTATATATTGTAATGTGACCTGATTTAGCTTATATCAACTTCTGATAAAGACTGTTTTTTATCTTTCCCCATCTATTTTCCGCTTCGCTAATCGCCGTTTTATAAATATCCAATTCCTGCTGGTAGGTGTTGATAATTTCCTGTTGCTCTGCAAACGACAGGAGCGGAATCTCCATCTCCATAATATCTAAATGGTTGATATTCATAATCGTGGTACCGCGTTGGAAGCTCTTAATCATCGCCACCCCCACCGGGCTTTCCAGAAATATCTTTAGATACTCACCTAATACTTCCTTTCCCGGCCTAATCACCAGTAGATTGGCGGAGGCAATAATGGTTCTGTCTTGTGCTGTAAAGACCGCCGATTTAATCGCAGTACCGCGGCAAGAGAGAACAACATCGCCATCATTGAGTTCATAACGTTTGATTTTACGTTCCTCTTCTTCGATCGTATCTAGTCCTGAGTAATCAATCTCTCCATCTTCAATATTAGAAAGATTAAGCACGCCAATACTGCCCAGAGTAGTATCTTTTTTTAAAATGGATTTACCCCTAAATACTTCGGCAACCTCTTTCAGTTTCATCTTTTTTAAAGATGAATCTTTAAACTTTTGAATATATTCATCATCCTCCGAGAGGAGGAGTTCGATTCTCCAGTCCTCATGAGCCAAGAATTGATCGGCAGAGAGCTTCTTTTGCTCTTTTACCGCCAACACCTCCTTCTCTGCCTTAAAAGTCCCGATCTCAACCGTGCTTTGTTTTTCCCGGTTAATGGTCAGCAAATAGGTTTTAATGGCGGTCGCCGGTCTAAAAGTCCCTTCCGGTAAAATAAAGATGCTCTTCACACTAAATTTCTCCGTCACATGAGACCTAAGCTTTTCATATCCTTGTCCGGCAAAGGTTATTTTGGCGGGAACGATAATATCCAAAACCCCTTGTGCATCTAAATGTTCCAGCATATTCTCCACAGCGATCCCATCGCTTTCGTTGGTCAGAAATTTTCTCCCTAAGTCCTCCGGTTTATAGCTAAAGGAGGGCAAACAATATATATAGTCGAAGGTCTCACCCGGCAAACATTCGGTATAGATTGATTCCAAGCGGATAGTCAAATTATTCTGCTCGCCAAAAGCGAGTTTTAAAAGCAGATACATCAATTTATACTGGGTTGTTAATGTAATTTCTAGATTAGAACAACGCTTAAGCAGAGCTTTAAGCCCGGCCAGATGTTTTTCCGCTTCGGTGATAAGGATCTTCTGTGAGGGTGATTTTAGAAGTTTCTTACTGACATAACTGCTTAGATAGGCCGGAGAAATGATTCTACCCAAGCGGTCATCTTTGTAGATTTCCAACGTAAACTCTATTAAATCTATATCCTTTAATACTGTGTAAATCTCAGAAAAATCATCCCGATCCGCAGGAAAGAAGCCCAATTCTTCTTCAGTATGTTCTTTCATCAACTGAAAAAGTTGTTCTTTATTCTTACTAATACTTGGGTTCTCTTTTAACTTTTTTTGAGTTAATTTCACTCGTAGCATTTCATTTAGTAATTCTTCTCTAGATGAAAACTGTCTCTGGTATAAGGTATTTAAAGCTAGATCTATATTTAAATGCAAAAAGATCCTCCTTTCCACCTCTTTTTATGGTTATATATTACTATATACAATTTAGTATGTCAATACTAAATTGTAATGTTGCTTTTTTATGGAATCTTCTTCATAATGCAGGCATAAACAGGAAAATCAAAAAAGGCACTGATTTTTCAGCACCTTATCATCAAAAAGCAGTCTATTTTAACGTATCAGCCATCTATAATCCTGTCTGCAATCAACGATATAGTCAACGTACACTGTCTGATCCTTGATTTGATATAGAACTAGATAATATTTTTCTACAAACATCTTATGATATTTGTTAGGCGGTATAAATTCAGCTTCCAGAAACGGAAAACGTTCCGGCATTTCTTTAAGAGAGCGAATAGCATCCATCAAATCGTTTTTTGCTTTAGGGGCAGCGGCAGGGCTTTTTTTCGTCATAAATAGGATATGACCCGCCAACATCTGACGGAAACGTTCGGATACAATGACCTTATATCGAGGCATTTTTCCCATTCTCCACCCCATTAATAATGCCATCCAGATATTTGTCCAATTCATCCGGCGTACATCCCACGCGTCCAGCCAGACGGTCTTCTTCTATAGACAGCAGTTCTTCTCTCAACTTCAACATTTTTTCGCGGCGGGTAAACGCCTCTATGTCCATAACTACAAGGTCACCTTTACCATTTTTAGTAAGATATACAGGCTCTCCAGTAGACTTACACAATGCCGCGATCTCGTTATAATTTTGGCGGATGCTTGCCGATGGTTTAATTTGCATGGTATCAACCCCTTGTAGTAATATTCTAACTGTATTATACCCCCTTTCATGCTATGGAATCAATTGACTTTCACCTTCGCACCTGTAAAAAATCAAGTAATTGCTTTTTTAATATCTTAGAAACTAGGTTTACCGCCGCCAGCGGATTACATAGTTCCTGGGAAATGTAGCCTTTAATTTCTGACAAATCATCTCTAGCTTCAGGTGAAATTTTTAGCTTATACATTCTTAATCTCTAGTTCTGCTTCCACTTCCTCAATAGTCATCCATGCTTTTTCTCTTCCTGCCAGCTCTCCCTGTGCAAGCAGTGACATGAACTTTAGTGATGCCTTTAATTTTGTGACCCCTAATCAACGTCAAACAGGTATGGACCAAATTATCTTAGAGAAACGTCGTAAACTCTATGAAACAGCCAAATTTACTCATCCCGAAAGATGGTCAAAAGGGATTCGTAATTGGACTTTACCTGACGAGGTATGGCTTAATCCAGAACGAAAAGATACGACAACAAATATAACCCGGGTTCTTAAGCCTTGGGTTTTTTGCTCAAAGGCGACCATTGATACCTCCAACGTTAAATCCCCCTTTTCTCTAAGAACAAGGGATTACCATTAAATGACATTCTCACAGACAACGGACGGGAGCACTGCGGTACAGCGACTCATCCTTATGAGATATATCTCCGCTCTCAAAATATTGACATTGCAAGACCTGGATGTGTAGGCCACAAATAAACGGATTTGTTGAACGATTCAACAGAACAGCCCTGGATGGATTCTTCAGAATTGCCTTTCGTGAGACGTTTTATATAGAGCGACCTCATAGAAGGTACAGGAATATGGGTAAACGGCCATTGAAACAATAATCCAATAATCGTAGATATGGAAACCCAGACTTTCTAAGTTGTTAGGAGAGAAGCTTAGTTGAACAAGTTAGAGACTACTTTTTAGTAGTCTCCTCTTTTTTATAATTTTGTTCACAGTATTTTTTGTAAAATATCAAATAAGGTATTTTATCCGACATTTCTTTGAAATAGTAAACGCCACTTGCTAAAAGTAGATGAATTCCTAACAATACTGCAACTTTTATAAGATGAATAATATCATAAGAAGAAAAGTATCTAATAAGATAATATACGGTAATAATTTCCGCAAGTACAGCTAAAGCACGCTTCATATTCCCCGTTGCTACAAAAACCTCTCTTTGAGTCATGTCATTTTGAGAGTAAACCAAAGCGAAGGCTTCTTCTCTATTAACCTCGTTAAGATTCAAAGCATATAAATCATAAAAAGCTTCCTGGATCCTCTTTTGCAGTTTATCTGAAAAGCAATAGCTTCCATGACGTCCTTTAACACCTTTATTATTCTCATTTATATATTCACTTCTTTTTCGAAAAAAGTTTCTAGACCATTTGGAAAGACATTGCCATACACTTAAAAGATTCGTTGTTTTAAATAAAATCCTTGCAAAATGCTGTAGAATTATTCCTGTTATGTAAGCTAATACAAAGTAAAATACTAAATGCAAAGTATCTCCTTTTAAATGAAATGAATTAAAAGGCGTCTCCAAATAAATAAATCCCAAAAGTAAAATACCCGGAAACAAAACACCTATAAAATCATATATTTTAAAAGGTATATTCATTATGTAACCACCACCTCATACTTGGAAAATATTTCTCCAGGATTATTGACTTCTATCCAAGTTAGCCGCTTGATTCTAGGCCTTACAATAGCTGGAGAAACAAGGTAAAAGGCCTTCTTTTCACCTCCGGATACTATTAGCAATAAAAGTGGCACCTTGTTTTTAAGAGCAACCCTTTTCATTGCTATAACATCTTGAAAACTGGGTTTACCAGCTAAAGTATGAGAATGCCATTCTCCCAAGTAAATCACAGAGTGTCTGTTTTCTAAATACTTCAGCACATTAATTGTATAACTCCAATCTTTTTTAAAAACAGTAGGCCTTCTAAAAGCACTAGGCCCCGGAGATGTTGCATGCGTCACTAAATAGTTACCATGCGATAATGGTGCCCCAATTAGTATTCCGCCAGTTTCAACAGCTGGATAACGTTTAACTTCATATTGAATACACTTTCGCGCTCTAGCAGAAAGATATACTGTAGAAATATAAGTCAAGATACTGCCTCTCCGCATTTTCCGCATTGCTTAATTCCTTGTACAAAATATTTCTTGCAATCCATAAATCCCTCGGAGAATACCTTTTGATCTATGTGTAAAGGCTCCATATTTAAAAGAAAATAATTATATGGTCGTTCCTGATTATCCTTTTGTCGACGATCTTGTAATAAGTCTAATGCTATTCGGGCAGCCATGAGAGAAATCAAGTGGACTTTCACACTACCTCCAGGAAAAGAAGGAGCTGAACATTGTTCCCATAGTCCTTTGGGAACCATCCCTGGGAAATCTGGTATTTCTTTGTTTTGGATCAAATAATCTATCCGTCGATCTAAACACTCAAGACAAGCAATTTCTTTTTCTGCTATCATAGCGTAACCTGCCACTGAACGAAAATAAACTCCAGTATAAAGAATTTTCTTCCCCGGAGGAACCAAGTATGAATTAACCACCCGCCGGGCGGGATGTTCATCAATTGTCGAGATAATTAAATCTGATTGCAGTAACTGCGAAAACAACTCATCTTTTGTCTCCAGGTTTGTTAAATCTTCAGTATAAAGAGAAACTTCACTAGCGGGGTTTATCATTTGAATCTTGTCCCCGATTCCCTTTACTTTTTGGCAACCAAGCTCTGAAAGAGTTAAGTCATGCCTACCAATATTTTGAACATCTAACCGATCTTTATCACATAATACAAATCTGTGGACACCACTCCTTGCCAATTCTACTGCAATTGTACTGCCCAATGCCCCCAATCCCAAAATTGTAACCATTTTTTGGGACAATTTATCCAAATTTTCCCCGTCTTCTTCCGAACGACTAAAAATATCTTTTTTAACTCGCAGACGATTAATTCGGAGGGAATTTTGGTAATAGTTTTGTAAATCTAGTTTATCTCCTTTGATCATTAAGCCAAATCCATGCGCTTTCGTATTCTGGCAAATAATAATCAGTGGAAAAGGTGGGGAAACCCCCACCTTGCTTGCAAAACATAGGAAACCATCTTTTCTTTCTTTTTTAAACCGGTTTATATACCTGTTTAAATTGGGAACTTTAATGAAGGAATTCTCCAATATCTTTAACTCGGGGAGTGTATTAGTAAAAATCATAATTCCCTTCTTATTCAATTCAGCTTCATCGCCAACTACTTTAAATTGTGGCATAGGTCCAAAAGCCAGAGTATGATCTTGGAGCTCAATTCGGTTAATAATATATGTTTTATTCCCTATAAGGACCGCCTGAAAAACACCTGTGGTTCCGCTTGGAAGACTATTTCCACATATTTCAGGTAAAATATACCATATATCTCCAACGTTTAGTCTAGCAATAAAATCTTCCGTATCAAGTTGGATTCTTCCAACCCTAAACCAGTTCTCTACTCTTTCAATTACCTCCCTGATTCCAGCCTCGTTTCTCCCTGGTATGGGTTCATGATTTTGATAACATATCACTCCGTTAAAATTATGTCCGCCCTCCATAAATGGGCGAATATGTTTTTCAAAATTAGCGAAATCAGCCACATTAATAGAATTCTCTACGAGGAAAACTCCTATAGGTACATATGGAAAGTTTGAAGGATAAAAATAAAATACGGTTAGAGATTTCCCTTTAAAAACCCTTTTGCCAAACATCACCAAGTTTTTTTTAGTATTGTGATAAACCGTTAGCCCTAAGGTTTTCGCGTTCTTTTTTTCCTGTTGCAGTAATTTTGTATTGGATGGTTTCTGATACCATTGCAAAATAAACACCTCCGAAGATTATTAACCGAAAGAATCCTTAGAGGGACTTCGATGAGCTTTACTCCGCGAAAGGTAAGGCCCCTTATAATAAGAATGGTTAGCCTTACCTTTGATAAACTGGTATTGTTCAGAGGACAGGGAATCATCGAGTTTTATTTCATCGTCTAGTTCAAAGACGATATTTCCTTGTTCCCCTGTGATGTATACACCGCCATTGACGTCAGTATACTCCTCATAAAAATTTAAGGCTTCTTCATGAGGTGGCCATCCCTCTTGTTGTTCTCCTGGTTTGGGGGAAGATATAACTGTAACTGTTGGAGAAATCTTTTCAATAGCTTCAAGACACGGATTCTCTTTTTCTTCATCTTCTTTTCTGAAGAAAAAGGTGTTAGAACCGTGGTGGCTAGCCTGAAAGATATCAGAATCCAATAAATCTGGATAATACTTTAATATTTTATCTTTCCATGCTTCACAACTTGAATCCCCGGGTAACATAATAGTGAATTTGTCCACGATAAATTTCAGCACAAGGCAATTATAATGGGCATCATCTTCATTATTGCTTTTTGAGGATAGACAATAGAACTCTACATTTTCTACCGGAAAATCATACGGGGTACTACCGGCTGAGAATTTTCTACTTCCCATCCTATCTACCATCTCAAGAAAGTAGTCATAAGGCGGGCTCTCCTCGGCATCCTCGCTTCTCCGGAATCCGCTTTCCCAAATATGCTTAATCTCAAAATTTTCATCCAGAAGATTAATTCCTTCTAGATGATCTCGATCAGGGTGGGTAATTACCAAATAATCGATTATCTTCTTTCCGTTTTCTTGCTGAGGTAATACTTCATCCAAATACCTATATGCAGGATCTTTTAGGCTAATAATTTTCACATCCACTAAGAAAAAGACATCGTCCAGCTCTAATAAAGTCATTCCCCCATGCCCAACATTGATGAAGTGTATTTTTCTACTCATTAAATAAGCTCCTTTCTAATAATCTTGTATATTCCCCAACTTGACATATTTTGGTGCATAGTTTACCATCATATATAAGACGGTTAAGAAAGGAAAAATGTGACATGCCGGAAAAGGGATTTTCAATTGAAGATCTTTTGTACCCAAAACCTCGTAAGTACGAAGATAATTATCCAAAACACCCTTTTAGAGTAAAATCATATAAAGCCAAAGCGGAAGCAGAAAGAATTCTTAAAGGCCTTGGTCTAAATTCCTTACCAATCCTATTGGAACCAATTTGTGAATATTTAGGGGCATATGTAGTTCATATAGATAAAATCCCAGAAAATCCAAAGGCAGCTGGCCGCTTCTTAGGTAATGGAAGGATAGAAATAAAAGATGGTCTCCCTAAAAATCTTTATAGGTCAACCCTTGCCCATGAATTAGGCCATCTAGTTTTATGTCATGATACTCGTTCTAAATGGGATGAAACCGGTTCTTTTCAAGATCCTAGTCCGCATGAAAAGGAAGCTTGGGATTTTGCCGGAGAGATCTTAATACCCAATAAAATCCTTAAACCACTTTTTAGCAATAATCCAAATCCGGAAGCTCTTGCCCAAAAATTTATGGTTAGCTCGGATTTTATGTGGGTGCAACTCGATAAACGGAGGTATATTTAACTAAACAGTTCTTCCAATTCCTTTATATACTCTATTATTTGTTGTTGTTCATCATCTTTCTTCTCAAAGCTACCACCATTACTATCGTCAACAAAACCGTCTCTTACTTCCCGATAAGATACGGCAAAACCTTTCGGCATTGGTATAATATCTTTTCTTTCCAAAAAAAAGCGATATGCTAAATTAATCACCTTCTTAGGATCGCCCTCAAGCAGACTAGTAATTTTCGCCAGTATTTGGGGAGTGATTCTCTTTAAGTCCATCTCTTCTTTTTGAATGTCACGTGCTAACCTTGGACTTAATTTAGCTGTGCGGAGTATTTCTCCCCACGATAAATTCTTATTCTCTTTGAGTTTATTGAAGTAAGTCCATATGTTAACATGTTCATTATGTTTTTCTCTTTCTTTGAGTGCGAAAAGAAATCCATCTACCACATTTGCTTTATGGGCAACAGCAAGTCTACGATAATAAAAATATTGATTCAGTCTGGCTTCTTTGTAATAATTTCTTGCCTCAATAGATTTTTTACTAGCCTCTTTTAATTTCATTAATAATTCAAGGTTTTCTTTTCCATTATCTAAGCTTTCAATATAATTCTCTAGAATCTTTTCTAAGGTTTCCTCAAGTCTACTCATAGGTGACCCCCCTTATTTTAAATATCCCTTTAATTTGCCAGCTAATTTTTTCACTGCCCGACTTTTTCTTTGTCTAATATTATCATAAGAGATCCCCAATCGCTCTGATATTTCTCGTTGTAAGTACCCGCTGTATAGTAGTAAAATAATTTTCCTATCAATCTCATCCAGCTTTTTTATTTCAGCTATAATATGTTCATCAATCTCATTTTTTAGAAGATCTTCTTCTAGATTATAAGAATCTTCAATTTCGGACGTAATTTCTTCCCCTTCTTCATTCATAGTAGTTAGTGGTACCTTACTTTTATAATGTTGAGATCTTATAATATCTAGTATTTTATTCTTGCAACATACCATAACCCAATTACAAAATTGTTTGTCTGTCTTTGCTTCAACTGTTAATGGATTATCAAAATATTTTATCATTACTTCCTGAAACACATCTTCTAAGTCTTGCATAGAGATGGAATCATAATAAACCCATACTAGAACCAAAGCCTTTTCCCATGCTTTTCCAACAAGTTTTTCGATTGCTGTTTCATCTCCAGCTTTAGCCAAAATAATTAAGTTATCATCCAATAATCCTCCACCACCTTTTATATAATTATAGGACAGTTTAAACCTTTAAATTGTGACAAATCGATCCTTTAAACGAGCAGCCGGAATTTTCAGGTATCTAATGCGTATTGTAAATATTCCCCTCGACCCCCTAATTCCAGTAGAAACTGCACACCGATTCTATACATTATAGAGCTGGCATTCCAACCCGGGTTTACAAGTAAGGCAAAAGAGGCTACCCGCTTTTTATCGGGAGCCTCTTTTGATATGTTTTGTCTGTTAATTCGAGGAAGCTGCCGCAAATAACAACACGACAGTTAATATTCCTAATCCGCTACCAATACATGAACTGGTAATATTCTTTTTTTTAGCTATCGACCGGTAACCCTCTTTAAAGCCCATTTTAAATTCGGTAGATTTGTCCTTGATTGTCATAATTGCTCTTGCATTGGGAGAAGCATCTGATACTGCGCTGATTATAACAACACTGCCTCCACCAATTAATCCAAGAAGAAAACCACCAGCGAACCCACCCAACCCCCATCCGATTGCGGTATGACCTTCCTCTGCTGTTTGTTCTCCCAGTAAATAACCTCCGTAATAATCATCTGTTCCGTCTGTTTCTGCAAAGGCGGGTAGTACCATTACAAACATCAGGCAAAACACTAGAAGCAAAGAGATAGTTTTAGATTGGAATTTATTCATTCTTATACCTCCTTACGTTATTCTTGATCATACTATATTACTTACTAGTGACATATGGTTGTCACGGAACAACAGTTCGGTTAGGATTTTTTTCATTAATTCTTCCGCCCAAGTCAAGAAAAAGCCTAAAAACAGCGGGTTGTACAAGATAAAGGAATCACCTAAAATACTTTTACTTCACGTTGGCCATTTAATTTCCCATGTTGATGTTTTTTAATTTTTTCTTGGTTTTCAAGCTTTTCACCAGCTACTTGGATCAAATTCCCTACTGCTGTATGGCTTAACGATTTATTAGCAAGGCTATCTATGACTTGGGCCGTTTTTCGATAGGGCTCCCCAAGAATGTTTCTGTTAAACTAAAAGTACTCCAAATATCTACGTGTGAGGTTTTACATCATTGATATGTAGAAGGGAAGGAGTATGAGGCACAGAGAGCCCAATTGTTAGAGGATTTGTCTCTGATATAAGGTGTTTAAAGCTAAATTCATTTTTATGCGGTAAAAAGAAAATTAAAATTTTGTCATAAATATTATAATTATTATGTTGATTTTATGACAATTAAACATATACTATTTATGAGAGGAGGGAGTTCCACACCCGCCGGTTTTAGTAAGTTTCAAAACAGTTCCCAAGAAAAAGACTTGTTTTAGAACGACCTAAAACATGCGATTGACAGATATTCTTTTCTGTAATACAAAATGACAACCGGAAAAACTAAAAGGCCTGACTCCCCCAGATTACAGGAATCAGA
>ENA-UOOR01001999-UOOR01001999.1-fermentation-metagenome-genome-assembly--contig:-NODE-1999-length-22033-cov-15.382064_pt1 | contig 22033 bp, 20 predicted proteins | sample MGYA00245780_ERZ724029 | MGnify/ENA primary metagenome ERZ724029 (study PRJEB28704, sample SAMN03018315) | fermentation metagenome | biome: anthropogenic terrestrial biome; feature: soil... | reverse complement strand
GCTCCGGCGGGGAACCAGCCGCCCTCTTACACTTACGGGCAGCCGCAGAGCAATGGCGCTCCGATGGGCAGCCAGCCACCCTCTTACACTTACGGGCAGCCGCAGGGCAATGACACTCCAACGGGGAGCCAGCCGCCCTCTTACACTTACGGGCAGCCGCAGGGCAATGACACTCCAACAGGCAGCCAGCCGCCCTCTTACACTTACGGGCAGCCGCATCGTCATATGCCACAGTATCCATTCGGACAAGTCGGCCGTCCGTTTGGCTACTTTGATGGCTATTTTGAACCAGGCAGTATGACGCCTTTGCGCAGCCGTATTGCGGCGGCGGTTCTCTGTTTGCTCCTTGGCCCGTTTGGCATTCATAAATTTTATGTAGGCCAGTGGGGATGGGGAATTGTTTCCCTGTTCCTGCTTATTACGCTGGGATGGACTGGGTGGATTTGGGGGATTGTCTATGCAATTTCCATTGCGGAAGCGATTCTGCTTTTTACCATGTCAAATGAAGACTTCCAAAACAAATATCATGTGAGGCCTTTGTAACTGAACAGGCGGGAATTCACACAGCGCCCGTAAAAAGTTACGTGCAAAATACCATTTTCTCTGGCTTCTCATTTCCTTTCCAGAAAAGTTTCCAGAACCTTGCGTTTTATGTGCGGGAATGGTATACTTTTCATATATAACAGACTCTTGGGACGGAACTGCTTCGATTGGATTCAGCGGCGTTGTGGTTCCCTCCGGAAAAGAAGGAAAGAACGGAATGAAACTAGGCATCGTCGGATTGCCGAATGTCGGCAAAAGCACCCTTTTTAATGCAATTACCAATGCAGGCGCACAAAGCGCCAATTATCCTTTTTGCACAATAGAGCCGAATGTCGGCATTGTTGCTGTACCGGACAAGCGTCTGGACAAGCTGGCTGAAATGTACCATCCGCAGAAGTATACCCCGGCAAGCATTGAATTTGTCGATATTGCGGGTTTGGTGAAGGGTGCCAGCAAAGGAGAAGGACTGGGTAACAAATTCCTTGCAAATATTCGTGAAGTGGATGCCATTATCCATGTGGTGCGCTGCTTTGTCAATGATGATATTGTTCATGTGGAGGGCAGTATTGACCCTGCCCGCGATATTGATACCATCAATGTGGAATTAATCCTTTCTGACTTGGAAGTATTGGACCGCCGTATTGAAAAAACCAAGAAAATGATCAAAGCTGATAAAAAATATCAAGTTGAACAGGACTTTTTCCTGCGGGTAAAAGAAGCTTTAAATAATGGTCAACCCGCCCGCAGTGTGGAGTGTACAGAAGAGGAAGCGGCTTTGCTTTCCAGTGTCAACCTTTTGACGAACAAGCCGATTTTGTATGCTGCCAATATGAGTGATGAGGATTTTAAAAATGGCATTGATGATAATGCATATTTGAAAGTCGTGAAAGAGATTGCGGCAAAGGAGCATGCCGGTGTATTACCGATTTGCGCCGAAACAGAGGCGGAAATTGCCGGTATGGAACCGGATGAAAAGGAACTGTTCCTTTCGGATTTGGGGTTGGAGGAATCCGGATTAGACCGCTTGATTCAAGCATCCTATTCTTTATTGGGGCTAATCAGCTTTTTAACGGCTGGAGAACCGGAAGTCCGTGCATGGACCATTAAAAAGGGCACCAAGGCGCCGCAGGCAGCTGGTAAAATCCACTCTGACTTTGAGCGTGGTTTTATCCGCGCAGAAGTGGTTGCCTTTGATGATTTGATGGCCTGCGGCAATATGAATGCTGCAAAGGAAAAAGGTCTTGTCCGCAGTGAAGGAAAAGACTATGTTATGCAAGATGGTGATGTTGTACTTTTCCGCTTTAATGTGTGAAATAAAGCAGATTTGAAAGATAGGAAAATACGTGATTCAAAAGTAGCTGTCAATGTGCTTTTAAACGTCGATTTTTCTCAACAATGTATGCGTAGATAACAAATGCAAATAATAAATAAAGATAAAATGAGGTTCGGAGGACCGCTGTATGTTACGATAAATCAGATGCTTCTTTTTAAGTGTGTAGTATTTGTTTGTTCTGCGGCGGTTATGATTTTGTGGCAATGGTACGTGTCTCTCAATTTTTCAAATAGGCCTAAATTAAAATCATATAAAGTTTTAGGGAGGTCATATCATGGAATTCAAAGGTAGCAGGACTGAAAAAAATCTTGAGGCTGCTTTTTCGGGAGAGAGTAAAGCTCGAAACAAGTATACTTACTATGCAAGTAAGGCAAAAAAGGAAGGTTACGAGCAGATTGCAGCTATTTTTGAGGAAACTGCAAACAATGAAAAAGAACATGCAAAGCTTTGGTTTAAGCTTTTACATGATGGTTCTGTTCCCGATACAATGACCAATCTAATCGATGCCGCAGCAGGTGAGCACTATGAATGGACAGAAATGTACAAAGAATTTGCCGACACTGCAGAAAAAGAAGGTTTCACCTCTATTGCAGCAACTATGCGCATGATTGGCAGTGTGGAAAAATCCCATGAAGAGCGTTACCGCAAGTTACTGGATAATCTAAAAAAAGACGTTGTCTTTAAATGTGATGAGGATACTGTGTGGGTATGCCGCAACTGTGGTTATATTTATGTGGGGCGTGAAGCACCCAAAGTGTGTCCGGCATGTAAACATCCGCAAGCATTTTTTGAACGCCGTGCGGAAAATTATTAATTCCCTTATCAATCAAAAAGGCTGGCTGTCAGTAGAAATACTTGCAGCTGGCCTTTTTTTGTGTGGGATTGGCAGAGAATAAAATATAAGTAATGATGATTTACGGAGGAAGCACTCGTTATGTGGAGGATGTGCTGGAAGTATCAGAATGCTCGTAGATGACCAATTTACGGCTTCCAACAGTTCCCCGCAGTAATTCTGTCAAATTAGTTTTTGCCTTTTCAGCGGCTTCCTTCAGCAAACCTTCATGAATTGCTTTTGATTCCATTTTTGTTTTTTCCTCTGCGGAAAAGTTCGTATAATCCTTTACACTGATAGGATTAAAAATATTTTTTGTTTCATCATAAACTTCAATGCTGTTTTCATTAATTTCATGAGATAAAATTTTTGCAGCAGGAAGAGTGAGCAGAATAGATTGATCGGTCACGTTCACTTTGGAATTATTTAAATCGACACCGGCTTTAATGGTGCCGTCGTAAGTAATGAGAAAGCTCTTCTTTGTAAAGGGAATGGTATACCCATAGAAATTATTAGACTGTGAAAACTTGCCGACATTTGTATACATGTATTTGACAGTAGAGAGTTCATTGATACGCAGGATGCGCTCTTTGACCACGGTATTGGTTAACTGTGGATTCGTGTTTTTCTGGGACGTATGTCCGGCTAAAAAGAAAATGGAAGAGACGGCTACAGCTGTTACAGCAACTGTGATCAGCATCATCTTTATGGTCCGGGTAAAAGGAAACTTTTTTGCTTGATTCATTTCTGCCTCCTGAAAGAAACGCGGCAAGGTGGGAAAATGCTGGTTTATGTCATTGTATGTCCTATTATAACGGATATGATGCAGAAATACCAGTCAAAAAAAGCCGCTTGTGTGTATAAAGCACGCCTGCGGCTTTTCAAATTTTTAGACAATTTTATTTTATCGCTGATTCATAAGCGGAGGAAATTCAAATCCGGCAAATTCAAGGAAGTCATGCAAAATAGCAGTCCAGTCATAGGTCATTTCTGAGAATTCTCGCTCTTGCATCACTGTGCGCGGGTCGCTGCGGCAGGCGAGTACAAATTGTGCCAGCTGCTCCATATCTATTGGTGTATCATTATTGGGAACACGCAGCGCCCATGCAACGTCGCCGGGCAGGGATTCGTCATCATAAGCGTAAAGAAACGGCAGACCTACAGCAGCATATTCCCGCGCTTTCAGTGAAGAACAGCGTGTAATGCCGCGACGGAAACACCCAATAGTTGAGATACCGACATCGGAACGGTTGTAGTATGCCTGCAGGTTTTTCCCGGTTTGAAAGCCGGGCATTTCTACTCGGTCCTGCAGCTTAAGATTTGTGACCAGTTTGCGGAACTCGGGCATTTCTTTGGCATCGCCGCCGACCAGTGTAAAGTGAAAGTCGAACTGTGGATTTTTATTTTCCTGATAATATTGCTGCATGCCGCGCAAAACACGGTCATAAGCTTGCCACCAAAGTGTACCGGCCACTCCAATGATTTGAATTACAGGGCCTGACTTTGGCCACGGGACAGCGGGCAAAGCATCACAATTAATTCCATTGGTTGCATTCATGGCTTTCACACCATAGAAGGAGTCAGTGTGATCTCCGTAAAGAATGACGGCGTCGCATAGGCCGCGCAGTTTCGGACCGGCCAGTTGATCTTCTAAAGCACGCAGGTTTACTTTTAAGGCAAAAGCAGCTCTTTTGGCTTTATTTTTAACAAAGCGGTAGGAATTCCGGTAGGTATCCAAATAGGGATAATTGGGTATTTCCACTATGATTTTTTGGATGCCGGCAGTGCGGGCGTGCTGAAAAAGCCGAATAACACCAAAATCAATCCTGTCGAGACGTACATACAATATGTCATAGGAGTGATGCTCCAGATGTTCTATGGCAATTTCATAGAATCGGTTCATGACTCCATGTTCCGCACTAATGGGTACTGTACCGGGGTTAGCACCATAAAAGTGGAAAAAATTTCCGCTCCACAGGGAATAGGTAACGTTAAAACCGAGTTTAGCAAAAGCAGCAGACTGCCCTTTGATTTTTTTTATGACCCCTGCATACAGTACAGAATTTTCCTGAAAAGTCAGATACAGCAGTTTCAACTTTTTTGCCTCCCAATTATCAATTTTAACGACCTAGACTTTAATACAAGTCAGCAGGCAGGTGCGGCCTGTGGATGGGGAGAAGTGCTCAGATTTAATTCCACCGGATTTAATTGGCCGGCATCAATGGCACGGTTACGGACAAAAATGTAGAGCTCAGCACGGGCGCTTGCTACATAAGGGGTCAGGAATGTAAAGCTAAGGCCAAATGTAAGAAAAGAGGTCAATGCCACCAACAGGGACCACCCGATAAAGGACAAGTCAAAAATAAATAATTGGCCCTTTTCGCCGTCACTGAGCATGCGGCTGATTTGCCGGGCGCGGGTGCCGGACAAATCAGGATTGTCTGAAAGAAGAAAATCAACATAATAATACTGATATTTTTTTACAATGCCCGGAATGACAAACAAAAGTCCCCATAACACACAAAATAGTTTTGTCAGGAAAGTCACAATAATTGTGTTTCCCCATTTTTCTTGGAAACCGCTAAACAAACTGTTGAAATTTGTGTTACCAAAACGTTTACGAACATAATAGCGGCAGGAACCAACACGCATAGCGGCACCGACAAAAATCCCCAGAAGGATGGTGAGGAGCGAGAAAATTGCTATATACGGGAAATCATGATAAATGGCCATTGCCGTGAAAAAATCGGGTTGACTGAAACTGCCGAATCCGTCGATTTCACCGTAATAGGTTTCATATTCTATTAATTGCCGAAAGTGGCGAATCATATTTTCCCAAGCAGGATAAGAATAGACAGTCCAAATCATGTTACAGATGCCACCAGCCAGCATGAAAGCAACAATGGAGACTGCATAGCTGAACCAATAGCGGTTTTTCAGGGAGACCTTTGCGTTTTCCTTGATGATAGAACGTTTCCAGTTCATAAGATTTCTCCTTTCAAAGCGCTCCATTTATTTTACACGAAAAGGGAAAAAGATGCAAGAGAGGTATTGCATCTGTCATTTTGCGTCATACACAGAAAAAGACCTGCCGTATTGCTGCGGCAGGCCTAAATGGAATTTAATTAGTCAGCATATTTTGAATCGTTCCAAGAGTACATCTTACGCAGTTCTGCGCCGACTTTTTCAAGCTGATGCTCGGAATGAAGCTGACGGCATGCGTTGAAGTGGCAGCGGCCGTTTTTATTTTCTGCAATCCACTTGGAAGCAAAAGTACCATCCTGGATTTCTTCAAGCACTTTCTTCATTTCTGCTTTCACAGCAGGGGAAATGATGCGCTTCCCCGTCTCGTAATCGCCGTATTCAGCGGTATCGGAGATGGAATAACGCATAAAGCTAAAGCCGCCGGTATAGATAAGGTCAACAATCAGCTTCATTTCATGAATGCACTCGAAATATGCATTCTCCGGCGGATAACCGGCTTCTACCAAGGTCTCGAAGCCAGCCTGCATTAAAGCGGTTACACCGCCGCACAGTACAGCCTGCTCACCGAACAAATCGGTTTCTGTTTCAATGCGGAAGGTGGTTTCCATCAATGCTGCACGTGCTGCACCAAGAGCTGCGCCATAAGCCAGCGCAATATCCTGGCAATGTCCGGAAGCATCCTGATAAACGGCAACCAGAGCCGGGGTACCTTTGCCCTCAACAAATTCGCTGCGGACGGTGTGGCCCGGAGCCTTTGGCGCAATCATGAAAATATCAATGTCTTTCGGCGGCTTGATCTGGCCGAAATGAATATTGAAGCCATGTGCAAATGCGAGTGCTTTGCCGGCGGTAAGGTTGGGTTCAATGTCATTTTTATAAATATCGGCCTGCTTTTCATCAGGGGCCAGCACCATAATAATATCAGCTGCTTTTGTTGCCTCTGCAGTTGTCATAACTTTGAAGCCCATGTCTTTTTCTGCATGCTCCCAGCGCTTGCTGCCTTTATAAAGGCCGACGATGACATCGACACCACTGTCGCGAAGGTTTAAGGCATGTGCATGGCCCTGACTGCCGAAGCCAATGACAGCCACAGTCTTTCCTTTCAGTACGTTGATGTCACAATCTGCATCATAATAGATCTTTGGCATTGTTCTGTTCCTCCTTATCTTACTTTGTGTAAGAGAATAATGTATAACGGAACTCTTGGAGCAATCCAACCAAGACTCGCCCCCGCCAGCGCCGGGCGCTCCTCTCGAAAAAGAAGCTCTGGAAAGAGTTAGGTTGACAAGTTACTAATGCTAATTATATGAGCTTTAAAAAGAATAAACTGTAAACTGTTTTACAGTTTAGCAGATTTAAATATTTTGTCGATTTCAATGTTTCTGGCTATGTCTGCCAGAGGAAGCGGTGTGATTGCCTTTTTCAATGGCAATGGCACCGGCCCGGACGATTTCTTTGAACCCAAACGGCCGGAGCAGGGTAATCAATGTTTCTGTGCGCTCTTCCGTATCACAGAATTCCAATGTCAGGCAGGTGGTAGTTACATCGACAATGCGGGCCTGCATCAATTCGGCAATTTTCATCACGTCACCGCGATTCTGCATGCGGCAGTTGACCTTGACTAGGGACAATTCCTGAGAAATAAAGTCGTTTGGTTGAAGCACGCGAACTTTGATGACCTGAATCAGTTTGTTCAGCTGTTTTTCGACCTGCTCCACCGTATGCTCATCCCCGTTGACCACAATGGTCATGCGGGAAACAGAGGTGTCCTCTGTAACGCCAACTGCTAAGGAATCAATATTAAAACCGCGGCGGGAAAAAAGACCAGCTACTTTTGATAGAATACCTGGCTGGTTTTCCACCAGAACGGATAAAGTGTGTTTCATATCAATGCCCCCTTATATGGAGGGGGTGGATGGGTCCACCCTGCATATTAAAATATAGGGTCCATTATGCTGCAGCATCTGTTCGGCCTTTTCTTTGGCTGCTGCGTTACTGGCAGCTACCGATGCACAAATACCGTAACTTGCGGCCAGCTTTGCAAAATCCGGCATACCGTTTTTCAGGGATGTGCCGATATATCGGCTTCCATACTGTTTGTCCTGAAACTCTTTGACCATGCCAAGTGTTCCGTTCTGCATAATGATGATCTTAATGTCGATATTGGTTTGAATTAAGGTACCCAGCTCACACATTGCCATTTGGAAAGAACCGTCTCCGCAGACGGCCACAACCTGCCGTTTAGGCTTGGCAATTTTGGCACCGATTGCGGCGGGAATGGAATATCCCATGGTGCCAAGTCCGCCGCTGGTCAGAAAGCGCCCTTCTTTGACATTAAAGTTGCGGGCAGCCCAAATCTGGTTCTGACCGACATCCGCGACAAGGATAGCATCTTCCTCCATCATTGCGGAAAGGTCACGGATAAAAACGCGAGGCTCCACAAAATCGTCACGCGGAGTCCCGCGTGGAGGGAACTGGTTTTTATAGCTTAGAACTTTCTGCTTCCATGTTTTGGGGACCGTGTCGGTTACCTGTTCTGTCAAACTCTTCAGCACCAGACGAACATCCCCAACAATCGGAATATCTACAGGCATGTTCTTGCCGATTTCTGCAGGGTCCACATCAATATGGATAATTTTTGCTTTGTCGGCGATTTGCTTCGGGGCAGAAACAGCGCGGTCGCCGACACGGGCGCCGCACAAAACAACCAAATCGGCCTGCTGCATCGTGAGGTTGGCGCTTGAGCGCCCATGCATGCCAATCATTCCAAGATAGTAATCACTGTCCATTGGCATGACACCGATTCCCATCATCGTAGCACAAATGGGAATGCCGCTCTTGTGAGCAAAAGCAATCATTTCCTTCCGCGCATTTGCCAGCACGACCCCGCCGCCGCAGCAGATGATGGGGCGTTCCGCCTCTTCAATCGCTTTCAGTGCTTTCTGAATTTGCAGGGCATGTCCCTGCGTGCGGGGCTTGTAGCCGCGGATTTCTGCTTTTTCGGGATAGTCCCATGTTTTGACTTCCTGCTGCTGGATGTCAGTTGGCACATCTATCAACACTGGCCCGGGCCGGCCGGTAGAAGCAATGTGGAATGCTTCTTTGAAAATCCGAGGCAGCTGTGCAGCGTCATTTACGAGGTAACTGTGTTTGGTGAAGCTTTCACATGCGCCGGTAATGTCAGCCTCCTGAAAGACATCACGTCCGAGCAGCCAGGAATTCACCTGACCGGTGATAATTACCAATGGGACAGAGTCCATGTAGGCAGTTGCAATTCCGGTGATCAGGTTTGTTGCACCGGGGCCGGAAGTCACGACACATACGCCTGCTTTTCCGCAGGACCGTGCGTAGCCGCTTGCCATATGTGCGGCATTCTGTTCGGCCCTCACTAAAATGTGATGGACGGAAGAAGATGTAAGACAATCATAAAACGGGCAGATGGCGGCACCTGGATAGCCGAAAATGAAATGTACATTTTCTTTTTCCAGACACTTGACCATAATTTCAGCACCGCTGGACAAATGAAATACCTCCTCTCTTTTAATCCTGTCTTTCAATATCGTAAAGAAAGGCACAGGCAGAAACGGTACCTTTCGGTAAATTGAATTATATTCTGAAAAACGAAGTACGTCAATATGCTTTCTGCATTTTCAACGTTAAATCGGACATTCCCTCCAAAACTCATGGCGAGATCCTACCAAATTGGGGAAAACTACTTTTCCTATATTGAAAGCAAAAAGCAAAAGATTAGTGAATGGGGTTTACCGGATAATGTCCATTTGATTCATGGCAAGGCCGGTAATGAGTTTTGGATAAAAGTAGGTTGATTTCTGCGGCATCTTTTCCCCTGCAGCGGCAACGTCGCGAATTTCCTGCACACGCGTTGGATTCATCAGAAATGCACATTGACTGTTCCCATTCTGTACACTGGCAATGGCTTCGTTAAAGTCGCGGGTGTAAGAAAGATTGACCTGCTGAGCCATATTTTCTTTATCAATCCCCAATACTTTTTCCAAAACTAAAGAATGCAGGACGGAAACATCCAATCCTTGGCTGGCAGGTGATTTTTCCGGCAGGACCTTTGTCATCAGAGAAAGGTCTTTCAGCACCAGCAAGTCCCAGGAATCCCCGCCGCAATAGCAGGCGAATGCCTTTTGTCCAGCAGCATAGCAGGTATCCAGCTTGGCTTGAATGGTGTTTGTGTCATTTTCGCGGGTTACCGTGAAAGCATTTTTGCAGCCGTCCAGCAGAGTCTGCCGGTTAAAGGCTTTTAGACCGTGGACCAGCCGATGTGTTGGAAAAACGACCAAACCGGGGTCTTCCATGTCCACCAGCATCATCATGCAGTAATCCGGCTCACTGGAAATCATACCCTGATCCCGGCAGAAATTACGGAAGTTGAGTGCCGTTTCATAGCGATGGTGTCCATCGGCAATGTACAGCTTTCGGTTAGCAAAGTCCTCACAAATTGCTTGAATGGAGACCGGGTCATTGACGATCCACATCCGGTGGGTAACTGCACCGTCAGAAAATTCATAGCGGGGCGTATCCTTGCTCAGGGCGTCAATGCGCGCACGCGTGGTATGCTTTGCATCCATATAAAGGGAATAAATTTGACTGAAATTGCAGAAAGTCGATTGCATCAGCTGAAAACGGTCTTGTTTTGCCTTGCTCAGAGTTTCCTCATGTGGCAGAATGACACCATTTTCAAATGGTTCCAGCTTAACTCGGCAGATCAATCCCTTTACTTTTTTGGTTTGTCCATAAGCCGTGAATTCCTCTTCATAAATATAAATACCGGGCAGGGTGTCCTCCTGCAGGATGTTGTCCTGCTCCCAAGACTTCAGAGTGCGGCCGGCCTCTGCATAGGGGTCCTTTCCGCGGGGAAGTTCCAGCCGAATCACATTGTATGGATTTTCGGCAAGATATGCGGTACGCTCGTTTTCGCTTATGATATCATAAGGCGGACAGGTAAGTTTTGCGATGTCACCGGCTTTGTCGGTATAGCGCAGTGCACGGAACGGTTTAATAACAGCCATAAGAAGTCCCTCCCGATACGGCTCAGAGATAAAATAAGGCAGCAGGCAGCCAAGCTGTCAGAAGCAGAGAGAAAATAACCGGAAAATGCAAAAACAGCAAAGCCAATCAACTGAAATGGTGAAAACAGCCTTGAAAATATAATGATATAATCACTATTCTATACAGAACTTATGGTTTCGTCAAGTAAAGTGTAAAAATTCAAAAGACAAAAACGCCTGAAAATCCAATGCTTTTGTAGGAATATTACCGGAACTTCACATAAAGTTCAGAAAGAAACGTTATACTTGACCGCAGACTGTCAAAAATTCCGTAAACCCATGCCCGCAGCAGGCGGGGATCAAGAGAAAGGAGCTGGAACAGATGATTGAAGTCAGTCATCTCACAAAGCGCTATGGGCCGAACACAGCCCTTGTGGATGTAAATTTTTCGGTGGAGGGCAGCGGCGTTGTAGGTTTTCTCGGACCAAACGGCGCAGGCAAATCCACGACTATGAATATCATCACAGGTTATCTTTCCGCGACCAGCGGAACGGTGAATGTGGAAGGTCATGACATTTTGGACGATGCAGACGAGGCAAAGAGAAACATCGGTTACCTGCCGGAGCTGCCTCCGCTTTACATGGACATGACGGTTGAGGAGTATCTTGGCTTTTTGTTTGACCTGAAAAAAGTGCAGAAATCCAAAAAAGAACATATTGGTCAAATCTGCCGCCGGACAGGCATTGACCAAGTCTACACGCGCTTGATCGGCAACCTCTCCAAAGGTTACCGGCAGCGTGTCGGTCTGGCGCAGGCACTGCTGGGTGACCCACCGGTGCTGATACTGGATGAACCGACTGTCGGTTTGGATCCGAAACAGATTATTGAAATTCGGAACTTGATCAAAACACTGGGTAAAACCCATACCGTCATTCTTTCTTCCCATATTTTGCAGGAAATTGAAGTCACCTGCGGGCGGATTATCATTATCAATAACGGCAAGGTTGTTGCAGACGGTACTCAGGAAGAACTGGCGGAAACAGTGGAACCACAGCGGCTTCTTGTGGAAATTGAAGCTCCGAAAGCGGAAGTGCAGGAATCTTTGAAAAACCTGCCGCATGTTGAGGACAGTGAACTGATGGGTGAAGCAGAGCCGGGTGTGTGGAAGTTCTCTCTGAAAGAGTGCGGCGATACACGCCGTGAAGTTTTTCAGATGTGCAAAAATGAAGACTGGACGCTGCTGTCTATGTCCGGACGGCACAATACACTGGAAGATATTTTCCTGCGCCTGACCAACGGCACAGTGGATAACCGAATCGGCGACCGCAGTGGGAAAAGCGGAAACTCAAAAAATGTCCGCAGTACAGTGGCCAATGCAGTTGGTTATACGGTGCCGGAAACAGATGAGGATCTTGCACGTGAACAGGATGGGAAAGCCGATAATGACGCCAGTGTGAAGGAGGACTCCTGAAATGGGTGCGGTTGCAAAAAAGGAACTGAAGCAATATTTTCATTCACCAGTGGCATACGTTTGTATCGGTGTGCTGATGGCACTGTTTGGATTTTTCTATACTCAAGTATTGATTTCCGGCAGTTCTTCAAATATTTCTTACGTTTACAGCAATATGTTTGTGTGGTGTATGCTGGTGATTCCGATACTGACCATGCGCACCCTGAGTGAGGAACGCCGGAACAAGACCGACCAGGCATTGCTGACGGCGCCAGTGAGCACAATGGGAATTGCCGGAGGAAAATTTGTCGGAGCGTTCAGCATTTATGGACTTGCCATGACGATGTCGCTTATTCCTGCAGTCGTGCTTTCTTTTGTTGGCAAACCAAATTGGGGCATGATTTTTGGCGAATATCTGGGTGCATTGTTTTTCGGTATGGCAATGACTGCAATTGGAATCTTCGTATCTTCTTTAACAGAAAATCCGGTTATTGCGGCAATCGGGAGTCTCGGCATTGCGATTTTCTTAATGGTAATTGATTCTGTTTCCAGTGCGGTGAACAATCCTGTGCTTTCCAAGGTCGTATCATGGATTTCGTTTTCCACCCGCTACCAGCAGTTTACTTCCGGTACATTTGATATTTCTTCAGTTGTGTTCTTTTTGTCTGTCACGGTGGCAATGCTGTTTCTAACCAGCCGGCGGTTGGAAAGCCGCCGCTGGAACTGAGGAGGTGCGTGCAGGATGGAGGATAAGAAAATGAACAGCAAACAACCCGGAAAAGCAGCAGAACTGAAAAAATCCGAGTATGTAAAAGATAAAGAAAAACAGGCGGCGGAAAAAGCCGAGACAGACCGTATACATACCCAGAGGGAAGAACGGAAGAAGAACAAAAAACCGCTTAAGGAAAAGCTCCGTTCCCAAAAATTCCGTCACAGTGCCGCCGCCAGTGCGATTACCGTGCTGGGGCTGGTGGTTTTGATACTGATTAATGTAGTCATTTCTGCTTTGGGTGCAAAATTCCCAAGTATGAATTTAGACTTGACCACCGGCGGCATGAACTCCCTGAGCGACACCGTCAAAAAAGTCATAGACGGTGTTAATAACCAAACCAATATCATTATTATGGGAACAGAGGAACAGGTCCGAAACAACGAAATCCTTTCTTCCTACAATGTTAAATATAGTCAGGTCGGTATCATTGCAGGGAAAATGGCAGAACGCAACAGCAAAATCAGTGTTACCTATAAAGACTTGGACAAAGATCCAACATTTGCAACCAAATATTCCAGTGAAAACTTAGCTTCCGGTGATGTGGTCGTGGAGGGAAAGCGCTCTTATGTTGTGAAATCCACGGACTTGTTTAATGTGCAGAGTGACAGCCAGACCGGTTCCCAGCAGGTTTACACACAAGTGGGGGATGCTTTGGCTGCCGGTGTCAGCAATGCAAATTCCGACAATTTGCCGATCGTTGCCTTTGATACGGGTCATGAGGAGCAGCTGTTCTCTTCACCGATTAATTCGCCGGTTAAAAAACTGTTTTCCAGCAATAATTTTGCAACCAAAGACTTCAATTTGCTGACGGATAAAATTCCGGATCATACACAGCTGATCTTTATTGGTGCGCCGAAAACAGACTACACCGACGATGAAATTAAAAAACTGGACGCCTTTCTTTCCTCTGCGTCCAATTCCAATGACCGCGGCCTTATTGTTTCCACTGCCGTACTTGATCCGACTCAAGTACCGAAACTGGCAGCTTTTCTAAAAGAGTGGGGCATTACACTGGAAAATAAAGTGGCCATGGAAACTGATACCAGCAAGTATATTATGGAGCAGCCAGCTTATCTGCTGGCACAGGCCGGAAATGATATAACCCTGAACAAGAATTCTTCTTATACAAATTTGTTAGTACCAATGGCACAGACAATGACGGTTTCCAGCTCTGTAAACGGCATTACGACCAGTGCGCTGATGAAATCCAGCAATACTTCCTATACGGTAAGTCCGGATGACAACAGCAATTCTTCTGCCAGCAGTAAGACAAAAGCAGAGTCTGTGCTGGCTGCCGTGGGCCGCAAAACAGTGAAAGCCGGAAATAAAACGGCCAATGCAAGTGTTGCGGTATGCGGCAGTGCGTTCTTCTTTGCAGATGGAATCGTTAATGCCAACACTTATAGTAATGGCACTTGGAGTGCAGACCTTGCCAAATATATGACAGGGACAACCGGCAGCAATGCAGTAACCATTACGCCGGTGCAGACCAATGCAACGGATATTTCTCTTTCCAGCGCAGGCAGTACCATGATAGGGCTTGGCATATTTACAATCCTTCTGCCGCTTGCCTGCTTTATTGTCGGTATTGTTGTCTACAGAAAGAGGAGGAAGCTCTGATGAAACACGCAAAACGGATATTTGTCGTTCTGCTGCTTTGTGTAGCTGGGCTGGCGGCCATTTTGCTTGCGCTTCACTCGACTTCTTCCAAGACAAGCAGTTCCTCCGGATCCAGTCTGCAGACGACTTCTCTTTATAATCATAAAGACAGTGATCTGGTTCGTATGACGGTAAAAAATACGGTAGATACTTACACGATTGTACCGGACAGAGAAGCTACTGCTAAGGCTGCTTCTGAAGCGGCTGCTTCCGCAAAGGCCGCGTCGTCATCTGCATCTGCTGGCAGCCGCTCTACATCTTCTGCTGCAGCGGCCAAAACAGTTTTTAAAGTTCAGGAGCTTTCCGGCGTTGCGGCTAATGCCGATGCTATCAGCACGGCGGCACAGGATGGTTATAATCTTTCTGCTCTGAAAAATATCGGTGCAGCGGAAACGCTTTCCGATTATGGACTGCAGAATCCGGAAGCAACCGTTACCAGTACATTCACAGATGGGACAAAAATTGTGCTGCAGATTGGGAAGCCTACTCCGCTTGATTCCTCTGCACGGTACATTAAACTTGCGGGAAATTCCAGTATTTATACAGCAACAATTGCAGATGCGCTGTTAAAAGGGAAGGATGCTTATGTTTCCACACAGGTACTCACCATTTCCGGCACTTCTTCCAACAGTTCTTCTGCGGCGGAGGTATTTCGGAAAATTAATATTCAGAATCAGACAGGGACAGCCGATTTGACATGTTCCGGCACGAACTGGTTCGTAAACGGCCGTCCGGCAGACAATGATGTCATCAACACATTGGCCAGCTCAATTTCCTCCGTCAGCGGGTCCAGTGTTGAGGCAATGAATCCGACAGCCGCGCAATTGAAACAATTTGGACTTGCCAGTCCCTCTGCGAAGCTGACCTATACGGCCACAACCGGAACGGGAACGCTGCTGGTCGGTTCCCAGAAAATCGTCAGTACGTCTTCGGAAAGCGACAATCAGGACAGCAGTGATAGTTCTGAGGATGAGGAAAGCAATCGTTCTGAAACGGAGTATTCTGTCATGCTGCAGGGCGGACGGGCCATTTATTTGGTTTCCAGCAGTAATCTGCCTTGGCTCACACAAAAGGCTTTTGATTTTCAGCGTAAGGAGCTGCTGGTGAATACACAAACGGACATTGCCAATGTGCTTCTGCAAGGGGATGGTTTGAATTGCAACATGGCAGTTACGCGCACAAAGAATGAAAATTCCTCAACAGAGGATGTGCCTTCTTACAATTACGCTACAGCACTTAACGGCAAAAAAATCACTAAGGAAGATACATTCTCACAGTTCTTCACGCAGGCAACGAATCTAAAAATATTGGAGAACAGCAGTGTGAAACCTTCCGGCACTCCGGAGGTAACGCTGACACTGACAGGGTTTGATGCGAAAGTGCATCATGTCTATCAGTTCTATAAATCCAGTGATCGGCGCTGTTTGGCAACAGCAGATGGTGTGACCTGCGGTTTGATTAACCGTTCGGATTTGCAAGCGCTGTTAACAGCAGCAAAAGCGGTGAAGTGAATGGTCAGAAAGTTTTCAACCGCTTTTCAAAAGACTGTTGAAAAAGAGTGAAGAAGCTGCCGGTACTCTGCTGAAGCAGAGGAATCGGCAGCTTCTTCTTTGGTACAATGCATTTGATTGCGAAAAGATGCCCGGACGATTGCAATTCCGTAAGAAATATGCTAAACTGAAAAGTATAAAAATACAAAAAGCTGTCGAAATTGATGTATACTCAAGCGGCAGTTGCAAGAATATTCATCAATATGCAGGAAAGTGGGGAAAACGATGGCACAGTTATGGGGTGGAAGATTTACCAAACAGACAGACAAGTTGGCATATGCCTTTAACGCATCCATCTCCTTTGATCAGAGACTGCTGCCGCAGGATATTGCCGGAAGCAGTGCACATGTAAAAATGCTGGCGAAACAGGGGATTTTGACATCTGATGAGCGGGACGCAATTTTGCGTGGTTTAAAAAGCATTTTGGAAGATACAGAAAGCGGCAAGTTGGAGATTACCGGCCAATATGAAGATGTGCACAGCTTTGTGGAGGCAAATTTGATTGAAAGGGTCGGGGATGCAGGGAAAAAACTGCATACCGGCCGAAGCCGCAACGATCAGGTTGCCTTGGACATGAAGCTTTATGTACGCGATGAAATTGGGGCAATCGATGAGGAACTGAAAGAACTGCTGCAGGTCCTGCTCAAACAGATGGAAATCAATATTGATACATTTATGCCGGGATTTACCCATCTGCAGAAAGCACAGCCGACTACGCTGGCTCATCATCTCGGAGCCTATTTTGAGATGTTTCGCCGCGACCGGAGCAGGCTTTCTGATATTCGCCGCCGGCTCAATTTATGTCCTTTGGGCAGCGGCGCCCTGGCTGGCACCACCTATCCATTGGACCGTACCTATACGGCAGAACTGCTCGGCTTTGACGGGCCGACACGCAATAGCATGGATTCCGTTTCGGACAGGGACTATGTGATTGAGCTGCTGTCTGCCTTGTCGGTTATCATGATGCATCTGAGCCGCTTTGCAGAGGAAGTCATTCTTTGGAATTCCAACGAGTATCGCTTTGTAGAGATTGATGATGGCTACAGCACCGGCAGCAGCATTATGCCGCAGAAAAAGAATCCGGATATTGCAGAACTGGTACGTGGTAAAACCGGTCGTGTCTATGGTGCGCTGGTGTCTATGCTGACCACCATGAAAGGGATTCCCTTGGCATATGATAAAGATATGCAGGAGGATAAGGAACTGCCGTTTGATGCGATTGATACGGTCAAAGGCTGCGTCCGGCTGTTCAGCGGTATGCTGAATACCATGCATTTTAACAAGCCGCGCATGGAGGAAAGTGCAAAACGCGGGTTTACCAATGCAACGGATGCAGCTGATTACCTTGTCAACCATGGGATTCCTTTCCGTGATGCTCATGGCATTGTCGGGAGGCTGGTGTTGTATGGGATTGAACAGGGAAAGGCACTGGATGACCTTACACTTGAGGAGTTTCAGCAGTTCAGCCCAGCCTTTCAAAAGGATATTTATGAGGCAATCAGCCTGACTACCTGCGTGGAAAAACGCAATACGATTGGTGCACCGGGGCATCAGGCAATGGAAAAGGAAATTGCGGAAGCGAAAGAATATCTGAAGAAAACGGTATCATAAAAAAACGTCAGGCTTTTACATTGCCTGACGTTTTTATCCATTTAAAGCGTTTTACGGCGCCGAGATCCCTTCCGGCGTTGTTTGCGGTGGACAATCTTCTTTGGGCATCCGGCGCATGGTATGAACATAAGCGATACACAGCGGTACAGCGCTTCCAATCCATGCCAGTGGATTGGAGGCGGAGGCGCCGGCAAAACCAAACGGCGCAACCAGAACTAGCGCTGCCACGGTGCGCATTACCAGTTCCATAATGCCGGCAAAAGTTGGCACAAAACTTTTGCCTAGTCCCTGCAGCGTATAGCGGATGACAAACAGAACAGCCAGAATAAAATAGCAGCTGCTATTGATGATCAGATAGACCTGTGCAAGGTTGATGACATTTTCGGTGTTTCCCACAAACAGGCGCACTAAATATTTGCCAAAGACAATATTGACAAAGGTCATCACAACACTGAGAATAATAGAAATCAGCAGGCACTGTTTTACGCCCTTGCGGATGCGGCTGATTTTTCCAGCACCATAATTCTGAGCAGTGAAGGTTGCCATAGTCATGCCGAAGGACATCAACCCCATGACAGCCAGCTGATCGACTTTGCTGGCAGCAGTATAAGAAGCTACAGCAGTTGCTCCAAGCCCATTGAGTGCAGTCTGTAAAATAAGCGTACCCATGGCAATAATACTGCTCTGGAAGCCCATAGGGAAAGCGATCCGCATGTGGGAGGTCAAATCCTGTCTGGTGATTTTCCAGTCCTGCCGGTGTAAATGCAGGATGGGGAGCTTTTTTGCAATGAATGCAAAGCAGCAGACACAGGAAATGAGCTGTGCCAGCACAGTTGCGTAACCTGCACCGGCAACTCCCATGTGAAAACTCAGGATGCACAGAAAATCAAGCCCAATGTTGATGACACAGGCAATTATTAAAAAGTAAAGCGGGGTGCGGCTGTCGCCCAGCGCACGAATAATGTTGGATAGGAGATTGAACAGGATAGAGGCAAAAATACCAACCAGAATGACAACAATATATTGATAGGCCTGTTCCTCAATTTCAGCCGGGGTATCCAGCCAATGCAGGATGGTATGTGTGAGCGGCACGCTGACAGCGGTCAGGATGATTGTAATAAAAGCGGAAATCACAATGCTGGTGGTAAAACTGCGCCTGACACCGTCATTATCCTCTGCACCAAAGCGTTGAGCAGTAATAATAGAGAGGCCGGCCGTCACACCTTGTGCGAATCCGAGGATTAAAAAGCTGATTCCACCGGTGCATCCAACTGCGGCAAGGGAGTTAACACCTAATGTCCGTCCCACAATCAATGTGTCAGCCATACTGTAAAATTGTTGAAAGATGTTGCCAATCAAAAGTGGGATCGTAAAGAAAATGATAAGCTTTGCGGGGCTGCCGTGGGTCAGATCCTTGGTCAATGCGAAACCTCCATTTCAAATTGGACGCTAAACTGACGATATTTTTGCAATTCTAACTCAAAGGCTAAGCTGTCTACCTTTGGCTCAATCATTAGAAAATTTATCTTGTAATGTTTCATTTTGGTACGGAAGTAAGTGAGATGAAAATGAATTTTCTCTAAAAAAATCTGATATATGTTCCATGCATTGGAGTACGATCCCTACAAAAGTTAATAGTACAGCATTAAAAAAGGGAAAGTCAAGATTCTGGAACAGCTTTTTGACAAAATTTTTTCATTTGTGGATCTCTTCTTCATTCCTTGATTTTTATTAAACTCCGGTGTAGACTGATGTCATATCTTTTGGAAATATTGATTGAATCAGGAAAGAATTTTGACAGTCAGCGAGGTACGGAATGCTATACAAAAATGCAGAACTCCTAGATGGTGATTTTCATTTGATACACGCCGATTTGCGGACAGAAGGAGCGTATATCGCAGAAATTGGACAGAATTTACAGGATGAACAAGTAACAGACTTGTCAGGATGCCTTTTACTGCCCGGCTTTGTGGATATTCACATTCATGGTTGCGCAGGTGCAGACACCTGTGATGCGGTCCCAGAGGCAATTTGGAAAATGTCGTCTTACCTGCCAAAGTGCGGGGTTACCTCGTTTTGTCCCACGACCATGACGGTCAGCGGCGAAACCATCCGTGCAGCCCTGCGAGAAGTTCGGAATGTGATGAAGCATCCGGAAAAGGAAGCCGGTGCAGCTGTGCTGGGCGTGAATATGGAAGGTCCCTATATCAATCCGCACAGATGCGGTTCACAGAAAAAGGAATGTGTGCAGGAACTGAATTTTCAGCAGTTCCTTTCCTATTGGGAAGAAAGCGGCAGAACCATCAAGATGGTGGATATCGCGCCGGAACGGCCAAATGCCCATGCTTTTATCGAAGGCGCAAAGAAATTGTGTACCGTCAGTATTGCTCATACAGAAGCGGATTACCATAGCGCAATGTCTGCATTTCAGTGGGGAATTACACATGTAACACACCTGTTTAATGCAATGCCGGGGCTGCAGCAGCGAGCGCCGGGTGTAGTAGGTGCCGTTTTTGACAGCAAGCGGGTAACGGCAGAACTGATATGTGATGGTTTCCATGTCCATCCGGCGGTGCTCCGCACGGTTTTCCGCCAGCTTGGGCCGGAGCGAATCTGCATAATCAGTGACAGTATGCGTGCAGCCGGACAGCCTGACGGTGTTTCAGAGTTGGGCGGACAAACGGTTTATGTAAAAAATGGACGGGCATGCCTTGCGGACGGGACCATTGCCGGTTCCACGACCAACCTGCTCAAAGAGGTGCAGAATCTGGTCTCTTTTGGTATTCCATTGCCGGATGCGGTGCATGCAGCCAGCCTGACACCTGCACGGGAAGTTGGGGAAAATCACATGCGCGGTTCCTTAACACCGGGAAAATATGCGGATATGCTGGTGCTGGACCGCAGAACACTGGCACGGCGGCAGACGATCGGTATGGGCAGAATTCTAGCTTGATTTTTTATAATTTTATCAGCAATTGAATACAAGTGGGTTTTCCACCTGCAGATTCTCCTTTAAAAGAAAAAGTATAAAATGCTTTCGGAATGAAACAATAACGGTTATGGAAACAAAGTGAATCTGAGGTGACAGAGATTGGATCTTCTGCGCGCATTTATTTTGGGTGGTGCCCTGTGTGTGGTTGGGCAGCTGCTGATGGATTTGACGAAACTCACACCAGCCAGAATCCTAGTCACATTTGTGACTGCCGGAGTCATACTGGGTGCGTTGGGTATTTATAAGCCGCTGATTGACTGGGGCGGTGCGGGTGCTACCGTTCCCCTGACAGGGTTTGGTTATCTGCTGGCAGATGGGACAAAGAAAGCAATTGAGCAACAGGGTGCTGTAGGAATTTTCACCGGCGGTTTAACGGCATGTTCTGCTGGTGTAGCTGCCGCCGTGGCGTTCGGTTATCTGGCGGCGCTGATCTCAAAACCAGGGGATAAAGATTAAAAAATTTCCGACCTAATAAGAGTAAATGGGCGGGCCTCATGGTGAGACCCGCCCAAACTGATTTTACATTTATTTGGTGCAGTTACTGAATAGAGCAGTCCAGATAGTGCTCCAGTTCCTCTTCGTCCTTATGCTTTTTTTCGAAATATAGAGTAGCTGCAATGACAGCAGCCGCAACGGCGGCTAAGGCAGAGATTACAGACAGCAACACAGTAAATTTACTGCTATTTTTCAAATTTGAGCACCTCCATTCCGGAATCAGTTTCACACGTTTGCTATTATGCTCATCATACTCAACTTTTCAAAAAAAGTCAAGCCTGAAAGGTGCCGGCCGAAAAAACAATTATACAGAAAAAGCAGGGCATTGACGCCCTGCTTTACATTTTTCGCAAATAAAGAATCAGCCTGCGGCATTGAGTTTGCGGGCTAAAGTACTCTTTTTTCTGGCAGCAGAATTCTTTTTCAGGATACCCTTAGACACAGCCTGATCGATCGCTTTGACAGCAACACGAACAGCCTCTGTTTTGTTGGCATCGCCGGACTCAACGGCAAGGTTAGCCTTTTTAATATCAGTTTTCAAATTGGAACTAATCGCTTTATTCCGTGCGGCTTTGGTAGCAATGACCTTCACGCGCTTTTTAGCGGATTTAATGTTCGGCATGGTCACACCTCCTTTTCAATAGTCGTCACGTATCTATAATACTACCATTTTGGAGCGGAAAATGCAAGGGTTTTCAAAAATAATTTTGGATATACTGTAGTAAAGGAGAAGTAATGTTTTATAAAACCGGTTCATTCCTCATCGGGGCAAGACCATGATGCTGTAAAAGGA
>ENA-UOOR01001997-UOOR01001997.1-fermentation-metagenome-genome-assembly--contig:-NODE-1997-length-22039-cov-9.928584_pt1 | contig 22039 bp, 16 predicted proteins | sample MGYA00245780_ERZ724029 | MGnify/ENA primary metagenome ERZ724029 (study PRJEB28704, sample SAMN03018315) | fermentation metagenome | biome: anthropogenic terrestrial biome; feature: soil; material... | reverse complement strand
CCGATGCACCGCGGGTGATCATCACCAACTCGATGATGGTGGGCATGTTCGACAACCAGGCCGACTGGGAAATCGCTTCACAGATGGGTGTGGCCAACTACGGACAAATGACCGCCGGAGGGTGGATGTACATTGGTCCCCAGGGTATCGTGCACGGTACTTTTAATACACTGCTGAATGCAGGGCGACTGAAGTTGGGTATTCCCCATGACGGGGACCTTCGGGGGCATCTTTTTGTCTCGTCGGGGTTGGGTGGTATGAGCGGTGCGCAGCCCAAGGCGGCCGACATTGCCGGTGCGGTATCGGTGATTGCCGAGGTGGATGCTTCCCGCATAGAAACCCGTCGCCGGCAGGGGTGGGTACAGCGTGTCACAGTGGACAAACAACAGGCATTCAGTTGGGCAATAGAAGCCATGCAAGGCAGAGAACCCCTGTCGGTGGCTTACCATGGCAACATTGTGGAGTTGCTGGAGTATGCTGTAGAGAAAGAGATACACATTGAATTGCTGAGCGACCAGACTTCCTGTCACGAACCTTATACCGGTGGCTATTGTCCCGCCGGCATCTCTTTTGAAGAACGTACACGCCTGCTGCACGAAGACCGGGATACCTTCCGTGAGAAAGTGGACGAATCGCTGCAGCGCCATTATCGGGTAATCAAGAAACTCACGGACCGGGGAACTTACTTTTTCGATTATGGAAACTCCTTTATGAAAGCAGTTTACGATGCTGGAGTGAAGGAAATATTGAGAAACGGAACCGACGAGAAAGATGGTTTTATCTGGCCTTCCTATGTGGAGGATATCATGGGACCAGAGCTGTTCGACTATGGCTACGGCCCCTTTCGCTGGGTCTGCCTGAGCGGAAAGCCGGAGGATCTGGTGAAAACCGACAGCGCAGCAATGGCCTGCATCAACCCCGACCGGCGGGGACAGGATCGTGACAACTGGATCTGGATCCGCGATGCGGAGAGGCACAACCTGGTGGTGGGTACCCAGGCACGCATACTTTACCAGGATGCGGAGGGACGACTCAGAATTGCACTGCGCTTCAACGAGATGGTACGCAACGGCGAGATTGGTCCGGTGATGCTTGGGCGCGATCACCACGACGTGAGCGGCACCGACTCCCCCTTTCGGGAAACGGCCAACATAAAAGATGGCAGCAACGTGATGGCCGACATGGCGGTGCAGTGTTTCGCCGGCAACGCCGCACGCGGCATGAGCCTGGTGGCCCTTCACAATGGCGGCGGTGTGGGCATCGGCAAAGCCATCAACGGCGGCTTTGGCATGGTGTGCGATGGCAGTACACGGGTGGATGAGATACTCCGCTCCGCCATGACATGGGACGTGATGGGAGGCGTGGCACGGCGTGCCTGGGCGCGCAACGCAAATGCAATCACCACGGTGAAGGAATTCAACCGGTCGCATGCAGAGAGTTATCATCTCACCGAACCTTATCCGGTAGAGGAGGCAATCATCAAAAAGTATCTTCTTTCCTAGAACATGGATTGCATCTTTCATGTACGAATGGAAGAATATTGGTGAAATATCACTACTTTTGAAGTGATAGAATTGAATCGTTTATGAACAAAATCATGGAATGTGTCCCCAACTTCAGTGAGGGACGCGACAAAGCAAAAATTGAAAAAATAGCAGATGCTTTTCGGGGAAAAGAGGGCGTAAAACTGCTTGATTACAGCAGCGATGCCGACCACAACCGCTCGGTAATCACCGTCGTGGGAGAGCCGGAGCCGCTGAAAGAAGCGGTGATCGATGCCATAGGCAGGGCGGTGAAACTGATCGACCTCACACAGCACAAAGGTCAGCATCCCCGCATGGGAGCCGTGGATGTGGTACCCTTTATTCCAATCAAAAACGTAACGATGGAGGAGGCGATTGCCTGCTCGAAGGAGGTGGCAGAAGCCGCAGCAGAAAAGTATCAGCTGCCTGTGTTCCTCTATGAGAAATCGGCTACGGCACCACACCGAGAGAACCTGGCCTCCATACGAAAAGGGGAGTTTGAGGGGTTGACAGAAAAGATGAAGCTCCAGGATTGGCAGGCCGACTTTGGGCCTTCGTCACCACATCCCACCGCCGGTGCGGTAGCAGTAGGTGCACGCATGCCACTGATTGCCTACAACGTGAACCTCGGCACCGATAATCGGGAGATCGCCGATGCCATTGCCAAAAAAGTACGGCATATTGGTGGGGGACTGCGTTTCTGCAAGGCGATGGGGGTGACTTTGCGTGAGCGAGGTATCACACAGGTGTCGATGAACCTGACCGACTATACCCACACAGCCATCTACCAGGCGCATGAGATGGTGCGCATGGAAGCACAACGATACGGTGTGCCCGTGGTGGGGGGCGAGGTAATCGGCCTGGTGCCGATGGCAGCATTGGTCGATTCGGCAGCTTACTACCTGGGATTGGAAAACTTTTCGATCAGCCAGGTGCTTGAAGCCAAACTGATGGAGTAGATGAGATGAACTGGATTGAAGCGATTGCCGCGTTACTCGGTATCCTCAGTGTATGGAACGCCCGCAAGGAGAACATCCTGGTTTTCCCGTTCGGCATCGCCAATGTGGCCATCTACATCTATATCTGCTTTGCAGCACGTCTGTATGCCAATGCCGGCATCAATGCGGTCTACCTGATATCGAATATCTTTGGATGGTATATGTGGGCGCGGACTGGTGACGACAATGGCAAACTGCAGATCACCCGAAACAGCCGCTTGCAAAATATCCTTTCCTGGGTTGCGGTGGCAGTGATCTTCCTCTCTGTGTTTTTCCTGTTGCGCCGGGTGAACGACGGCGACAAGGCCTATCTGCAATCCTGGCTGCCCTGGATCGATGCATCCAACACCTCTTTCTTCCTGGTAGCCACCCTCCTGATGGCAATAAAGAAACTGGAAAACTGGCAGTTCTGGATCATTGGCAACATCATCTCCATACCGATCTATGCTTCACAGGGACTTTACTTTACCAGCATACAGTATTCCGTTTTTCTGGTGCTGGCCATCCTGGGCTGGAAGGAATGGAAAGCAAAAGTTAATAATTTATGAATAACCTGATCATACACAATGCGTCACAGGTGGTGACCTGCAGCGGTTTCGCCGGGAAGCGGGGCAAAGAGATGTCTGATCTGCAGGTCATAGAAAATGGAACGGTGATCGTGACAGATGGTTTCATCTCTCACATTCTGAAACAGGATGAACCGGTTCCGGTCGACAAACAGTATTACACAACCATCGATGCCTCCGGAAAGGCGTTGTTGCCGGGTTTTGTAGACCCACACACCCACTTTGTCTTCGGTGGATACCGGGAGGAGGAGTTCTCCTGGCGGATGCGGGGCGACAGTTATATGGAGATCATGGAGCGGGGTGGTGGTATTGTCAGCACCACACGGGCCACCCGCGATGCAACAGAAGAGGAGCTGATGACTGCGGGCAGGCAACGCCTCGATGCGATGCTCCGGCTGGGTATCACCACTGTGGAGGGGAAGAGCGGCTATGGACTCGACAAGGAGACGGAACTGAAGCAGTTGCGCGTAATGCAGCGTCTGAATGAAAGCCACCCCATGGATATCGTTCCTACCTACATGGGAGCACATGCCCTTCCGGAAGAGTGGAAGGGCAGGGAAGAGGCGTTTATCGATTTCCAGATTGAGGAGATGTTTCCGCTGGTCGCACAACAGCAGTTAGCCGAGGCGGTTGACATCTTCTGCGAAAAGGGAGTGTTCTCCATTGAACAATCGCGTCGCTACTTGCAAGCTGCCCGTGAACAGGGTTTTCAACTCAAAATGCATGCCGATGAGATTGTGCCACTTGGTGGTGCTGAGCTGGCGGCTGAGCTGAACTGTCTCTCGGCCGACCACCTCCTGCAGGCCTCCGACGAAGGGATTCGTGCCCTGGCAGAAGCGGGAACGGTGGCGACGCTGCTGCCGCTGACGGCATTCTCATTGCGGGAGAACTATGCCCGCGCCCGGGAGATGATTGATGCAGGATGCATTGTGGCGCTGGCTACCGATCTGAATCCGGGCAGCGCCTTTACTGCTTCGGTGCCGCTGCTCTTTGCCCTGGCCGGCATCTACATGAAAATGACGCCGGAGGAAGCAGTGACTGCATTCACCCTCAACAGTGCCGCCGCACTGGGTCGCGCCGACCGCATCGGAAGCATTGACATCGGGAAGCAGGGCGATCTCATCCTGCTGCAGTTTCCCTCCTACAAGTTCCTGCCTTACCATGTGGGGATGAATATGGTGGAGCATGTGATTAAAAATGGGAAAATCGTGGTTTAATGTGCCAATTAGACTAATTTGCTAATGTGCCAATATGCTAATGTGCCAATATGCCAATGTGATAATGTGCCAATATGCCAATGTGATAATGTGCCAATATGCCAATGTGATAATATGCAATGTGCCGATGTGCCAATGTGACAATGACCGCTGAATGTATAATGATTGTTCCAAAATATGCTGAAAGCTGAAAGCTGATAGCTGACACTTATATAAAATTAAATCAATGAAACTACAGGACCTGACACTCAAACAATTTCTTGAAAGAACCGCTGCCAACGAAGCGGTGCCCGGTGGAGGAAGCAGTGCCGCACTCAGTGCCGCCATTGCAACGGCGCTGACGGAGATGATGGCCAACCTGACCATCGGTAAGAAAAAATATGCCGCTGTAGAAGAGCGAATGAAACAGATCGCCGCAGAGATGTCCGCGAACAGGGCTCATCTGGTGAATGACATCGACCGGGATGCAGATGCGTACCGGCTGGTGATGGACGCTTACCGTCAACCGAAAATAACGGAAGAGGAGATCGCTTTGCGCGACGAGAAGATTGAGGAAGCCACAAAAATAGCCTCCCTGATACCGATGGAAGTGGCGGAAAGGGCATTCAATCTGCTCGACACCATGCTGGAAGTACTGGAGACGGGAAACCGGAATGCAGCGACCGACGGACTGGTCGGCCTGATGACCTGCCGCACCGCCATCATGGGAGCACTGTTCAACGTACGCACCAACTTGGGGGGCATCCACGACACCGCATTTGTCGCTGAAATGAGGGAGAAATGCGACAGAATGGAAAAGGAAACACGCGACAAAGAACGGCAAGCCATCCAATTCGTCAAGTCCATGCTGTGAATATAAAATAATACATCCTATGAAAAACATCTACTATATCGGTCAGCGTGACCTGACCATCGACGACCTTGAATGGATCATCAACGACAACATCCGAGTGGAACTGTCATCCGAGGCCAGAGAGCGCATACAAAAGTGCCGCGACTACCTCGACCAGAAGATGGAAACACAACGGGAGCCGATTTATGGCATCACTACGGGCTTTGGATCGCTCTGCGAACATACCGTCTCCAACGACGACCTGAACACCCTGCAGGAGAACCTGGTGAAGTCACACGCTTGTAGTGTGGGAGAGGAAGTAGCTCCACTCATTGTCAAGCTCATGTTCCTGCTCAAGGCCCACGCCCTCTCGTTGGGTTACAGTGGCGTGCAGGTGGCCACCGTACAGCGGATGCTCGATCTTTTCAACAACGACATCCTGCCCATCGTCTACGACAAGGGCTCGCTGGGTGCCTCGGGCGATCTGGCACCGTTGGCCAACCTCTTCCTGCCATTGATTGGGGTGGGGGATGTGTTTTACAAAGGCCAAAAACGGGATATCGGTGATGTACTGGATGAGTTTGGATGGAAACCCATCAAGCTGAAAAGCAAAGAGGGGCTTGCCCTGCTCAACGGCACCCAGTTCATGTCGGCACATGGTGTCTATGCCATCATGAAGGGACAACGCCTTTCAAAGCGGGCCGACCTGATTGCGGCCATCTCACTCGATGCTTATGATGGTCACCTGGAGCCTTTCGACGAGCGGTTGCACCAGATCCGTCCTCACCCGGGGCAGCTGGAGACAAGTCGGAATATCGTCAGGATTCTGAAGGGTAGCGAACTGATCTCCCGCAACAAAGAGCATTTGCAGGATCCCTATTCGTTCCGTTGTGTGCCGCAGGTACATGGCGCCACCAAAGATGCCCTCAACTATGTACGGCAGGTGGTGGTGACAGAGATCAACTCGGTCACCGACAATCCCACCATCTTCCCCGACGATGACATGATCATCTCGGGAGGCAACTTCCATGGACAGCCCCTGGCCATTGCTTTCGACTTTCTGGCCATCGCCCTGGCAGAGTTGGGCAACATCTCCGAAAGACGCACGGCACAACTGATCCTCGGCAAACGGGGCCTACCGGAGTTTCTGGTAGCCAACCCCGGTCTCAACTCGGGCTTCATGATTCCCCAGTATGTGGCGGCGTCGGTGGTGAGCCAGAACAAGATGTACTGTTATGCTGCCAGCAGCGACTCCATCGTCTCCTCCAACGGACAGGAGGATCATGTGAGCATGGGCGCCACTTCGGCCATCAAATTGATCAAAGTGATGGACAACCTCGATACCATCCTCTCCATCGAACTGATGAACGGGGTGCAGGCACTCGAGTTTCGACGCCCCCTGCGCTCATCGCCGCTGATTGAGAAGGTGATCAGGGAATACCGTAAAGAAGTGCCTTTCATTGATGAGGATATCGTCATGTACAAGGAGATCCGTAAAACGGTGGCTTTCCTGAACAGATTACAGACAGAGGTGTTTTAACCTGATAAAATGAAATTATTTTCCGATTAAATTGTGCAGATTGTTTATCTTTGCACATCTTACATAAATCAATAACAGTTAAATATAATTTTCATGACAGAAGCAATTCGAAAATCGCTGAGAGAATCTTCAGCGGCACGGTGGTCTGCATTGTTCATTGTTGCGTTTACAATGATGTGCGGCTATTTTTTAACCGATATCATGGCACCCCTGGCAGGACTGCTGGAAGGCCAGCTGGGATGGTCACGTGCCGAGTATGGCACCTTTACCAGCGCCTACGGCTGGTTTAATGTTTTTCTGCTGATGCTGATCTTCGGCGGAATTATCCTCGACAAGTTGGGTGTGCGCATGACCGGCCTGGGAGCTGCTACCGTGATGGTGATCGGTACGGCGATCAAATACTGGGCTGTATCGACAAATTCACTGGAGGGTCAAACGCTTTTCGGTCTCGATGCCCAGGTTTTATGGGCGAGCGTGGGCTTTGCCATTTTTGCCATTGGTGTGGAAGTGGCCGGCATCACGGTTTCAAAGATTATTGTGAAATGGTTCAAAGGTAAGGAGTTGGCAACCGCCATGGGAATGGAGATGGCCATGGCCCGTATCGGTACCGCGCTAGCGCTGGGATTCTCAGTTCCTATTGCCAAGGCTACCGGAGTGGTCGATGTCTCCCGCCCTGTATTGGTAGCATTGATCGGATTGTGTATCGGCCTGATCTCCTTTATCGTGTACGTGATGATGGACAAGAAGCTGGATGCTTCCGAAGCAACCGGCCTGGTGGAAGAAAAGAATCCGGAGGATGAGTTCAAACTCTCCGACATTGGAAAGATATTGGGCAACAGGGGATGGTGGTTTATTGCCATCTTGTGCGTGTTGTTCTATTCGGCCGTGTTCCCATTCCTGAAATATGCCACCGACCTCATGGTGAATAAGTTTGGCGTGGCGGAAGACCTGGCTGGCCTGATCCCGATGTTGTTGCCTTTTGGAAATATCCTGCTCACTCCGCTCTTCGGGGGCATTTACGACAAAAAAGGTAAAGGAGCCACCATCATGATCATCGGTGCCTTCATGCTCATTCTGGTGCATGCGTTGTTCTCCGTACCGGGACTCAACAGCTGGATCTTCGCCATGGTGCTTGTCGTGGTACTGGGTATCGCCTTCTCACTGGTGCCTTCGGCCATGTGGCCCTCGGTGCCCAAGATTGTACCGGAAAAGCGACTGGGTACTGCCTATTCACTGATATTCTGGGTACAGAACTGGGGACTGATGGGTGTACCCCTGTTGATTGGATGGGTGCTTGAAAAGTTCTGTGTAACAGGACAAACCGTACGCGACGGACTCACCGTGAATACCTACGACTATACAATCCCCATGCTCATCTTTACCAGCTTCGGTGTACTGGCACTGGTCTTTGCCTTCCTGCTGAAAGCAGAAGACAAACGGAAAGGATACGGACTGGAATTACCCAATATTCAGCAGTAAGCTATATCATTATTCAGTTTTGGAGCAACGAGGTTGAACAGGTCGCGATTTGGAAGTTAAGAAATCTTTTGAAGCAACCATCATATGATGAACGTTTTTATTGAACATGTAATACACTTGGCAATTGTATTACCAGTCATCTTTTTGACCCTAACAAATAGAAGATTAGAGACATTAAAGATATTGGTTGTTTTTTCGCTTTATTTTCTGATCCATAGCATGCTGCTTTATTTACCCATTGAGTTTGCTCAATTAAGTTTTATAAAAGGAAACTGGAATTGGAGTGGAAAAATATTTGCCATATTGGGTTCAATATTATTTCTTCTGTTATATAGAAAATTCGAATTAAAAGACTATTTCTTGACCTTCAAGCAAAATGATAATTTTCTTAAAAATGGGTTATTTCTCATTCTTATAATTTTTGTCATCAAAGGTCTGTTTAATTATTTTTATCTTTCACCCGCAGCATGGAACATTGAAACAATTTTATTTCAATCTACAATGCCAGGAATTGATGAAGAAATAGCCTTTCGGGGAATCATGCTTGGATTATTAACTAAGATTCTCAAACCAGCCAAAGTTTCGATATTTCATCCGGTAATATTTGTGACAGCTCTATTGTTTGGAATGGCACACGGACTCTTTTTAACTGATTCATATGAAATATCTTTTAATTCTTCCTCTTTCTTAATTACCACAGTATTGGGAGTAGCTTGGGCTTGGATTACAGTTAAAAGTGGCAGTATTTTACTGGCGCTGATTTCGCATAATTTAGGTAATATTACAAGTGAAATAATAAGTATAAGCAAATAAACTCTATAATGGTATCAGATATGCTGCGTAGATTTGACTGGCCAGTCCAAAGAGTACGAAGCATCACGAGTGATTCATAATTGGAGTTTACGCTAACTATAGAACCGACCCCCAAAAGTTAGACAAAATACTTTTGGGGGTTATTTTTATATCTAAATAATCTTGTCCAACTTTTTGGGGTCACTACAGTTTTATCATGAGACGGCTTTTCTTTCTACCTTGTTCGTACCATGTTCGGTATTACTCCGTACCTTGTTCGGTATCTCTCCCTATTTCCCTTATATTTCCCTTATATTTCGCTTATATAACAATGAGGAGATAACGACCCATTACCCTTCTATTATCCGTGCAAGAAGCTATTTTCTGCCGTATTTAAGGACTTTTTCGCTGTCGATATCCTCGGGCAGTAAAGTGGCATATAATAATTATCTACGTACTAAATCGGAAGAATTAACACTGATATTCTTTATATTAAGATTATTTTAATTAACATTGCCAAATTAAATTGAAACCATCGGAAATTCATCATGCTTTTTCAAAAAAACGCGCGTGAACAAACTATTGTTAAGACAATAACCGTAGCAATCTATCGCCGGCATGGGTATCTGTTTTGATTCACAACGGACAAATCCGGGCATGCAATAGTATTGGAATATTACGACGCTTCAACAGATACATATACTTATGACGATCCTCAAAATAATAATTCAACATGAATAATTCCAGCATCTGCTTTACAATGAGTCGTTTCAGTAAATTAATGAGTGTGAAGATCTTGCTGATCTTTTTGTATCTTCTTCAGCCTCCCAGGTTGTTTCCACAGTCGGTAGAAGATACTTACGACCTCCTGTTCGAAAGTTAGGCCAAATCATACCGGGGAGATTGGACAAATATTGGAAAGATGATCAAGTTTTCCATGGATAGTACGGAAATTATCGACAAAAAAATTCCCTTGAAAATATCTTCACGAAGCACAAGGGGGAGAGGTGGAGAATGGGACAAAAAGAAAGAGATGTTCTTTTCACGTAAGGTCACTCTCCCCCAATATATGTATGGAGATACCTGCACTGTTTCAATTAACAGCAAATGCGAGAATATGGTGAATTGGAAATTTGAAATCAGTGGTCTGGATGAAAATGAGCATATTTTATTTACAGATTCGATACACATTGAAAGTCGTTCTTGGAAAATCAATCCCATCTCTTTTCCGCTACGCCATGAGAAAGCCCTGAAGATAGTAATTGCATTCGCGGATGAACATCCCCAAGAGAACCAGAATGCCTGGATCGACCGTATAAGGATTTCTATTGGGAATGAAAATATCAATCCCATGAGGGTGGAGGACTTTTACGGAGGCTTTTCTACCGATTTGAATAAGCGGTATATGATTCCATTATCATTTTCCGAAGATAATGCGATTTTAAAAATACAGGAGATAAAGGATAAGCAGATAATAGGATTAGGAGAATGCACCCACGGAAGTCAGGAAGTAAAAGAGGCTTGTTATCAGTTTATGAGAACCTTAATTTCTAAACACAGTTGTAAGGCAGTGTTGTTTGAGCGAGCTTCCGATATGTGTTTGAAATGGGATTTATACGTAAATGGGATGATTTCAGAAGAGATAGTGCCAGAGATAGAAGCAGAAACAAGGGCCTATTTTGATGATTGCGTATCGTTTATCGATTTCTTAAAATGGCTCAGACGCTATAATGAAACATCACAATCCAACGTACATATTTTCGGGTTTAATACACTCGCCCAGCCTCACGTGTTCTTTTACGACTATTTCAGGGTGCTCCTTGGAGAGGAATGTTCGCAACCATATCTGCAACTATTAAACGATAAAGATTACAAAGGGGTAATTGATCGGGTAGCTGGTGATTCGCAGTTACAATCCGTTCTGGACACAAAAGGCTTTGATTATTTGTTATTTCTACTGGAAGAATCGGCTCGGACAGGAACAATTTTTGAAGAAAATATAGATAGAGAAATCTATATGGGGCGAAGAGCGGACAAAATCATTCAACTCTACCTAAAAGAGGGTGATAAGGCTGTCATCCATGCCCACACTTCACATACTAATAAAACGAGTGATTTTTTCTTTGATGTTGTAGAGGAACCATCCATGGGCAATTACATTTATAGTAAATACGGGGATAAATATTTTTCAATCGGGTTTCAGGCTGGTGGAGGGCTATATACCCAGGACGATTCGTTTTTTTTCAGCAAAACCGTTGCGGACACCCTGCAAACACCTATCCCTACTAGTTTCGAGTATTCGGCTCTGAAAACAAATAATCCATATTTTTATTACCCCATCGATAAGTTGCCTGATGATATTTCCAGTATAAGGGCTGTAGGAAGAGAACGAAAAAATTTAAATCAATTCTTCTTTTGTTCAATAAAAAAACGATTCCACGGATTGGTCTTTATACGTGATAATTCTCAATTACACGATATAGAACCGTCCCCAGCTTCTTATACGAATGGCCTTATACAATTTAAGAATAAGCAACAACAAGGATTATTATCCGGCAGTGAAGATAAATAAGATGGATGATTCCATTGCTGCAAATTCTGTACTTTACGGTATTGGTGCCAGTGGATGTAATAATTAAATAACAAATAAAAATAAAAGTTCATGAAAAGAATATTCATTTTTTCTATCGTTTTGACGATAAATTTTTTTTTGGGTTTCAGCCAGAAACTCCCATCGGATAATATGAAAAAAAACGATTTGTTGTACATTCAGCACACAGTCAATGATTTTTACAGAGGTTACACAGCCTCCATCTTATCGGATTCTCACTCGAGCGGATTAGATATGGAAAAATATTTAACCAAAAGGCTGATTGAGAAAATCGCAAGAATACGGAATGTGACAGGAGCTGATCCAATTATTCGTGCACAAGATTTCAATGAGACTGCATTTAAGACCTTAAAAGTTGACTCTTTGGGAGATAATTGGTATATGGTCAATTACAAATGGAATATGAACGATGATGGGAGTACCACAAATATTCCTTTAAAAGTGGTACTCCTGGATGGACGTTATATGATCGATTATATTACGCCAGAATGGAATGGTTCCTTATACGGAGACACGGTATTATGTGAGGACATATCCCAACGTACCATAAACAACAGTACCCCTCGATTGATGATGGAAACCTTTTATAATGCCTATACAACTCTATATGGAAATATGCCGGAGGGACTAACATCTCAACTTAAGGCGTTGCGTAATGCATATCTTACACCCAATGCGCTGAATCAATTTGAAATGGGTATAAAAAAACACGAATCAGATGGTTTACTCAATTATGACCTTTTAATAGATAATTTCGATTTTGACTGTTTATGGATTCCCTCCATTAATTTTTTGCCGTTGACTGAAAATAGTTTTCAGATAAGTTACAAACAAGGTGAATTCGTAAGGACTATTGTTATTACTTTGATAGCTGATGATGGGAAGTATAAAATTGATGATATTCGAATAAAAAAAGATTTAAGAATAACTAATAATTCAATTGCTTCGCAATAGTCCACAATATTTTTAATTGACTAAATCTTTATGAACATTACGGAATTAAACCCGAAAGGATTAAGGTTGATAACGAACCTGAATTTATTTCAAAAGAATTGGACCGTTGGGCGTATGAGAATAAAGTGGCTTTGGATTTTTCCCGCCCTGGGAGACCTACTGACAATCCATTTATAGAATCTTTTAACAGAAATTTCAGGGATGCGTGTTTAAATAAAAATTGGTTCTTATCTTTGCAAGATGTAAGGGCTAAAATTGAGTCATGGCGTAGAGATTATAACAGCTAAACAAAAATATTATGCTTAGTAAGGGGTTTTATTACGCGAAAAAAATATCACTAATATTTTTAGTGATTTTAATAGTAATTAAATTTACCATCCAAGTTTTCTCCCAAGAAGCTGAATGGAATACTACTGGTGTTTATACAATTGGGGCTAACTCCAAACAGGATGCACATTGTTCTGATGAAGTAATTCTGTTCGACAATGCTGATCTTTCAATTTTGGGAGATAAAAAAAACCATGAGTCATATTGGCAAACTCATATCGGAGAACCAACAATCTCAAAACTTTCTTCATTAAAAGTTGAGTATGAAGAGACCCCTCTAGGTATTGATGTTGAGCAGCCACGATTCAGCTGGCAGATGGAATCCCCCAAACAGGGTCAATCGCAGACAGCTTATCAGATAGTTGTCACCGATGAGAGGGGTGCAGCGGTGTGGAACAGCGGCAAAGTGAATTCCGATCTATCGCTGAACATCTCCTATGAAGGGGAGCCATTGCGTCCCAGAACAGGCTACCGGTGGAGCGTGAAGGTCTGGAATCAGGAAAATAAAATATTATCGGCAGAATCAAGGTTTGAGACCGGCCTGATGCAACCACATGTCAAAGCCTGGAATGGGGCGAAATGGATTGGCGGAGGTGAGGATGATCTGGTTCTTTACCCCGATTACCTTCCTACATTCAACATCAATTATACCCTTCAACTGGATCGGGAGAGCGGCACCACAAAAGGCGGCTTCCTTTTCGGTGCGAACGATCCCAGATTGATGGACAGAAACAAAAATATCTATAACCTACAGCAGGGGAGAGACGAGTCCTATGTGGAAGTAGAACTGGATATATCGGGGCTGGAGAGGGGTGAAACAGCCTTCTTAAACATCTATCGGGTTGGTTATGCCCCCGGTGACGTGAAAGACAAGCCCTTGCAACGGTTGGCTATTGCTCCTTCATTGATTAACCTCAGCAACAGGTATAATCCCCATACTTTACATCTCAAAACGATGTACAGCGTGACCAAATTCTATCTGGATGGGGATGATGAGAACCATATAATAGGATCGGTAACCATCAACCCGATCGGTGGCAGCTGGGATTTTATCACTTTCCCTCAGCTTTGCGAGATTGGTTTCGCAGTCAAACCCAATCAAACAGCCACATTCTCAAAGGTAGAAGTAGCAAATTACCGTGTTCCAAACAATCTCCTCTTTGCAACTACCCCGGCGTATCAGGAACAATGGGCTACCCTGTTGGAGAGTGATCACATCACTTACCACGACGGGTCATTCGTAGTTAAGGGCAATAACTCGGGAACCCTTATCACAGCCGATATTCAGCGGAAATCGATGCCCATGTTACGTACCACTTTCGATTCCAACAGATCAACGATTGCGAAAGCACGCCTCTACATCACCGCACGAGGAGTCTATGAAGTATACATGAACGGGGAACGTGTGGGGGAAGACTATTTTAACCCGGGCCTGACGCAATATAATAAACACCACATGTACCAAACGTATGATGTGACAGATCATCTCCGATCGGGAGAAAATGCCATGGGGGTGATTATGGGAGAAGGATGGTGGAGCGGTGCCGTCACCTATATGGGTTACCTGTGGAACCTGTTTGGCGACAGGCAGTCGCTTCTGGCCATGCTGGTCATCACCTACGGTGATGGCACGGAAGAAACAGTGGTCACTGATCCCGAATCATGGAGCTATTGCGACAACAGTCCGGTAGTCAACAGCAGCTTCTTTCAGGGGGAAGTGTATGATGCCAGAAAAGAATCACTGATCGAAGGGTGGAGCGAAAGCAGCTATGATGCTTCAGCATGGAAAAAGGCGGTTGAAATCAACGCTGAAGAAGCCATTGTCAATGATAGTGTCATCGAACAACAGCGGATGCCGGCGGTGAATGATTTCTCAGATATGAAACTAATTGGTCAACAGGGGCAGACCGTCAAAAAAATAGACGAGCTGACCGCTATCGCCATGGAAGAGGTCAGACCCGGCGTCTTTGTGTACGACATGGGGCAAAACATGGTGGGCATACCCCGCATCGAGCTGACGGGGATACCATCCGGAAAAGAAATCAAGCTTCGCTACGCGGAAGTAAAGTACCCCGATCTTCCTGAATTCAAGGGGAACGTGGGGATGATCATGCTGGAGAATATCAGGGGGGCTATGGCACAGGATGTCTACATCACCAAGGGAGGCAAGGAGGTGATCCAGCCTCGATTTACATTCCATGGTTATCGCTACATAGAGATCACGGGAATCGACCGGCCATTACCCCTTGAAGCGGTGAAGGGATTGGTACTGAGTTCTATTCATGCATTTGCATCGAGCTATGAGACCTCCAACAAGAAGATCAACAAACTGTGGGAAAACATCACATGGTCCAGCATGGGAAACTTCTTATCGATACCCACCGACTGTCCACAACGCAACGAACGCATGGGATGGAGCGGAGATATTTCGGTCTTCTCCCGCACAGCAACCTATCTGGCTGAAATGCCACAGTTTCTGCAGCGTCATATGATGGCGATGCGTGACACACAACGTGAAGACGGACGGTTTGCCGACGTGGCTCCGATCGGCGGAGGCTTCGGTGGGATCCTGTGGGGCAGCGCAGGCATCACCGTGGCATGGGAGAGCTACATGCAATACAACGACACGAAGATGCTCGACGAGCATTATGAGGCGATGAAGGCTTATATCCACTACCTGTTACAATATATCGATCCGGAGACACGGATCATGACCGAAGGCAACCTAGGCGACTGGCTGGGACCGGAACAGGCGAAAAACGATAATTCCTTGCTCTGGGAAGCCTATTTTATTTACGACCTGCAACGCATGCATCGTATAGCCACCATTTTACATAAACAGGATGACGCAGAGTGGTACGGTAAGCTTCTTGCAGAAAGGAAACATTTTTTCAATCAGACCTATCTGGACCCGGTTAGCGGGAAGACAATTCACTCGGGGTTCAAAGAACCCCACCGGAAAGGGGAAACAATTGGGACCCAAACATCATACCTGCTCCCTCTTGCATTTGATATTTGTGACGATACAATAAATGATCGGGTAGTGAAACAGTTGGTGGCCCGAATTGAAAATGATAGTCCGGGGTTGGGGGGAGAGAGCTACGCCCCCTACTCGTTGATGACTGGCTTTATTGGCTCGGCATGGCTCAACAGGGTATTGTCCGACCAGGGGCATTCAGAAACAGCCTACCGGATACTCCAACAAACCAGTTACCCTTCGTGGCTCTATTCTGTGGAACAGGGAGCCACCACCATCTGGGAACGGCTCAACTCCTATACCAAAGAAAAGGGCTTCAGCGGTAATAACTCGATGAACTCATTCAACCACTACTCATTTGGGGCAATTGGATCCTGGATGTACAATTATTCTCTTGGCATTGAAAGGGATGAAAACCACCCCGGCTTTAAACATTTTGTGCTACAACCCGAACCTGACCCTACAGGTGAAATGTCCTGGGCAAAAGGGTACTATGACTCAACCTATGGACGAATAGTGAGTGAATGGCAGATATCCAACAACATATGCAACTATCACTTTAAAGTACCGGCAAATACAACTGCCACGTTGTACCTGCAAGCTAGTAGCACCGACATGATCCGGCTAGGAAATAAACCTCTTGCTTCCTCCCAATTCATCGAGATCATGGGAGAAGGAAACGGAAAAGTGATCATGAAGCTCCAATCGGGAGATTATCAATTTAGTGTAACAAAAAAATAAAACTATACGCATCTGCCAGCGTGGGCTCTAACTCATATATTCACCCCAAAGAGATAACCCACAAAGGCAGACAACCCCATTGCAACAGTACCCCATATGACAATCCGGAACACACCCTTCTTTATTTGGGAACCTCCTGTCCTGGCAGAAACTGCACCCAATAAAGCAAGGGCAACGATTGTAAAAGCATATAACGAATACACCATGTTGGATAAAGGGGTAAACAAAACAACCAAAAGAGGCAATATTCCTCCGGCCAGAAAAGAGGCGCAGGAAGCCAGGGAAGCCTGAATGGGATTAGCCTGGCTCATCTCGTTGATGCCCAGTTCATCTCTTACATGCGCACTCAGCGCATCTTTTTCCGTCAATTCTTTGGCTACCAACATCGCCGTCTCTTTTTGTAAGCCGCGGCGCTCATATATTTCTGACAAAATCTTTAATTCTACGTCGGGCATTTCTTCTAATTCGTGCCGCTCTCTTTCAATATCCGCTTTTTCGATATCTGTTTGTGAGCTGACCGATACATATTCTCCGGCAGCCATGGAAATTGCGCCGGCCACCAAACCGGCCACAGTCGCCAGTAATATGGGAGCTCTTTCTGAATTTGCCGCTGCCACACCAATGGCAATACTCGATATAGAGATGATTCCGTCATTTGCCCCCAATACCGCTGCTCTGAGCCAGTTACTGCGACCAATGAAATGGTTGTCTAAATAGTTGTCAATGGTAATTACTTTGTATTTCATTGCAATGTTTTAGTTATAAGTATGTTGATATTTTTTTTCACAATGGAATCAGATACGCTGCGTAGATATGGCTGGCCAGTCCCAGAAGTACGAAAACATGAAAAATGGCATGCACAAACTCCCGTTTGGCTGTAGCGTAGATCACTGCACCAGCAATATAGAAAACTCCGCCGATAATCAGCCAGATCACTGAGTCGATGACATCCTGCGCCCGTGCCACCTCCATCAACGGCTTAAAGGCGATCAGCACGATCAGTCCCATCAGCACATAGGAGGCTGTTTTCAGATGACTGTTTCGCTTGAGCGGCCGGAAGCTGATATAGATACCGGTGAATGCGATGAGCCAGACCAGTACAAAGATAAACCATCCCCAGAAAGGTATGTCGTGCAATAGAATGAGCGTGAAAGGGGAGTAGCTTGCCGCAATAAGGAGGTAGATTGCGGCATGGTCGAAATGGCGCAGTTTCGATTTAAGTACCGGTGCCTGCACGTAGTGATAGAGCGTGGAGGAGCCCATGCAGGCGATCATCCCGAGACCGAAAAGGAGATAGGCTAGCAGGGCACGACTGTCCTGCGCCGCCATTGCCCGGCTCAGCAACACTGCTGTAGCAATCAGGCTCATCATCACGCCAAAACCATGGGTCAGGTAGTTGGCTCGTTCCTCGCGTTGGGTATAAAATTTTTCGTTTGTCATTTCAATTCAATTTTCAATGTCACTCTCCGGTTTCCTTCCGACCATGGCGGTGAGCCCAATAACAATCTTTTGATTTCGGTCTCCATGGCGGGACAGGAGTTCTCTTTAATTTGCACATTTCGCGGATGTCCAGTGATGTCAATGAAGAATGTCACAACAAATGAGACGGATTGTCCCTCGCAGATTTTTTCATCGTAATTTTCCCTGAAATAACCGGTAAATTCTTCTTTGTCGAAAATGGCTCGGTTTGTATTTGTTGTCACAGAATCAGTCTCTTCAGAGGAACTTGTTTTTACAATGGAATCTGTTCTTGTTACAGCGCCCACTACACTGCTTTTTTTCTGAGTTCCGAAGCCCACGACAATCACTTCATTTAGCGCCATATCATCGGATTGCAGTGTGATATCGCCCACATTTTCTTTCACCGGAATTTCCTGCGGTTTCATTCCTACATATAAAGCCAACAGCGTGGAATCTGCATTGACTGGGACATGTAAACTGAATTTCCCCTCCATATCCGTCACTGTGCCCATATTGCTGTTCTTCAACTGAATAGTGGCCCCGATGATCGGTTCGCCGGTCTCGTCCACCACACGTCCCCTCGCCAGCAACGCCATGTCGGTCTCCTTCGAACCTTCGGGAACCGATCTCTCTGTCACATCCTGCGATACCGCGGCCACCTCTACTTCCTCGTTCACGATGATATTTATGACCATATTATTCGAAACGACCTTTTCTTCTTTGGTGGCCGGCGGAAGAACGACGGGAGCCTCTTGTACGGGATTCATCTCCACGATTCCCGGATCTTTTGGTGCGGCTGTAGGCGCGGCCTCCTTGGTCTGTGGAATACTTTCAGATGTAGCAACCACGACCTCCTCTTTCGCTCCTGGTGGAAGCAGCAAAAGAGGGATCCCGATAAGAAGTATCAACACCGCTGCGGCAACCCCTATCCAAAGAGATTTATGGATACGTTTTTGGGTTGGTTGAATACGTTTTTCCAGCTTTTCAATGACAGAAGAATGATCACCTTCCACCGAATCAAAGCCATCGATGGCGTCACGCAGGAAAGGATCGTCCATCGTCTGACGTTCCAGTTGGTTGGCTTTCTTTCCGTGCCGATTTCCCTGTATGTACTCTTTCAAGTTCTCCTCTTCTATCCTGCTCATCGTTTTGGTACATGTACGTGTTGTAATTCGTCCTTGTCCGGATGTGTTTTCAATATCCGGCTGACACAATTCTTTAAATTCCGTTTCCCATTCTGAATGTAACTTTTTACTTTAGCAAGTGCGAAGCCCGTCAAAGAAACAATATCAGCGTATGATTTATCCTGAAAGTAAAAATATTCAATACTTTTCCGCTGTTCCTCACTCAGTTCATTCATGCAAACGGCCAATGCCGATGTCTCTTCTTCGTTCGATTGATCTCTGTCCAATAGAGTAAAAAAACTGTCGTTTTCCATAATATCCTCTCCATATGAAACAAAGAAAGTCTTGTTTTCTTTTTTTAAACGCTGCAGGCAGTGGTTTTTGGCAACGGTATAGAGCCACGTATGAAAATTTTGTATCTCGTACTGTTTTATCTTTTGCGAAACTTCTTCAAACAAATCCATGACCGCATCCTTTGCATCCGCCTCGTTGGCAAGGTATTTCAGGCATAATCCGTATACCATTGGAATATAGCGGCGATATAATTCGCCGAAGTAGACCATCTGTTCTTCCTTTTTACAAAGTGCAAACAATTCGTTATCCGATAGTTTTGTTATGTCGGGTCTGCTAATCAATCTGTTGTGCAGTTATACGTGTAATGTCGCTTTACAAAATTAGAAAATTATTCGTTTGTTTATGGAATTTGCGTTGTTTTTGTATCTATCAGACAGAACACCATCATATAAAAAATAAAATAAATCGTATGAAAACAACAATGCAAAGAGCCGGTCATATTTTAATTGCGATGATGCTGGTAGTATCAGTTTACGGACAGCAGATCGAAGTGAGTGGAAAGGTATTTGATGAGGATAAAAAGCCGTTAATCGGTGCGACGGTCATGAATAAAGCTACACGCGACGGAACAGTCAGCGATATAGACGGAAAATACCGCATCAAAACGAGAACAGGAGATACACTGGTCTTTATGTATGTCGGATATATAGCCCGTGAAATAGAGGCGAGAAAGACACACCTTGATGTCTATCTGAAACCCGACCTTGGAGTGTTGGAGGAGGTCACGGTGGTGGGCTTTGGAACTCAGAAGCGGGCGAGTATCGTGGGCGCAGTCACACAAATGGTCATTACGGTAAACGAAGGAGCACGCGGACTTCCATTTCACCTTCAAAATTCAGAAGAGTACGAACCACTCAAGGAGAATCGTTTTTTTTCGGTTAGTAAAAATCCGTTGTCTACCTTTTCGTTGGATGTGGATGTGGCGTCCTACGGTAATATTCGCCGGATGATTAACCAGGGACAACTGCCAGAAAGAGATGCCGTGAGGGTGGAGGAGATGATCAATTATTTCGACTACGATTATCCTGAGCCGACGGATGGACAACCGGTAGGCATCATTGCCGAAACTGCTGTATGTCCCTGGAACCGGAGCACACAACTGGTGCGCATTGGCATAAAGGCAAAGGAGATCGCTTCAGAAATGCTTCCAGCAGGAAATTTTGTTTTCCTGATTGATGTGTCGGGATCCATGATGGATGCCAATAAGCTCCCTTTGGTTAAAGCCTCTATGAAGCTCCTGGTGAACAACCTGCGACCGGAAGATCGGGTGGCAATCGTCGCATATGCTGGTGCGGCGGGTGAAGCATTGCCTTCAACAAGCGGTGCCGACAAGCAAAAAATAATGGAAGCGCTGGATAATCTTCAGGCCGGAGGTAGCACTGCGGGGGGTGCCGGCATTCAGTTGGCCTATAAAATAGCTGAAGGGAACCTGCTGAAAGAAGGCAATAACCGGGTGATTCTTTGTACGGATGGCGATTTTAATGTGGGTGTTTCCTCTGCCGAAGGACTCGAGTCGTTGATTGAACAAAAGCGTCGGTCGGGCATTTACCTGACTGTGCTGGGTTATGGAATGGGCAATTACAAGGACAACAAACTACAGACGCTTGCACAAAAGGGCAATGGCAATCATGCCTACATCGATAATCTGCAGGAAGCCAATAAAGTGTTAGTTAACGAGTTTGGCAGCACGATGGCTGTCGTGGCCAAGGATGTAAAGCTTCAGGTGGAGTTCAATCCAAATTTTGTGAATGCCTACCGTTTGATTGGTTATGAGTCGCGATTGCTGGAAGATGAAGATTTCAACGACGATACCAAAGATGCCGGTGAGCTTGGACCTGGACACACCATTACGGCACTTTATGAGATTGTTCCGGTGGGTGTTGAAATTCCTGTAGGCAAAGTGGACCCATTGAAATATCAACAACAGACAACCGATCGTTCACTGACAGGATTCAGCAATACCAAAGAGCTGCTGACCGTAAAGCTTCGTTATAAAAAGCCAGATGAAGATATAAGCAGGAAGCTTGAGTTGCCTGTGTCTGCACTGAAAAAGAATCTGGCTGCTTCAACCGATTTCAATTTTGTGATGGCTGTCGCCATGTTCGGGCAGATGCTGCGTGATTCTGCTTATACGGGGGATGCTACATATGAGAAAGTTGTTGAACTTGCTAGTAAAGGGCTGGATGACGACCCCAACGGTTATCGCCGCGAGTTTATCCGGTTGGTGGAAGCGGTAAAGCAACTAGAGTTGTGATTGTTTGGTGCATGTACTCATTACCGGGCCTGAATGGGAGAACTGTCAAAACGTTAGCGTGGATGGTTTGGCAAAGATTTTGACGATATCATGGTGTAAATCTGCGATTCACAGAAGCATGAATGAGAAAGAACAGAGAAGCGCTAACAATCTGCTTCGATTCATTGTTGATAGGTAAAGATCATTCACTGCATGAAAACGGATTTCTATGATAACGATTTAAAAAAGGAGAAATATGAATTTCAATAACTTTACCATCAAGGCGCAGGAGGCGGTACAGAAGGCCATC
>ENA-UOOR01001996-UOOR01001996.1-fermentation-metagenome-genome-assembly--contig:-NODE-1996-length-22039-cov-10.386235_pt1 | contig 22039 bp, 20 predicted proteins | sample MGYA00245780_ERZ724029 | MGnify/ENA primary metagenome ERZ724029 (study PRJEB28704, sample SAMN03018315) | fermentation metagenome | biome: anthropogenic terrestrial biome; feature: soil... | reverse complement strand
GGCGAATAGTCGGTCAAGGCCTCTGCCAAGGGCATCGTCGTTGAAATCGTGAGCCTTGACTCCCTCTCCGAAGAGCGCCTCCACATCCTTGTACAACATCATGCACCTCCGGGATCCACATTACCCGGAAGGAGCGCACAAGTCGCTAGCTGGTCATTTCCAAAATGGCTGCTTGCCATATGTTACATGCGGAACGTGAGCTATGTCGTTCGATTGCTCGATCTTTCCTGCAACGTGAGCGCCGCCGCCTTTCGGATTGACAACGGCGCCCTCCGTACCAAGCACCTGCCAAATGGCTCTACCCGCCCGACACTCGCGCGAATATCGATACTTGCGAGCCATCAGCGAGGCAATCGCTGGGGCCGACTGCTCTCCCGTCAGCAATGACAAGCGCCGGCGTCCGGCAACCTAGCCCGACAGCAGCCAGCAGGTCGCTCACTGTTGCGCCCTCTGCAAGCTCCACCCGATCGCATGAGTTCGTGGCTGCGTCTTTCAGCGTCCCGTGTATCTTCACGTTCACGACCATACGGAGTCACTTCCCTTCGAACAGCGGCTCCATCAGCTCGTCGACACGGAGTCGGCCAAGAGTGCGGGAGGTAGGCCTGCCGGAATCGTCCCAGCCCCGGGCGGCGTTGTACTGTTCCAGCAGCGCTGCGATATCCTCGTCTGAGAAAGCGTGTCCCTTCATCACGCCACTAGGCAGTGCTTCCTTGAACCTCTGCGGCACGCCGGCCTGATCCTGCGTCCATCCTTCCCGCAGATTGAACAGGCGGATGAGGTTCCATATGCGCTCCCCGACGAGAAGGAATTCCTCCTCGCTCAGGCTCAACCCGGTAGCGGCGGCCAGCATGGACCGGTAGGTGTCGTAGCTTATCCCTGACCTACCGAATTCACAGATCGTCAGCGAATACAGGGCAGCGAGGAGATTCTGTTCCCAGCTCACCAGTTCGCCCTTTCCATCCAAGCGCCATCCGTCCGCCATCTCGCCCTTGGGCCATGATCCTGAAGTCTCGTATCCGATAGGGAATCCCCTTTGGTGGCATCCGCCTCGGTCGCCGGTGATGTACGCAAGGCCCATGCCGGCCGAACCCCTCGGGCCCCAGGCGGGCGTCTCCAGCCCTTGAATTGCGCAGGCGAAGCCAGAGGTGCCGTTGCCCAGTCCTTCCGCGGCCTTTACCACTCCATCGGCCAGAAGATCTCCCAAACCCTCCCTATGAGCGATCTGGTGAATCAGCTCGAGAATGCTCTTGTGGTCGCCGAACGAAAGGGGCAGCCCGCCGATGGATGCTTCATCGATGAGCCCACGTTCGTAGGCCTCGATCGCAAAGCCGACGACGCCGCCAGTGCTGATCGTGTCGAGACCAAGCTTATCGCATGTTTGGTTTATGAACGCCATGGCTTCCACACTGTTTACCGCAAGGTTACCTCCAATAAGGCCCACGGACTCGTATTCAACGTTGTCGCATATCGCCCCGGCATATGGGCCACGCTTGATCATGCCCATTTTGCCGCAGTGTATTGGGCATCCCGCGCACGCCCAATGCCTCATCCACACGCGCGACTCGTGCGCAGCGGCGTTCATCGACTCGGCCTGGGCAGTAGAGCCGTCCTGGAAATTCCTCACCGGCAAGAAACCGAATTCGTTCGAGAACGGAAGCAAACTCACGCTGCTGCATTTGGCGAACTCCTGGGTATCGCCGGAGTCTGCCAGTTCCTTATGGGCCTGCGAGACTACCTCGGTAAAAGACTCTGGATAGGCGACCTCGATGCCCTTGTCGCCTCGCACAGCCACAGCCTTCAGGTTCTTGGATCCGAATACTGCCCCCAACCCGCCGCGGCCAGCCTGTCGATGAGGCTCAAAGTCCACAAGGGCAAACTTGACCAGGTTCTCGCCTGCCGGCCCAATGCAGCATACCCTGAACATCGCATCGCCGAGTCCCGCCTTCACAGAATTACACGTTTCGTACGTATCGAGGCCCCACAGGTGTGCTGCATCCCTAAACTCCACCCGGTCATCGGAGATGACAAGGTACACAGGGCTATAGGCTTTTCCGATGACGACGATGGCATCGTAGCCCGCGTACTTCACTTCCTGGATGAAGTGACCACCGAAGTATGAATCGTCGAACATGCCGTTTAGCGGCGCTTTCGACACCAAGCAACCCCGCATCGATGGAGCCGAGGTGCCCGTTAGGGGCCCGGAGACGAAAACGAGGGGGTTGGCAGGGTCAAGCGGATCTGTGCCCGGGGGCAACAGATCGTACAGAAGTTTGATCCCGAATCCCTTACCGCCTATAAGCGCGCCCGGCATCGAATCCGGAAGGTCTCGCTCCCAATGGGTTCGGCTGGTCAAGTCGACAAACAGGATCTTACCCATGTAGCCCTTCATCCCTGGCTCACCTCCTCCACGATTCTGAGAGCTCGTGTGGGACAGGCGGCCACGCACTTGGGCGAACCGTTGCACAGATCGCATTTGCGGGCCTTCTTCTCCTGCATGACTATGACATCGTGAAGGCAAGCCTCTGCACATCTGCCGCAGCCCACGCACTTATCGGGCGCAATCACGACCACCCCGTCGTCTCCCTTTGTGATCGCGCCTACGACGCATGCTCTGACACACAGTGGGTTCTCGCATTGTACGCAAACGATCGGCTCGGAGATGAGGCCGCTCTTGCGTACATCAATCCTCAGCAAACCATGTCGAGGGTTGAACGCCCCTGTCTTCTCAAAGCTGCACGCAAGTTGACACAAGCGGCACTCGGTGCAAAGAGACGCATCAACGTACAGTCTCATGCGCATTGCTCCTTCAACTACTTCTTCTTCAGCACTTCCAGATAGCACACCTTGCCTCCCTTGGCTATTGTGTCTCCAAGCCTGAAGATGAAAGAAGGCGATTGGGCGACAATGCCGCGGTCACCATCCATAGCGATGTCGCAGAGAGTAGCTATCTTGTCTTCGTCCGTTGTCTGCTTGAGCCAGGCTGCCACCAGTGGGCAGTAGTTGAACTCCACGCAGAATCTGTCATCAGAACGCTCCTTGACCTCCATCTCGAATATCTTGACGTCAGAATCGTTTGCGAACTGGACTGCGAACTCCTTCAAGTCGTCTGTTGGAGTGAACATGGTTCTTCCGTGGAAGCAACCACAGCGGTGTACAGCATTGCGTCCGATCTTCTCCCAGTCAACCCCGGCCTTCTCGGCCTCATCTAGCAGTAGATGCATCCATGTAGCCCGGTGCTCAATAGCATTCCTTACCTCTTTGATCTTCTGGTCAACATTGATCTTCGATACGTTAGTGATACTCATTGCTCTACCATCCTTTCATCGGCTTGCCCCAGTGATTCGCTTGCTGCCAGCCATCGCAGGCATGCGGCTATACTCTGCAGGCGCCGCTGCCCTGCCCTTCTCTGGCCTCAAGAATACCTATCGTCACTGAGTCGACGTCCTTCATTCCTATAGCATTGACTATGCCAATGTTGTTCACTGTCTGGGCCAGATCGGACCCCACAACACCCCCCGCTTCAGTAACCCCTTGGCCGCGCATCGCTAACAGTGCCGCGAAATACGACTCAGTAGCGCCAACGCCCACCCTGAGGCTGCACGTGTCCTTTGCACCATCGCATATCATGCCGACAGTACTTGCCAGAACTGTCTGCATTGCCACGGTGCACTCATCCACACTCCCGCCCAGAAGCGTAACCATCCCCGCAGCCGCGCCCGATCCGGCGGCGACGGCACATCCGCATATGGACGTAAGCCGGCCAAGCCGGCTCTTCACATAGCTCGTAGCGAGATGGCTTACGGCCAAAGCATATGCTATCTCCTGTTCTGATCGGCCCGATACCTCTCCCAGGATAGCTACCGGGAGTATCGCGGTAATCCCATGGTTGCCGCTGCCGGCGCTGCTCATTACAGGGAGAGGGACTCCGGCCATTCTGGCGTCTGCGGCGGCGCACGCGTACTGCCTGATGAGATAACCTAAGTCCTGTTCAAGCGTGCCATCGGCCATCATTTCTTTGACACCGCGACCCATGCCGAGGCCCACCCGGCTAGGCCGCTCCAGGCTGTACTCAGCAATAGCTCTGCATATAGCTGCGCCGTGCAGAAGGTAAGAGGCGTCGTCAGCATCCATGCTGTCAGCCAAAGCGATGACATCCGGCAATGACATCTGGGCGACAATGTCACACACTGATTGGCCGACCGACGGATCATCCGAAGTTGCTCCGGGGGACTCCGCCTCATAAGTGGTCCGTCCGTCTAGCGTGACCTGAGCTATGTGCGAATGCAGCTTCCGTATCACACAGGCGGCCTCATGCTCGCTGCTGTGCACCGCAGCTCGGATATACACCCCTAGTTCCTGGCTGTTCCGCGCCACGCGTACCCGTCCCTGTTGAACCCAGGCTCGCGCAGTCGCGGCATGATGCAGCGAGACTGCTGAAAGAGCCTCAAGCCCAAGCTCCGACCTGCCGCACAGCACGCCCAGAGCTGCGGCTATGGCGTTTCCCTTCATGCCGTCAGCACCGGGAACTCCCACATTCATCCCGTTCTTGTATATGCTGTCACTGACCTCAACCGTAACATTGGACGGCTCGAGAGATCCGAGTTCTTCGCGCGCCCGCGCGGCTGCAAGAGCCACTGCCCCTGGCTCGGTACACCCGAAGGCTGGCCTCACCTCGCTGGCCAGGAATTGCTTGAGTGTCAATGCCATGCTATACTCCTCCCCAAGTGACCCACCTAATCTGGCATTCAGACTGCCTCTTGCGTCACTAGTCCTGGCCCACTCCCAAATAGGCATTCTTGACATGCTCGCTATTGAGAAGATCTTCGGACGTGCCTGACGCCACAATGGACCCCGTCTCCAATACATACCCTCGGTTTGAAACAAGTAATGCCATCCTCGCATTCTGTTCCACAAGAAACACGGTTGTGCCTGTCTCGTTAATCTGCTTGATAAGTCCGAATATGGTTTCAACCAGGATAGGCGACAACCCTAGGGAGGGCTCGTCCAGTAGGAGCAGCGTCGGCCTGGCCATGAGCGCTCTGCCGATAGCAAGCATCTGCTGCTCTCCTCCGGATAGCGTACCTGCTAACTGGTGGAGTCTCTCCTTAAGGCGAGGGAACAGGCCAATCACCATGTCCAGAGTCTCGCATGCCTCCTGCCTGCTACGAGTAAACGCGCCCATTTCCAGATTCTCGAGCACTGACATCATCGGAAATACCTGACGCCCTTCGGGTACCATCTGGATGCCGGCCCTGACAATCTCCTGATTGTTCATGCGGACAACATCTTTCCCGCAATACGAGATTCTGCCTGCACTTGGCTTAATCAGGCCCGACACGGCTCTCATAATCGTCGTCTTGCCTGCGCCGTTGTTGCCAACTAAGGTGACAATCTCGCCCTGTTCGATGTATAGAGAAACGCCCTTCACGGCTTTGATCTCACCGTAGCCAATGCTCACATCCACGATATCTAGTGCTTTCACTTGCCCTCAAGCTCCCTTGCCAATATAGGCTTCGATCACTCTGGGATCCGTCTGTACTTCTGCCGGCGTGCCCTCTGCAATCAAGACGCCGTGGTCAAGTACGTAGATGTAACTACATAGCTTCATCACGAATCTCATGTCATGCTCTATCAGAAGCACGCTGATTCCTTTTTTGGGCAGAGCAACGATGAAGTCGGCCAAGTCCCTCGTTTCGGCCTCGTTCATCCCCGCTGCCGGTTCGTCAAGCAGCAACAATTGCGGGTTGCTAGCTAGAGCCCTGGCGATCTCGACTTTCCGCTGATCGCCGTATGGCAGGCTTGTGGATTTCTCGTTTAGCTGCCCTTCCAGTCCAAGGAGTCCGAGGATTCGCTTGGCCTCCGATATGTTCCTTCTCTCCTCACCTGCACGACTTGGCGTCCTGACTATGTCGTCAACCACAGTTGACGTGTTCTTCGTGTGCATTCCGACAAGCACGTTTTCCATTACGGACAGGCCTGGGAAGAGCCTGATCATCTGAAATGTCCGCGCCATGCCAAGCCTACTAATGTCATGAGGTTGGAGATTCGTGCAGTTGACCCCGTTAAGGAATATGTCGCCCTCAGATGGCCTGCAGAAACCACTAATGATGTTGAACACCGTAGTTTTGCCGGCGCCGTTGGGCCCTATTAAGCCAACGATCGCCCCGGGATGCACCGACATTGTGATTCGGTCGGCTGCAACTACTCCGCCGAAACTTTTCGACACTTGATCGACGCGCAACACTGGAGCCATAAGCTTCACCGCCAGTCAAAGCATTCACTACGATACCTGCATCCTCTTTTGGGATCCTAGGAGTCCTTGAGGCCTGATCATCATGGCCAACACTAGTATCAACCCGTATATCAACATGCGATACGCGAGCAACCCGCGCATTACCTCCGGAACCGCAATCAAAAAGCACGCAGCTAGAATCGTGCCCTTGAGATTACCCATTCCGCCCAGAACGACTAAGGACAGAATCAACGACGACTCGTCAAACGTGAAGTTGGATGGGTCAATAAAGGAAATGTAGTGAGCGAAGTACGCTCCTACTATGCCTGCGAAGAACGTGGAGAGGCCAAAGGCAATCATCTTGTACTTGAACACGTTTACACCCATTGCCTCGGCCACCAAGGTATCTTCCCTAATTGCCACCAGCGCTCTACCAGTCGCTGAGTTAGATATGTTGCTTACCACAGCGTAGATTATCACAGCGATTACTAGTATTAGGTAGTAGTACGCGCCGTCTGAAGCGATTCTGATGCCGAGAATCACCGGCTGTGGTATTCCAGGCAGCCCCATCGGGCCTCGGGTTAGCTTTGCCCAGTTAAGGATGATTAGCCTTACGATTTCGCCGAATCCTAAAGTAACGAAGGTAAAATACGTACCCTGTAGTTTCATCGCAGGAAAGCAGAGCAGTAACCCAAGCAGCGATGCCATGATTCCCCCCGCAAGACAGGTCAGCATGAAAGGAAGACCCAGTCTCAAGGAGAGTAGTGCCGACGTATACGCCCCTATGCCGTAGAACGCTGCATGGCCAAGCGATACCTGTCCAGCTAGTCCAGACAGCAGGTTAAGACTCAGTCCCAAAGAAATGTACATTAGCGTCAGGGTGAACATACGAACAACATAGGACGACACGCCAACATACGGTACGGCGAGAAGCACAAGCCCCAGAATCCCAAACAGTATCCTGCTTGCTCGAGAACTCAGGCTGGCTTTGCGGTTGCCCCCTAGCACCTGCATGGCTCACACCTTCCTCGACAATGCTTTGCCCCATAAGCCGGTTGGTCTGACCAGTAGCACGATGATCAAGACTGCAAATGCGATTCCGTCTCGGTATCCTGCGTGAATATACGCCGCGGCAAGCGTTTCAACGATGCCGATAATGAGCCCTCCAACCATCGCGCCTTCAAAAACGCCAATGCCTCCCAAAACAGCAGCCGTGAACGCCTTTAGCCCTGGCATAAAGCCCATCCAGGGATCAGCTGCCTGATAGTACATGCCGACAAGTGTTCCTGCGACACAGGCCAAGGCAGAACCGATGAAGAATACTATTTGCACTATTAGGTTCACATTGACTCCCATGAGCTTAGTTGCATCGACATTCTGGGCAGTGGCGCGCATTGCTTTTCCGGTCTTCGTCTTCTTGATGAACGTCTGTAGTGCTACTATCAGAAAAGCCGTCAGTAGGAAGATCACCACCTGATAGTGGGAGATCGTAACCCCGAGTAACCTCGTAGAACCAAGCCTCAGGACTTCAGGGTAATTGCGCGTCTGCGAACCCCAAATCAGCATCGCCAGATTCTGAAGGAATATAGACATTCCTATTGACCCAATCAACAGGTTCATCTTTGGAGCTCGTTTGCTCCTGATCGGATAGTACGCAAACCTGTCGATGGCAACTCCCAGAAGACCGGTAGCAATCATGCTCAAAAGGAAGCTTACGCCAAAACCGATTCTGCCTGAACTGACGAGTGTAAGAGTTATGAAGGCACCTACCGTATAGATTGAGCCGTGCGCGAAATTGACGAACTCTAGAATGCCGAATACCATTGAGTACCCTACCGCACACAACGAGTACATCGTGCCGATAGTAAGCCCGTTGACAATCTGCTGCAATAACATAGCTCACACAACCCCCGCAAGTTCGCGACGGCCTTGGCCAGTCGCGCAGGCCAGAGCCAAGGCCGCCTCGGTATCGGTGCTATACTCTGCTGTGGAAAACAAACTTGCCGTTCTGGATCTGTAGGATGATTACTCCCTTTTGGGCATCACGATTCTCGTCAAAGGTTGTGTTGCCAGTAACGCCTGGGTAGTCCTTTATCCCCGCAAGTGCGTCTCTTAGCTTTGCTCTGTCGGGCCCGCATATCTTAAGGGCTTCTACGACAAGACCCGCTGTGTCATAGGCAAGAGCCGCATACTGGTCGGGCACAACACCGTATTCCTTCTTGTAGTTCGCTATGAAATTCCTGACTACAGGAGTGGGGTCCTCGTCGAAATAGCTTGCCACCAGGTACGTACCCTCTACCGCCTTACCTGCCAATTGGATGAGCATATCGTTGTATATTGAGCTGTTGCCAAACAAGTCGATTTTGTAACCCAGCCTGTTGAGCTGCTGAGCTATCATTCCAGAATCCGTGTACATTGCCGCCAGGTATATGATCTCGGCCTTCGCGGCGTTGATCTTTGTGAGTATGGGCGAGAAGTCCTTGGTCTGACCGTCAATGAACATCTCTGACGCTACGATCTTGCCTCCAAACTTCTTGACGCCCTCCATGAAGTAATCCCTGGCAGTGACTCCCCAGTCGTTGTTCACGTAGATAATCGCGATGTTCTTCTTCTTCAGCTGCTTGATCATGAACTCAGCAGAGCACGGGCCCTCAACGTCCTCTTTGACATTGTTACGGAACATGTATGTTCCCTGCTTCGTGAAATCCGGGTGAGAGGAAGTCGGCGATATCAGCACGAGGCCTGCCCTTTGGAACACCGGCGCTGTTGCGAGGCACACTCCGCTGGCGAAATGACCAATCACGGCGGCTACTCCCCTATCCGATACGAGCCTCTGCGCGATGTTCACGCCTTCCTTTTGCTCATTCTTGTCGTCATAAATCTCCATCTTAATCCTTGCGCCGTTGATGCCGCCAGCTTCATTCACGAGCTTAGCCATTAGCTGGGTGCCGTTCTTGAACGAAAGCCCATACTGAGAGTAGTTCCCCGTGATCGGAGCGCATACAGCGATTCGTATTTCGCCGGCGCCAATGGTACACATGCCGCAGAGACACAAGAGGACCAGTGTCGAGACTAATGTGATCATCAATCGTTTGGTCACTGCAAATCCCTCCTAGTAATGGTGGCCCTGTGGTTCAGCTCCAATTGCCCGACCTATCCGCCCGCTTATCACCCCTCTCATCCGTACCTCGGACTCTCGGTGACGTTGCGACATGGCGTCACCTCTGCCCGGCAGTTTCTGATACGACAACGCTCTCCCATCAGCCTCGCAGATTGTGGGTTAGCGATGCTCTACATCAAGCCCAGCCAGAGATGATTGCAGGTTGCGTGCCAATGTGTATCTCAGCCCATGCTGATTCCATAACACTGCAGCTAGAACAGCATAAGCGACCCGCCCGCACACCATCGAGCGGTATTCGGCGGAAGGGTCGCTTCGTCTTGCTTATGAGACTGTGTTGTCAGTTTTGGGACAATATCCGGTAGAGAGTAGCTCTGCTGATGCCGAGTTCTTCGGCGGCCAGTTCCTTAGCGGCTGGAGACGAACCGCGCCGAGCAATGGCCTCCTTCACCATTCGCCTCTGGAACTCGCGGACGGCGGATTTGAGATCGCCATGGGCGGGACAAATGGGATTACTGCAGTCAGACGCGGGTATGCGCGCTCGCAACTCTTCCGCAGTGATGTGGTTACCTGTGGCGAAGCTGACGGCGTACTCAACGACATTCTCAAGCTCACGTACGTTCCCAAGCCAATCATACGCCATAAGCAAATCAAGAGCATCGCGCGCTATGCCGGTGACTGCCCTTCCGAACTTGCGGGAGTAGTAGGCAACAAAATGTCGCACCAGTACGGGCACGTCCTCAGGTCGCTGCCTAAGAGGAGGTAATGCGACTGGGACAACATTGAGACGATAGTAAAGATCGCTTCTGAATCGTTGAGTCCGCATACGCTCGCCGAGGTCCTGGTTGGTGGCGGAGATTATCCGAGCGTCGATGCGCTTGGGATACAGACCTCCAACACGGGTGATCTCCTTGTTCTGCACGGCGCGAAGCAGCTTGGACTGAAGGAAGAGGGACATGTCGCCAATTTCGTCAAGAAACAACGTGCCGTGGTTGGCGAGCTCGAACTTGCCAGGTTTGCCGTTCTTGCTTGCACCAGTGAATGCGCCGGGCTCGTAACCGAACAGCTCGCTTTCCAGTAGAGACTCAGGCACTGCAGCGCAGTTCACACTGACAAACGGGAAGTCGCACCTGGGGCTTGCACTGTGAATGGCCCTGGCAAATAGCTCCTTCCCTGTCCCAGTCTCACCTGTGAGAAGGATATTCGAGTCGAACTGCGCAGCCGTAAGCGCCTGCCTTTTCGCCTTAGCCATTGCATCGCTTGTACCGATTATGTCGTCAAATGTGAAGCTAGTACCTCGTTCAATAGCGCGAAAGGCATCGCTATGGGTGCTCTCCAGGTCGCTGAATGTTACAACCCCTCCAATGATCTCGTCGCCATGCACCAGCGCACTCGCCGACGACAGAAACCTGACCAACTTGCCCGATGGAGCGAGGTATGTCTCACCGGTATTGGCGCATGATCGCTTCTGTTTCATGCACTTGAGCAGGAGGCAATCAGGCCAAGTCTTCTCGAGGCTATCGCCTGCCCGAGGCACGGATGCTTGAAGCTTGAGCAGTTCTACAGCCCGGGCGTTCATCTGCCTGATCCGACACGAAGCATCAACACAGACCACGCCTTGATGGATGTGGTTTACAACGGCCTCAAGCTCACAGCTTCGCTTCTCTAGAGCCATCATTAGCCGATGTTCGGTCATCTTGGTGGCTATCAGCTCTGCCATTTTCTCTAGGAAGCGCACGTAGGAAGAGAGCGATCCACGTATTCTGTTGCGTTGCTCGGAAGTGAAGGCCACAATAGCGAGTATTCCTGCTCTGCCGCCATTGACGGTGATTGGGGTACACATGCCGAAAGTCTCAGCGCATCCATCCCTACCTTGGCATCCCGCACAAAGCGATGCCTCACGCGGATCCTCAACTATCAGGGTTTCGGCACAGTACAGCGCGCGTTCAAAGGCACAGCCTCCAGGTACTCTCTCACCGCAAGCTGCTGCGAAGGGCCCTGTTCCGGCTACTCGAAGCAATGCATAATCGGCTATGGTAACGTCAACTCCCATAGCCGCGGCCACCGCATCGGCTATCTGCTGCATGCTATCCGCCAGGCTGATGAGTCCTTGAACCGTTTCCTGTGCTGCATTAGGCAGACTGCTGGTGTTCATACTTCCTCCGCTCCTGTTGCTTCGACTCGCCCCACATCAGCAACCGCAGATGCCGCTGAATCCGGGGCATATCGAGCTTGGTATGCTTTGCCTCGGCTGTACCAACGTACATTCTACATTTTCCAGAGCTATCCTTCAAACAGTGCATTTGCGCCGTGGACGCCGAAGCGCACCGGGCACCGCAAAGGGCGGCCCGCTGCAATGCGGGCCGCCAACCTAACGCCGGTTGCCTTTTTCTAGCACGTCTAGGTAGACAGTTCGTTCAACCAACTGCTCACGGTCAGGTATCTCTGGTATAGCGATTCGTACATCTCTGTCAACCGGACGTCGGGCTCCACAGTATCGCACAGTCTGCTGTGCCTCGCGCTCCCCTCTGCCGGAGCGCTCCACCACCCGGTCGCAACTCCTCCGAGAATCGCAGCGCCCAGCGCTGCTGCATCAGCTTGTCTGATCACCCGAATGGGTCGCGCCAGGACACTTGCCATGATCTTCATCCATCGAGGATTGCTGGATCCACCACCGCACACGATGAGCTCTCCCGAAGATATCGAGCCGGCCCGAAGCAGCTCGTACGACTGCCTCAGGCTGAAGCATACCCCTTCGAGAATGGCGTTTTCCATGTGCTCGGCAGTGTGCTCCGGCCCTAGCCCTATGAATCCTGCCCTGGCCCTGTAGTTCATGTAGGGAGTACCTGTGCCCGCCAAGAACGGGATGTACATCAGTGGAGTACCATCGTCAGGCTCGTTGCGGCTCAGAGCCGGGCAAGGGCTGCCCCAATCAGTAGCGCAGGATACTGCTTCACGGAACCACCTAACGCTCAGCCCCGCAGATGGGCAGGACCCCATGCCGAGGAAGGAGTCGGGCATGACGTCTCGGAAGTAGAATTGTCTGCCCAACTTCTCTTGATCAACATCGCGAACCCTCTTGAATACTATGCCAGCCGTGCCCAGACTGAAGCCGAAATCCTGATCCTCCACCCCAAGGCCGAGCGCAGTTGTCGCAAGGTCGCCGCCGCCCACAACCACTGGCGTTCCCTGGGGTATTCCGGAAAGCCCAGCAAACTCGCTGGTAACCTGGCCTCTAGTCTCGGTCGACTCCCTGATCTCCGGCATCACACCGCCTTCGGCGCCGGATTCGGCACATAGGCACTTGTCCCATGAGCCAGTGCGGCAGTCATACAACATGGTGCCGGACGCGTCAGACGGATCCGTTACCGCTTGCCCCGTCATTGCGTATCCTACGTAGTCCTTAGGAATCAGCGCTCTCCGTATCTTCCTGTGCACTTCAGGCTCGTGGTTCTTTACCCAGAGAAGCTTCGGCCCGGTGAACACGGCAAGTCCTGGGTTACCCGTTGTGCTCAATATGGTCTCGTGCCCAACGACTGACTCGATCTGCCGTAGCTCGGCGTCGGCGCGACTATCTGAGCAAATGATGGCATGGCGCAGCACCGATCCGTCGCGGCCCACTAGGACCAGGCCGTGCATCTGCCCGGTGACGGAGCATGCGATGGGCGGCCAGAATTCCTCGTGGGCTTCGGCGATCCTGTTTGTGCAGTCAACAATCGCTCGAATCCAGTCTGCAGGATCCTGTTCCGCTACCCCGCCGGAACCTGCCGCAATAGGGTATGAGCCTTCGGCTCGCGCGACAAGACTGCCGTCCGCTGCGCAAAGAATCGTCTTGACCCGCGATGTACCCAAGTCAATGCCGAGTACCGTTTCCATTCTGGAGCGGCGACCTGACGTCCCCATAGCCTAACTACCCTTCCTGTTCTAGAGTGTGCACGAACAGCTCCGTAACCTTCTCTGGATTCGAAATAGCCGTGCCTACAACAACAGCATGGGCTCCTGATCTCAGAGCCTCCCGGGCCTTGGACGGCGAGTTGAAACGCCCTTCCGCAATGATTGGTACTTCGAGGCGCTTGCTGAGCTCCCGCACTATCTCATAGTCCGGCTCTGCAGGAGGGATGTCGCCGAGACGACCGATGCTGCTCGAGTACGGAGTGTAGCCGCTCAGAGTTGTCCCTACGGCGTCAGCGCCCCATTCGGCTGCGCGCAGTCCCTCCTCGAGGGTGGATATGTCAGCTACTATGGGAATATCGAAACGCGACTTGATCTCTGCGAGGAAATCGCGCAGCGTAAGATTGTCGAATCGAGAACGCTGTGTTCCATCAATCCCGATGGCGTCCGCTCCCGCTGCGACGAGCTCCTCCACTTCATGGATCGTAGGGGTGATCCGCATCTCGTCGCCTACGTAGATCTTCTCTATTCCTATCACAGGAATCTCAACAGCCTTCTTTACGTATGACACATGCCTGAGATTCACCCTAATTGCGGCAGCGCCTCCTCTCTGCACCGACATCGCGAGTGCACACATGGCGTCCTTGCTCATGAAAGTCGCATTGTAGTCACTGGCTGCATAGCACGAAACGATCAGACCACCGCGGATTGCCTCGGCAAAAACGAGTGCTTTCATCTATGAAACTCCCTCCCCTCGGCGGTCACCAGTTACGTATACGGGCCCAGTATCTGTCGATCAGGCTCTGGTTGAGTTTGCGTCCGTCATCTCGGTTGCCGCTAACGAACACAGGCGGTTCGATCCCATTTTCCTGTAGGTTGAATGCGGCCTGTACCATGACGGAATGGATTATGTAGGCGCCGGCCACTCCTGAAGTGGGCCCTATCCTTCTGTTGAATCCAGGAACGTCGACGCATACATCGCCGAAGTTTCCACAGTTGTCAAGCACTACATCCGCATGGTCAAGGAGCAGCTCACCCGATGAATGGCGAGATGTCTGGCTTCTACTGTAGCCGACGGACGTGATTGCTATCACCGGATGCTCGTGAGAGCGCGCTTCCCGCGCCATTTCGATAGGGGCTGCGTTGCGTCCAGAATTGGATATCACTATGAAGACATCGCCGGCAGCAGGGCGGATGTGGTTGTACAGTACAGGCCCTATCCCCTCAAGCCTCTCCATGAACTCGCTCTTTGTCACCCCGACCCCGCCCGACAGCGAGATATCCACTACATGGTTTACGGGCGCAGGGCAGCCCGCACGGTAGAAGATCTCTTCGGCTATCAGGTTGGAGTGACCTGCACCGAAGACGTGTACCACCCTATCAGCGGCAATAGCGTCCGACACGTATTTGGCAGCCTTCTCGATATTTGCGGCCTGGGTGTTTCGTATCTTCCCTAGAACAGCTTCTACACCGTCAAAGTAGCATTCATATCCCTTCATATTCAGCGTCCTCCCATTCTCTCGATTAGTGTTGATTAGTCCTGTCTGGCGCGTATCAAGAACGTCGCTGCCTCATTCCGGATACAGACACACAAACGAGCAAGATGATTCCCAGCAATATCTGCTGCCAGTACCATCCATAGCCCAGCAGGGTTAGGCCATTGTTCAAGCCTGAGATGAACAGCGTGCCCACTATGGTTCCGGTCACGGTGAGATCGCCCTCTGCCAGCATGGTCGAGCCGAGATAGGCGGCTGCATATGCTGGAAGTGTCAGTTTCTGCCCGGCCCACACGGGGGCCGATCCAAGCCGCGCCCCAAGCATGATGCCTCCGGCTGCCGCCAAAACTCCGCTTACGACGTACAAGATCACTCGGTAACGTGTTACCGGTACTCCCGACAGCCTAACTGCCTCGCGGTTTCCGCCGATCGCATAAGCATAGCGGCCAAGCTTCGTGGCAGATAGTAGGATGTGCGTCACCGCAGAGCACGCCAAAAGGACCACGACAAGCGTAGGTATGGGTCCTATCCAGCCCTGTCCAAGGAACTTGTAGGCGTCGGTTATGCCGCGAGTAATGACCTTCCCTTTGCTGTACAGCAGCTCAGCTCCCTGGAGCACAAACATCATGGCCATGGTGGCGACAAACGGCGGCATCGCGAAATGGACGATGTTCACTGCGTTGACAAGGCCCACTGCTGCTCCGACAATCAACGTGAGAAGCAACGCCATCGCCAACCCATGTCCATCTTGCTGCATGCCGCATGCGAGCACCGCGCCAAGCCCCACACAAGCCCCAATAGATAGGTCGAACCCCCCTTCTATGAGCACGCAAGTTGCAGCTAGCGACATCAAGCTGAGTATAGTCATCTGCTTCAAAACTGTAAGAAAGTTCGATAGAGTGGCGAAGGATGGGCATAGGGCACTGAACAACGAGAAGATAGCGATGAAGCCGATCACCGTGCCATATCTGCTCACCATGCCGCTCACCCTTTTGCTCCGGGGACCGCCATTGTCAACCTGAGTCTGCATAGAGACTTCCCCCAATCCTCACACGCTCCGATCACACATGATGAGCTCTGCGCACAGAGGATATCATCACAGACATGATCAACAGTATGCCTGTGATCACGTATTGCCAGTACCACCACACGCCCAACATAGTCAGCCCGTTCTCGACGAGCGTTATGAAGACCGAGCCGACAACTGTACCCCATACATTGGGCTCGCCACGTCCGAACATAGTGGTCCCCAAGAACACCGAACCTATCGCGTACAGAAGGTAGCCATCTCCCGCCATTGTCTGCGCCGATCCCAGTCGCGCAGAGAGCATGATCCCACTCAAAGCAGCCAGCAGACCTGACATGATGAACGCCGCGATGATGATTCTGTCGACTTCTATGCCGCATGCCCGGGCTGTCTCTCTACTGGCGCCAGTCGCATAGAAGTGCCGTCCGAGCCGAGTCGACTTGAGAAGACACTGAACACCCAGGGCACACAGAGCCAGGACTACAACTGCCACAGGCATCCGGCCGATTGACCCCTGTCCAAGGTAGATATAGCTAGCAGGCATTGAAGGGTACAGGGCTGAGGCCTTGGTGACCATCAGCTCAACGCCCTGGAATATGAACGTGGTGGATAAGGTCGCAAGAAAAGGCTGTGTCCCGATGACCCCGCACAGGAACGCGTTCACGATGCCGATGGCCAACCCAACCAACAGGGCGGCGCCGATGCCCGCCGCAGTAGAGCAGCTCCTCTGAAACACCATGCAAGCCGCCACGCCGGCAAGGCTGCAAGATACGCCGACCGACACATCCATAGCTCCGACGACAGACGGCAGCATGAAGGCGATTCCCAGTATGCCCAGCACCACACTTTGGTTGAGGATATCGAGTATGTTGCTCATGGTCGCAAAGTAGGGACACAGGAAAGCAAAGACTGCAAACGTAGCAATTAGGGCTATGGGCGTGGACCATTTCATCATTTTCGCCAGCGCCCCGGCCTTGCGGCCTGATGAGGACTCTTCCCTGCTGAGAACTGCCGCAATCATGATGGCACCCCCCTCATGAGCGTGCTGAGAACGCTCTCCATGCAGAGCTGCTCGCCCGCGAGTTCGCCGATGATGCGCCCCTCGCGTATCACCAACACTCGGTGGCACAGAGCCAGCAACTCAGGCATATCGGACGATACCAGCACCAGACCGGCGCCCTCCTCGGCAAGCGTCCGCATCAGGGAGTAGATCTGCGCCTTGGCGCCGACATCCACCCCTTTGGTTGGTTCATCCATCAGGAATACTTTGGCGCTCCGTGCTAGCCACTTTGCCAGTACAACCTTCTGCTGGTTCCCTCCGCTCAGGTACTTCACTCTCTGCCTGGGGCCAGTGGCGTCTATGAGAAGTCTTCGGATGTACTCCGCGGTCAACCCCATCTCGCTTCTTGACGACAACAAGCCCCACCTAGCCAAGCGGTCAAGCGAGCACAAGCAGACATTCGATCCTACGGAGAGGTTCAGCACCAGGCCTTGCTCCCTGCGGTCCTCAGGTACCAGGCATAGTCCAGTCTGCGTGGCTTTCTGCGGTGAGTTGCATCGGATCTCCCGGTCATGCACCTTGATCCTGCCGGAATCCACAGGGTCGGCTCCGAACACGCTCCGCAGAATCTCGGTTCTTCCAGCGCCGACAAGGCCGGCTATTCCGAGTATCTCTCCCTCATGGAGTGTGAAGCCTATGTCCTCAAATGCTCCTCTGCGCGTTAGCCCTTCCACCTGCAGGATAGTGCTGCCGGGCTTGGTGTCCACTCTGGGATACCGGTTCTTCAGGTCTTTGCCTATCATATGTCGGATCAGCTCGTCGGGAGTGGTTTCATCCGTCACGAACGTTCCCACATATCGCGCGTCACGAAGTACGGTCACCCTGTCAGCTAGGCGGAAGATTTCATCCAGCCTATGGGATATGTATATCATGGTGAAGCCCTGTTCCTTAAGGTGCTGGAGCATTGAGAAGAGCATCTCCACCTCACGCTGGCTGAGCGGCGCTGTTGCCTCGTCAAGGACTAATACTCTGCCGCCCGTTGCGATACTCCGTGCGACGGCCACAATCTGTTTCTGAACTACGCTCAGATCACTTACTGGGGTTTCCGGGTTCAACTCGGCGCCGAGCTTGGCAAGGACAGCGGCAGCCTCTGAATTCATCTTGTTCGCGTCGATTCGCCCTACCGCTCCACGCGTGGGCTCGTTGCCCAGTAGGATATTCTCAGCCACGGTGAACCAGGGGACCATCAGGATTTCCTGGTGGATGAAGCGGAAGCCGGCGCGATGCGAATCGCGCGGCCTGGCTATCTCGACGCGGTGCCCATCCATAATTATCTCTCCGGAGTCCATACGGTGGATTCCCGCAAGTATCTTTATCAGAGTCGACCTGCCGGCGCCGTTCTCGCCTACTATGGCGTGAATCTCCCCGGCCCTTACAGCAAAGCCAACATCGCACAGGGCCTGAGCGCCGGAGAAAGCTTTCGATATGCCCTTTACCTCAAGCAGGTCCCTCAAATGTCTCAGCTCCTCGGTCTTGAGTCGGATAAGAGATGCGGGCAGGAGCAAGGCACGAACATCGCGAGATGGCCTCCCCGCCCGCCCGCACACTCTAGTTGCACTCAGTCAGGCCAGTGTCATTTCTGCAAGAACTCATCCACGTTGTCCTGCGTCACAAGAGCGAACGGCACATACGTCCACTTGAGAACCTGCTTGCCGTCCAGATGCCGCAGCGCCGCGTTGGCAGCCGCTATTCCCATCTCGCGCGGGTTCTGGGCGATTGTCGACGCAAAATGGGGTCCTTCCTTGATCATGCTGAGGGCTTCAGGTAGAGCATCCATACTCACAATGAACATCTGGTCTTGGCGTTTTGCCCTGGCTATGGCCTTGGCAGCTCCGATAGCCGGCATGTCTGCGCCGCTCCATACCGCGTCAACTGAGCCCTTCTTCGGGTTGGCTCTGAGGAATCGCTCCATTTCGTCCATTGAGCTCTGCACATATGCAGGGGCCCTCCATGGTAGTTCTGCGACGATCTTGATGTCCGGATAATCTTTCAGGACAGTCCTGAGCGCTGTGTAGCGCTGGTCAATCACCGGGATCCCTGGTGCGTACATCACCACGATGTTGCCCCGGCCTCCGAGCCTGCCAACCATGTATCGCGTCATCGCCAGGCCCGCCGCGTAGTTGTCGGAGCTGATGACCGAGATGACGTTGTCGCCGGTAAGCGGAACGTCAATAGCCACCACTGGTATTCCGGCCTTCTCGGCAGTCTTGATCGCACCCTGCAGGGCTTCTGCAGTGATTCCATGAACTATGATCGCGTCCACTCCGAGTTGAACGGCATTCTCAATATGGGCCACCTGCTGCAGATCGTCACCACCGGCTTCGGTGAATATGACCTTGACGCCGGCCTTCTCCAGCGTGTCTGCAGCGCCTCTGTTGGCGAGCAGCGAGAATTCGTGGTGAATGGCTGCAGCGCTCACAGCGATCGTGTACGGCTTCTTCGAGGCAAAACACATCGGGGAGATCATTAGTGCGAGAACACAGACACAGACTGCCAACCTGATGATGATGCTACGCATGTTTTACCACTCCTCCAATCATTGCTATTCGCTGTGCCGAGCACTCCTTATGGAGTGCTCCGAACCCGGGATGATATCAGCGCCTCCTTCCTCATGCGTCAACGACGAGAGTGAATGCTGTCACGACCCCAACGTGACTGGAACTCCCTTGCTAGCTGATTCCAGAGCAGCCAGGACTACGGCCACGGCGGAACGGGCTTCCGCGCCAGAAACTAGCGGCGGCGTCTGCTCTCTGATACAGCGCAGAAAGTGCCGCAACTGAGCTTCCAGGGCTCCGCCCATTGTGCCCCCAAAAGACGGCCAGTGCCACAGATCCGGGAACAGCCATCCGTCACTGTCCGAGAAGACTCGCAGTCCCCTCTCTGCCCCCAGATCGATGCTTATGTACCCCTTGTCGCCTATGATCTCCATAGATGCGTTTACGCCCGAACCCAGCCGATCGTTTAGTACCCATGATGCGCCCACAGAGCCGATGGCGCCTTTCCGGAATTTCACCGTACTCAGCACCGCGTCCTCGGTACCCAGGCTACCGAGGACACCATCTGCCTTCTCGGCTGAGACTCTGATGGGAGAATCATCGGCGAACCAGAGCATGAGGTCGACATCGTGGATGCCGACATGGAACATAACAGAGGTACCCCGTCCTGCGCCGTATCCGGCGGATATCATGCCGTTACGTTGCGCCTTAACCTGTACTATGTTGCCGATTCCCCCGGACCTCACGTACTCATATGCCTGCGCATACTTGGGATCGAAGCGAAGCAAATGTCCTACCGTAAATGTGACGCCTGAACCGGCAACCGCCTCGAGGATTCGGTCGCAATCCTCGAGGCTCGTCGCGAGCGGTTTCTCAAGCAGGATGTGCTTTCCACGCTGAGCACAGTCGACAGACGCCCCCACGTGGTTGGCTTCGGGCAAGCAGATGCTCACAGCGTCAACATCGTCTCTCTCGACCAGTTCTCGGTAGTCAGTGAAAGGCCGGCAATGGAGCTTCTCACACTGGGCATGCAGTCTCTCTTGATTGACATCGCATATACCAACGAGTCTACAGCCTTCGAGCGACGCATAGATCTCGGCATGCTTACTCCCAATGAACCCGGTGCCTATAACGCCTACGCCTATCTCCTTCATCGTCAAACCTCTCCTCAAGTTGGTCTACAGCATTCGCATTCCAGTTACTGCCTGCATGATTTTCTCAGCGCTATCAACTGCTTGATCATACTTCTTCATCGCGACACCACAGCATAGCAGGTCCAATATGTGTACCTGGGCAAGTTGGCTCTTAGTGGCAGCATTCAGCAGTTCGGATTCTCGAGTGACTGCGATAAGGGATACATCGGCTACCTCGGTGATTGGAGATTGCGCGAAGCTAGTGATGCAGATTGTGCCTGCGCCTGCCTGCATGGCTAGTGTGAGGCAGTGAATGGTCTCGCGAGTAGTCCCGCTGTAGGAAATGCCAAGCGCAACATCTTGTCTCCCTAGAGCTGACGCAATCATGGATTGGGTATGCGAGTCTCCATCGGTCTCGCATTGGATGCCGATGCGCAGGAAGTTGTTCCTTGCATAGCCAGCCACGCATCCAGACAGGCCTACTCCAAACAGGCACACCTTCCGTGATCCAAGCAGCATGTCGATGGCCTTCTCCATCTCCGCTTCGTTCAGCAATTCCTCCGTGGCCCGGATCGACCCTATCGCACGATCCGAAAGCTTCTGTATCATACTTGACACGGAATCCAGCAGGCTAACGTCACCACTGCTGCGTCCACTGGAGGCACGCGCAAGGTCGCGTGAGAGTGAGAGCTTAAACTCCATGGACGTACTGTACCCAATCGATCTCCAGAATCGGACCACGGTTGCTTCGCTGACGCCAGTCCTCGCAGCTAGCTCAAGTCCAGACGCATAGTACGCGTCCTCCGGATTGCTGCGGACAAAATCCGCCACCTTTTTCTCTGCCTTTGTCAAGGCAGAGAAATTGGCTCTGATCGCAGTAAGGCAGCTTGGCCCGGCCGGAGGCGAATCAGCAGTGCTAGGTGATCTCTTTACCAATGTCGTTCCCACCTCGCAGATCCCATCATTGAGCCCACAAATGCGCCCGATGCAGACGTCCGTCAATGATCTGCCGTAGTAGCATTCCACATAAGGTGTAGGATTCCTTCTTCTACTCGCAAAAAGGTGAAGTATTTCGTCGGGGGCCTGAAAGAACACAGACCAGCCGTCTATCTGCGAGCTTGTCGGCCCAAAACGTTCTGATGATCTCCGTGTCTGGGGGGTCTTTGCAGGGTAGGAGCGAACGGTGTCTTCCAGCAGTCTCGCTTCCCTAATGACGGGACAACGCAACTGCCGCGCGGGCGCGACTTTTCTGATCGCCGCAATGGCGGAACGTGAGACTCCGAGCTATCGGGCTTTTCATTCGACGGGTGTGCCCACTCACTGTCATACTCGGGACAAGACGATGCGCCGTTCCCACCGGGCCTGTAGAAGGTCGGATGTACAAAGAGAGGGCCGCCGTACGAAGCAGCCCCCCTGGTTGGGTTCGCGGTCAATCGCAGCCCTTGAGCGCCCTGCCTCACCCGATCATTTCACAACCAAGCTGGGCAGCCAGGTTATGATCTTCGGAAACATAATGCATAGCGCCAGGCCGGTCGCCTGAATGCCTATGAACACAGGCACGCTCTGACAGGCCTCCTGCAATGTCAT
>ENA-UOOR01001995-UOOR01001995.1-fermentation-metagenome-genome-assembly--contig:-NODE-1995-length-22045-cov-17.005503_pt1 | contig 22045 bp, 24 predicted proteins | sample MGYA00245780_ERZ724029 | MGnify/ENA primary metagenome ERZ724029 (study PRJEB28704, sample SAMN03018315) | fermentation metagenome | biome: anthropogenic terrestrial biome; feature: soil... | reverse complement strand
GGGGGGGGGGGGGGGGGGGAATCAAAAATAGAAGCGCACATTCTCCGGGTAAAAGCCAAGCCACTATATGACAACGAAGGTAACATCACAGGAGCCATAGAATCCATACATAACTTAACAAAACATAAAAAAGTAGAAAAAGACTTAAAAACAAGCGAGAGGATATTGCGTGGTGTGGTGGAACACGCCACAGATGGTATAGTTATATGTGATGAACAGGGAACAATCACCTGTTGGAATCATGCTCTGGAGATCATAACCGAAATAGAACGTTCAGAAGCAATTGGTCAACCTATATGGGAAATGATTTTTAAACGGATCAACCCTAAAGAGCGTCAATCTCATAAAACTCTAAAAATTATAAAAAGAAGTTTTCTGGAACTGTTAAAAAGTGGAGTAGTAACGGATAGATTAAAAAAGGCAAAACACAAGATTACCCTACCAAATGGGGAACAAAAATTTTTAAGTGTAGGAGCTTCAGCTATAAAAACTGAAAAAGGGTTCTTGATCAGCAGTATAATAACAGATATTACAGAACAAAAGATGGCAGAAGATAAAATTAGAAAATCATTTAGAGAAAAAAACTTGTTAATTAAAGAGATCCATCATAGGGTGAAAAATAATTTACAGATCATTTACAGTTTGCATGATCTGCAAAAACAGTTTGTAAAAGACCATCCCATCTCAATAAACATTTTAAAAGAAAGCCAAAATCGTATTTTGTCCATGGCCCTGATCCATGATATGTTGTACCAATCTGAAGATTTCAGCCATATTAATCTCTCAGATTACATAACAAACTTGGTCAATAAGATATTCCATTCTTACAGAGCGCATAACAAAATTACTCCTATTTTAGATTTAGAAAACATCCATCTAAATATTGAAACATCAGTCCCCTTAGGCTTAATAATCAGTGAACTGGTATCAAACAGCCTGAAACATGCATTTCCCGACAGAAATGGCGAAATATCAATATCATTAAAATCATATGATAAAAAATACCAACTAACAACAAGTGATGACGGTATTGGAATGCCAAAAAACATAACGTTAGGCGATTCAAAAGTTGGTTTAGGATTAAGCCTTGTAAATTCACTTGTCCAACAACTTGATGGCTCAATAAACTTGGACAGAAGTCAAGGTACCAAATATATCATAAAATTCAAGGAATTAGAATACCAAAAAAGATTCTAAATATCTAAACTATATTTTTTCTTAAATAAGTATATTTTTTAACTTTGTTACTACAATTAATTTATAACCGTTCTAATTGCAGATCTGGAAGTTCCTTATTATTAAACTGATTTCGAATAATTTTGTACCGAGAATCACTAATTCATTTACATGTAATCATATTCTTCATGATAATACAACGAATTAAAATATAATTATAATTAAATACAGATCGTTTAAGTGGAGTTTGGAATATGAAAGCCGACTGTCCCGTATGTAAAGTGAAAGGATCCCTGGAGATGAAGACCAAAACAGAAGAGATACCCTATTTTGGAGAGATAATGGAATCCACAGTTTTATGCACAGAATGCGGATTTAAACACTCAGATGTAATCTGCCTGGAAGCTAAAAAACCAGTGAAATACGAACTAAAAGTGGATAAAGATAAGATGAACGTGCGAGTGGTTAAATCACAATCCGCCACCGTTACTATCCCTGAACTAGGCCTTAAAGTAGAGCCCGGACCACAGTCTCAGGGATTCGTCTCCAACGTGGAAGGAATCCTGGAACGTTTCCAAAAAGCTGTTAAAACAGCTATTAGCTGGGCAGAAGATGAAACAACGAAGGATAACGCGACTAAAATCCTGGAAGAGCTGGGAAAAATCGTAAATGGAGATAAAACAGTCACCTTAATAATTGAAGACCCCTTCGGACACAGCCTCATAGAAGATGAGGATGCAGTGGCCAGCAAATTAACAACAGAAGAAATAAAGAATCTTGAAACCGGTTTTATAACCTTTGAAAAGGATGAATAATTTTTTAATACTTGAGCTTATTAAAAACTAATGACTGAATAAAAATAAGCTGATTTAAATAAAAATAAATTAAATTAAAAAAGAGAAATGAATCCAGTTAAAATTCATCCTCTTCTTCATCTACGTCCTTAAGTTTAAGGCTCTTTTTAACATCCATACTGAGTGCATCACAGTCGGCCTTTATGGCTTCCAGGTGCATTAGTATCCTTCTTTTCTCCTCGTTGATCCGTTCTATGTTTTTGTAGGGATAGATGGATTCTTTGAGCATTTCGTATTCTATGGTGGTGTATGGATATTCGTTTAACTGTTCACAGACCTTCTCCAGCACTTCTCCCAGGAACTTGTTCATCTCTACCTTCACTCGTTCCCTGATCATCTTATCACTGTCCAGGTTCTGTTTCATCAGTCGGACCACTTCTGCTTTTGCAAAGGGAAGCCCTTCGGCTTCTTCATCTGTTAAAACCTCTCCCTCTTCAGTTTCTAATAATTCTTCGTTGTCAGCAGTTTCATCATTCAATTCTTCTTCGTTGAACTCAGTGGAATTTTCATTTAATTCATCATTCATAATATGCCTCCTTTAATAACTCTTACCACTAATAATTGTTTCTTTCTTGAAGTATTTAAAGGTTTCATTAAAATGAAGATATGAACAAAAATTTCAGTGGTTAGATAACCCTGACCCTCGAATAATTTAAGTCAAAATTAAAAATTCTTATGTCAGAGATTGGATGTCAAGTTAATAATTCATGGGAAAAATTTCATGAAATAGGAAACCTAGACTGACACTGTAAATAATAAAAAATTTCCTAAAAAAAATTCACTCCACAGTATGACGTACCACACACATGTAGAGGACACCTATCTGATCTCCAGGCTCAAATCCAGAACACCGGCAGAATGGGTGAGGTATCCGGAAGAAACTATATCAGCACCTGTTCCTGCGTATTCAGCAATATTATCCGGGTTTATTCCACCAGAAATCTCGATCAACACTTTATCTCTCAGGCCCTTTTCTATTAAAACTCCTAATACCCTTTCAATCTGGTCTACCGGCATGTTATCCAGCATGATAATATCTGCACCGGCTTCTGCAGCGCTGATGGCGTCCTGCAGGTTTTCAACTTCCACTTCTATCTTCTTGGTGAAACTGGCGTATTGCCTGGCCTTCCCAATGGCGAGTTCCACATCACCCACCAGGGCCAGGTGGTTGTCCTTGATGAGCACCGCATCATCCAGTCGGTAGCGATGAGTATCACCCCCACCTACACGTACGGCTTCCTTCTCCCAGAACTGTAACCCGGGAGTGGTTTTACGGGTTGCGGCGACTCTAATATCTGGATTTCTCTCCCTGGCTTTTTGTACCATCTGGGAGGTTGCGGTGGCTATTCCACTCATCCTCATGAGAAGGTTTAAGATGGTTCTCTCCATGGTTAAAATGGTCCTGGCTTCACCTTCCATATCCAGGATCGTCTCATCCGGCTTAACATGAGTACCATCCGCTTTAATATTCCCTGTGGCGATGCCGAACTCTTCCAGGAGACTGGAAAGCAGCTCCGCACCGGCGATCACCCCTTCCTGTTTAGAGATTATCCTGGCTTTGATCTGTAAGTCTGCGTCTATGAGTGCCCTGGTGGTTATATCCTCAAATCCTATATCCTGATTTAACATTTGAGTTAAATCTTTGAGATCTTTCCTCATCTTACCACCTGTTTGATATATTCATTTATGATCACCATCCGATGAACCCTTTTAAATTTTCAATGATCCTTTTTTAATCTCAAATGATCCTTAATTTTTTTATTTCAATGATCCTTATTTTTAATCACTTGTGATTGTAAACGTTTAAATTGCATGTTTTTATAGTTGTAAATTTAATTCACTTTATATTTCTTTTTTAACATATAATAAATTAATTTGGTTAATCCTCGATTCAGATAGCAAAAACATTTAAATAAAACCAGTTTAACTAGATTTATAGGTGAAATTAATGGAGATAACATTCCTGGGAACCTCATCAGCACTACCCACCAAAAACAGGAGCCACCCAGCAATAACTTTGAAAGCTTTTGGTGAAATCATCCTCTTGGACTGTGGTGAGGGTACCCAGCGTCAGATGACCCTGGCCGGGATAAGTCCCATGAAGATCAACCACATATTCATAACCCACCTCCACGGTGACCATTTCCTGGGATTACCCGGACTGATACAATCCATGGCATTCCGTGGAAGGGAAAAACCCCTGCACATATACGGACCACGACCCATAGGACAGTTAATGGAGAACATCGTGGATCTGGGATACTACTCCCTAAATTTCACCATCAACGCCTATGAGGTGGAGCCCGGACTGATACTCGATGAAGAAGACTTCAAAGTCTACTCGTCCCCCGCCGAGCACAACGTCCCCAACCTCGCCTACAAGATAGAGGAAAAACGCTCACCAAAATTCTTAAAGGATAAGGCAATGGAACTGGGAGTTAAACCTGGACCTGATTTCGGCCGGCTGCAGGCGGGTAACCCGGTGAAAGTAGGGGATAAAATTATCAGACCAGAACAGGTCCTGGGAGATGAAAGAAAAGGAAGACAGATAGTCTATTCTGGAGATACCAGGCCCTGCACCAGTATGGTAGACTTCGCCCGTGGTGTGGATGTCCTGATACATGAAGCCACCTTCCAGGAAGCCCTTAGAGAGAGGGCGGTTGAGACTTGTCATTCCACCGCCCAGGATGCGGCCAAAATAGCGAAGGATGCCGGGGTGGATAATTTAATACTCACCCATATCAGCACCAGATACCAGGACACCGACCAGTTGGAAAAAGAAGGATTAAATATGTTTAAAAACTTAATAATAGCCAGGGACTTCCTATCCTTTGAGGTGAAACGGATATGACCTTGATAGAAAATCTTTTCCAAAATATACCCATCCATCCCCTTCTGGTGGATGTTATCGGAATTTCCATCATCTTGATCCTGGCGTTCGTATCCATGAGGATCATCAATTACTTCCTAGAAAAAACAGGAAAACACCTTGATCTGGAATTAACAGTCATACAGGTGTTAGAGGAAATTTTCAAGTATACTATAATCTTCATCGCCTTTGTACTGGTTCTCCATGAGCTGGGTATAGATGTAAGTGCATTTGTCCTAAGTTTAGGTATCGTGGGTATCGCTGTGGGTTTTGCTGCCAGGGATACCCTATCGAATTTCATCTCCGGGATGTTCATACTGGGACATAAAAGTTTCAAAGTAGGGGATATCATCGAAGTATCAAACCATGTGGGGACAGTCACCCAGATGGGTTTCCGGATGACCACCCTAACTACACAGGATAATAAAATAATAAACATACCCAACTCCCTCTTCTCAACAGATATATACCTGAACTACACCGCCGAAGAAAAAAGAAGGGTGGAACTTGCCATCACCATCCCCCGGGATATAGACCTGGATAAGGCGATTGAATCCATGGAAGAGAAAATTTCCAGTCTCAACTGGGCTTTGAAACTTCCGGAACCCAAGATAATCATCCAGGAAATAACGGAACTGGGAGTTAAAGCTACGGTAAATGTATGGATCGATGATCCCTGGAGTGTACTTAAATATCGGACAGAACTTGCCCGGGAATTAAAACAATATCTGGTGCAGTAAAATGCGTAGGTACCGAGTCCTATCAATTGTAATAATCGTGGGGTGTCTGTTATTTTCTATAAGTGGTATGTTCATCATCTTCGATAAGATGCAGGAAGCAAACAGCGCCCAACAATCTGTAAAAAACTATAAAGAAAGGATGAGCGCTCCGGTAGATGTTCTAAATCCCCTCACCTCTAATGCCGCTGCTGCAGCAGCACCCAATGCAAAACTGGTCATACCCAAATTAGGTGTGGACTGTTACATAAGAACAGATACGGTTAATGCCTACAACGCAGTTTACCATTATCCCCAGAGCGCTGCATTTGGCCAGCCTGGTGAAGCAGGTATCTTAGGACATAGGACCACGTATTCCGCTCTATTTAAAAATATAAATGCACTGGCACCAGGAGACAGGGTGATAGTTAAAGACCTTGTCTTAAAAAAGGTTTACACCTACCAGGTTACCTCCAATGGTGAAGATATCCGGTGGGATTACAAGACCAACCCCATAAGATTCGCCCTGGAAGGAGAAGCCAGACTGCTCCTGGTAACTTGCTACCCACCAGGAGCGAAATCAGCAGCATACATAACCCACTGCAAGTTAATCTCCACCAATTCCTTCTAAATCCCCTAATTTTTTTAGTTATTGATTTTCATGAGAAACCCACCATTTAATTTCCAAATTATTAAACCCATCTCTAATGGGATGTTTCTCACCTTGAAGTTAGGAAAATTGATTTTTTGTGAAACAGGGAATTTCGGTCTCAAGTTATGCAAATAATATTATATAGTAAGTGGGCGATAGAACTTTATTCATAGTAACATTTTTAGAAAACATTCATTAGAAAAACTTGGTTAAGATTTGGTTAAATAAAATAAATCTTTACCCATACTAAGTAACATAGAAAAAATCCAAAAGAGGTTTTTTAAATGGTAGAAATAGTGATAGACGAAGACGCATGTGTGGGCTGCGGTTCTTGCGTGGAGGACTGCCCTAATGACGTCTACGAAATGGATGAAGCCAAAAACAAAACCAAAGTAGTAAAAGTAGAGGACTGTATGGCCTGTCTTTCTTGCCATGAAATCTGCCCGGCCCAGGCCATGGAACACCAGGATATACACGTGGCTAAAAGGCTCTATATAGACAGGAGCGTGAAGGACGCCATAAACAGGATAATATAAGGGGATGGAAGGATGAATGGAGAAATAGAAGAAATAAGAGGCACTTTCAAACCAGAATTGATTCCAGCCGCAACTGGAGGAAATATCGATGATTATGAAAAAGCCCTACACACACTGATGAAATTCGTGGGATCCATGTCCAGCGCCCTGGAACAGGTATCAGGAAGGGGGGCGAACGCCATCGTATACCAGGCTGGAAAGAGAATGGGACACGAAGCAAGTAAGCTCATGGAAAAAACTGATGACCTGGAGAAGGCCATGGGAGAACTAAGCGAAGTCTTAGGTCAGGAATTCTACTTCGAAATGTGGAAACCATCCAGTCAGGACAACTACACCGTGGAAAGGGGAGATGAAACAGAGGTAAAACTGTTGTTCATGGACTGCGTGGTAAGGCAAACCCTACGAAGAACCGGACTACCCCAGAAAGGACCCCTCTGCTACCTATTATATGGATACATGGTAGGTGCAGTGGAAGAAGTGATGGATATCCGGGGAAAACTGGACATAGACCATGTAGGACCCAACGCCTGCCTTAAAACACTGACCATCAAATGGAGTGGGAAATAATGGTAACCATAGCACTGGAAACACTGGCCAGCTGTGCTGGTTGTGAAATATCCATCTTAGATTTACATGAAGAATTATTAGAATTACTGGACAACGCTGAAATAGTGTACGCTCCAGTTTTACTGGATGCCAAGGAAATTCCAGAGGTAGATATAGCAATCGTATCCGGATCCGTCCGTAACCAGGAAAACAAAGAGAGATTGGAAGAATTACGGGCCAAGTCTAAAATACTGATTAACTACGGAACCTGCGCCTGTTACGGTGGAATAACCGGAATGGCAGATCTCTACACCCCAGAAGAGGTGACATCCAGGACTTACACCGATAATCCCAGTACAGAACCGGCTGAACTACCATCAGAAGTGGTTCCAGAATTGTTACCCATTGTACACGCCGCGAGCGACTTTACAGAAGTAGACGGCTATATACCAGGATGCCCTCCTAAAGAGAGATTGGTGGGAGATATTTTAATACCCTTAATTCATGATGAAGCACCTGTCGTTCCTAAAAAGAGTGTTTGTGCCGATTGCCAGCGCCGCATGGAACACGTGGAATTCGATAAGATACACCGCAGGGTGGAAGGAGATCCCGACCCAGAAAAATGCTTCCTGAGCCAGGGATACATCTGCCTGGGATCAGTAACCCTGGGAAGATGCGGTGCACTATGCACAGCAGCAGGAGTAGCCTGCCACGGCTGTGGAGGTCCATCCCTGGACGTCCTAAGGGAGCCAAGTCACGACATCTACAATGGAGTGATAAAGAGGATCGCTCACCTCTCTAAAATGCCTGAGGCGGATGTGGAGAAACAGATGTATGATATGGGACACCTGATTTATGGTTTCGTTATAGGAAGTAAGATAATGGAGGATAAACTGGTCTCCAAGATACCTCAACTGGTTAAAAAGGAGGTGGTCCGATGAAATCCATAGAGATACACCCGGTAACCAGGATCGAAGGACACGCCAAGATCACCGTCCAGGAAGACGACGCCGGTAATGTAACCGATGCCCACTTCCATGTTATGGAGATCCGTGGTTTTGAAAAGTTCCTGGAAGGAGCTGCCGTAGAAGAAGCACCCCGTATAACACCCAGGATCTGTGGTATTTGCCAGACAGCGCACCACTTATCATCTGCCAAGGCCACAGACCAGATATTCGGCCTGGAACCACCCCAGACAGCTAAAAACTTAAGGGAACTCATGCTCCTCGGCCAATACATCCACTCACACGCCCTGCACTTCTACTTCCTGGGAGCACCAGACCTGGTCCTGGGCCCAGATTCAGATCCCGCCCTTAGGAACGTGGTGGGAATACTCAAAAAAGACCCGGAACTGGCTAAAATGGCCATCGCCACCAGGAAGATCGGACAGGAGATAACCAGTGTGGTGGGTGGTAAACCCATCAGCCCGGTTACCGCCATACCCGGAGGCCAGTCCAAGGGGATAACCTCTGAGGAAAGAGAGAAACTTTTAAGCAGAGCTAAAGAAGCCGTAGGACTAATAGAACAGGGAATGAACGTTGCAAAACCCTTATTTGAACAGTATGCCGAGGCAATTGAGTTACTGGGACCGGTGGAAACCCATTTCGGAGGAATAACCAAGGATGGTAGTCTGGAATTCTATGACGGACCAGTTAAGATCATAGATAAAACTGGTAACTCAGTGTACGAATTTGCAGCTGGCGACTACCTGGACTACATCGAAGAGAAGGTGCAGCCCTGGAGCTACCTTAAGTTCCCCTACCTGAAACAGATCGGTTTCCCAGAAGGAAACTACCGGGTCGGTCCACTGGCCAGACTGAATGTAGTGGACAGTGTGGGAACTGAAAAGGCATCTGCACTATTCGGTGAATACAGGGACAAGTTCGGAATTGCACAGAACGCCCTGCTGTACCATTATGCCCGTCTCATCGAGCTGATGTTCGCCGCTGAAAAGTCTGTACAATTACTGGAAGATGACTCCATAACTGGAACAGACATCAGGCAGGGATTATCCGAACCATTGATGAGCCCTGCAGAAGCTAAAGAATCCGGTGAGACCAAGAGGGGAGTTGGACTCATAGAAGCCTCCCGGGGAATATTAATCCATGACTACGAAACAGATGGAGCCGGAATCATCACCCGGGCAAACCTCATAGTTTCCACAGGACAGAACAACCTGTCCATGGATATCGGAGTACGGGAAACTGCCAAACAGCTGATACAAGGTGAAAAAGTATCTGAAGGACTTAAAAATCAATTAGAAATGATTGTAAGGGCTTATGACCCATGTCTTTCATGTGCTACCCACATGCTAAATGGAGAATCACCCTTAGAGGTGGACATCCACGACAGTGAGGGTAAACTCGTCAAAACGCAGATACTCCGGTGAAATCGGAAATTAACCCCTCTTTTTTTCCTTTTTTTAAAAAAATCTAATGTATGAATTTTTGGATGAAATTTGATGTAAGGTTTAATTTTAAATATCTTTATATATAATACTAAATTTGTAGTTTCAAATAATATCAATAAATTTTTTAAAATTTTCACCCTAGATTTAACAATCTAAACTTAGGTTAAAAAATATATGTGATAATTATTCACAGTTAAGATGCGTGGTTAAATGGATTCAGATTTAAAGATAGAGCTGGATAAAATTACCAGTGAACTGGCCAAAACAGATGGAGTGGATGGAAGCCTCATCGTTGATGTCAATGGAGAAGTACTATCCCATCATCTGCTACAGGGTCTGGATATCGAACTTTTTGGACCCATGTCCAATGTGATAACCGGCTCATCCAAGAGACTCATCGACGTTTCAAACCACGGAGAAATCGAAAGAGTCCTGGTAGAATCAAAGAAAGGCAAAGCACTATTTTTACACCTGGGAAACGTTCGCTTCATCGTTTTAATGGAGAACAAGGCTAATGTGGGGATGGTTATGATCTCCTCCAAAAGGGCTGCCCAGGAAATCGTAGAGCTCACCAAGGACTTAACCATGGTAGAAATGGAAGAGGTAGTAAAAGAGGAAGCCAGTGAACCCGAGCCTGTTGAAGAAGTTGTTGAATTAAAATCTGTAGAAGAAGTAACCGAATCAATACTAAAACCAGTTAAAGAAGAATTAGCTGAAGTAGAACCTGTTAAAGAACCTGTTGAAACACCAACAGAAGAAACCGTTGAACCCATCGAAGAAATTACAACACCAACAACAGAAACAGTCCTTGAAGAAGGAGTAACTGCACCAATAGCTGAAGAAGTAACCACTGAACCTGTACCAGAAGAATCAGGAATAACTCCAGAAGAACAACCATCCGAAGAGATTTCTGCAGATGAATCAGAAATATCAGTTAAAGAACCTGAAGCACCTGCTGAGGAAGAACCAGAAGTAAGCATACCCGTTATAAAACCGCCTATTGCCTTCCCTAAACTCGTGAAAGTAACTGAAATTCCAGAAGATGAAGAAGCACGTGTTGATCTTTTACTTAAAATATACGAATCCATATTTCTGGCCATGTCCATTGGTGCCAGTAAGATAATGGGAGTAGCACCCGCCCGGGGGTTAACCCGTAAATTCTTACCTGTGGAGGACTGTAGGATACTCCTGGACGGTGTAGATGTTAAAAACAATTCAGCCATCGACTTCGTCAAGATCAGGGAAAATGCAGAGAAAATACCCCTCTCTGACCGGGAGCAGATCTTCAAAGAAAGCTTTGGTAAAATAGTGACCATCATAACAGAAAACTACGGGAAAGTCATGGGATACTCCGCATTTAGAGCCATGATCAGACCTGAATTCAAGATCATAAACGAATCATACGGTCCCCTGCTTGATGACCTGGGTGTTAAAGAACAACTCCACCCAGAACTTCTAGATTTCTTCAATTAAATTTTCCAATATAATACTCCCAAAATATAATATTATTTATAACACAATTTTTTTTTACAAACTTTTTTCAGATAGATTTTATCTATTAATAAAAACAGAAACTTTGAGTGTAAAAGGATGTGCTTTTTTAGGGACAATCCAAATAAATCAAGAGAGATGTTAAATTAAATTCTTATTAACTGGATAATGGTGATTATAAATGCAAGGACCATGGGTTGAGAAATACCGGCCACAAACCTTAGAAGAGGTGGTTGGTCAGGATCATATAATTCCAAGACTTAAAAGATACGTTGAAGAAGGCAACATGCCTAACCTCATGTTCACCGGCCCAGCCGGGGTGGGTAAAACCACCACTGCCCTGGCACTGGCCAAAGAAATGCTAGGAGAGTACTGGAGACAGAACTTCTTAGAACTGAATGCCTCTGATGCCAGGGGTATCGACACCGTCCGGAACGATATCAAAAACTTCAGCCGGCTCAAGTCTGTGGGGGCGCCTTTCCGTATTATATTCCTGGACGAGGTGGACAACATGACCAAAGACGCCCAGCACGCTCTGCGTAGGGAGATGGAGATGTATACCAAGACTTCATCGTTCATACTCAGCTGTAACTACTCCTCCAAGATAATAGACCCCATCCAGTCCCGGTGCGCCATCTTCCGCTTCACACCCATCAAGGGATCACAGATAATTAAAAGGTTAAAAATTATTGCCGAGGCAGAAAATGTCACCGCCACAGCCGGGGCCCTGGAAAGCATAGTATACTTCGCAGAGGGTGATATGAGGAGGGCTGTGAATATATTACAGGCCTCATCCACCATAGATAATCAGATCACCGAGGAAAGTGTCCATGAAGTAATCAGCAAGGCTAAACCCCAGGACGTGCGTAAGATAATAAACAGCGCCCTGGATGGTAAGTTCATGGAAGCCCGGGACCTCCTCCGGGAAGTGATGGTGGTCCAGGGCACCAGCGGCGAGGACATGATCACCCAGATATACCAGGAAGTATCTAAGATGGCCATGGAAGGCCTCCTAGACCAGGAGACCTACATAGATTTAATTGAAAATATCGGTAAATTCGATTACCGTATCCGGGAGGGATCCAATCCACGGATACAGCTCGAAGCTCTTTTAACTAAATTTTTACTCAAGGATAAAGAATCTTAGGAAAAATTAAGAAGTGAAAAAAGATTCTTAGAAAATTAAAAATAACCAGATAATGGTCATATCAAATGTTGTGGACAGAAAAATACAACCCCAAAAATTTTGATGAAGTACTGGGCAACGCCAAGGCCAAAGATGAGATAGAAGATTGGATTAACGCCTGGATGGTCGGCGAACATCCTAAACCATTATTACTGGTAGGACCGCCAGGTACCGGGAAAACCACCCTGGCTCATCTCGCGGCGCAGGAATTCGCCGATTCCATTGAACTCAACGCCAGTGATAAAAGATCCTATGATATCCTTCTCCGGACCATAGGTGAAGCATCGGCCACTAGTTCTCTCTTCAATCAGGGTTTGAAACTCATAATACTGGATGAAGTGGACGGAATCCATGGGACCGATGACCGTGGCGGTGTAAGGGCTATATCCAAGATAATAAAGGAAGGGCACCACCCACTCATCATGATGGCCAACGACCCCTACAGTAAGAGGATTAAAAGCCTTAAAACCAAGTGTCAGGTCATAAACATCAAGAAGGTGCATACCAACAGTATCATAGCCCTCCTGAAACGGATCTGTATCAAGGAGGGTGTTGATTTTGAGGAGCATGTTTTAAGGACCCTGGCCAAACAATCCAAGGGAGACCTGAGATCGGCCATCAACGACCTGGAGATTATGGCCCGGGGGAAAAAAAGCATCACCTCTGCGGACCTGGAAGTGATCTCCAAGAAGGATGATATACACAACATCTTCGACTCAGTCAGGACCGTCCTTAAAAGTAAAAACCCCCAGCGTATAAGGGAGGCCATGCGGGTGGAAGCCGACCCTGCCTTTATACTGGAACTCATAACCGAGAACGTCCCCCGGGAATACGAGAAGAAGGATGAAATCGAGGAAGCCTACGAGATGATCTCCCAAGCAGACACCTACCTGGGCCGGGCCTTCCAGACCCGGAACTATGGTTACTGGAAGTACACCTATGATTTAATGAGCTTAGGGGTGGCCCTGTCCAAAGATGAGACCTACCGAAAATTCGCCCGCTACGCCAACTCTTCAGTTTACACTTTACTTTCAAAAAGCCGTGCCAAAAGAGACCTGAGGGATAGGGTGGCGGATAAAATAGGGGGAAAAACCCACTCCTCCCGTAGGGTGGTGAGGGAGCAGTTCCCCTACTTAGAGATGATGTTCCAGGACAACGACCTAGCCCGTGAACTGGCGGACTACTTCAACCTGGACGATGCCGAGGTCAAGCTCTTCCGTAGCAGGAAGATCCCTAAAATGAAGAAAACGAAGCCTAAAAAGTCTTCGCAGAAAGACACTGAAAATAAAGTGGAGAAAAAGGAATCATCTGCAGTTGCCAAAAAGGAAGGTAAAAAGGAAAAAGAAGTAAAACCTCAAAAGTCTGCTCCCAGGAAGACAAAATCTACCCCTAAAAAATCAAAGCCATCTCAAAATAAAGACGTTAAGAAGTTGGCCAAAGAAAAGGAAGCATCAAACCAGAAGAATTCTAATACCAAGAAAAAATCTTCAAGTCCTGAGGATAAGGAAAAACAGGTTTCCCTGTTCAGTTTTAAATAACCCAGCCCATATGATATGTGTCCTAATCCAGTAGAACGCACTTTTTTCAATCATCGTGGTTCTCTTTAAACACCTTGAAGGATATGAAATCTTTTTGAATAGTAGTTCTCGTATTTCGCCCCGTAACTTTCAAATACGTTCGCATCAAACTGGGCCAATCCTTTACTGTAATTGATACCCAGGCTATGGGTTAAATTTTATCAGGTAGTAGTCATCTTGTTTCTGTGCAGTTCACCCTATCGGGCTCCGCCCTGGATCTTGAGTTTGATAACTACTGCATCGATTATCTCCTTTAAAGTACCATCTTTAAGGGGTTTGTGGTAGTACCATTCGATTGCAAACTCGGCTGGCTTTTCCCTGGTAATGTAGTCCCTGATCTTTTCCGTGTCTGCTGTTTCAAATAGTATCTTGGTAAAATCCTTCTGGAAAAGTGTGAATACATCTTTTATCTCCCGGCCTATCCGTATCCAGAGTTCTTCCTCATCCGGAGGCAGTCCCAAGCCCTGCTTGGGGTTCTTTTCTAGATTTCCAGCGCATATTCCAGCACTCTCTGCTGTGTACCATGCTCTTCAGTATGTTTTTTGAGTATCTCATGGTGTTTCTGGGAGATAGTAGTGTTCACCCGGTATTTCTTCATGTCCCCACCCCCATAATCCTTTCAGTTATATTATTATTTTTGGTATTTTTATCAATTCTTAAGTTATCTATACGTATGATCGTTTAAAGCATCCGCATACATGCACATGTCATGCAAATAAACTATTAATAAATGAACATATTTAATAAGATCAAAAAACATTATTGGGGGGGCGTTTATCATAACAGATAATTCATATAATCCTAAAGATGAATCAACTAGTGTGTTAGATGGTAATACATTGCAAAATAAGCCAGAACTATTTTTTACAGAAAGCTGTGCTGAACCGCAGTTTCCAGAGGAGTATGAACCGTTTGAAGTATGTTTTAACATTAAAAACAATGGTAATGTTGCTATAGGCGAATTCACAGTCAGGATGATAACATCCAGTAAAGAAAATGAATTACTCGGGGTGGATATTGAAGATCAGCAAGTATCTCTGTTGAAACATGGGGAAACAGGAGAAGTTACCTTAAAATTTGAATATGGTATGCCTGCAGGAAGATACGTCATCGATAGCTACCTGGATTATCATAAACAGGTTCCTGAAAAAAATGGAAATTTCCATACGTCCTATGATCTGGAGATTGGATAAATTTCCTTAATACTAACTTTATTTTATATCCTGATTTACCCTGAGAGTATGGTGTTTTTAACCTAGATACCGGCTTCTATTTATATATTTTGAAGAAAACATTCCTCTGTGAATAGTCAGTTTCGTATTTGGCTCCATAACTTTCTAAAAGACTTTCAATCATGATTTTAATTACTCTGGAAGTGTTAATTTTCATGTTGTGGGTGTAATTTATCTGATACAGTTCATCATTTTCTGTACAACTTATGGTATCGGCCCCACCCTGTATGTCCAGCAAAACCATTATGTATTTTACTATCTCCGGTAGAGTGCACTGTTCCAATGGTTTATTGTAGTACCATTCTACCCCGAATTTTACCGGTGCTCCCCTTTGGATATATTCCTGGAACCGGTGGAAGTCGATGGTTTCAAATAACAACGTGCCTAAATCCTTCTGTACAAATATAATCGTATTTCTTATTTCCTTTCCTATCCTCATCCAGAGCTCTAATTGTGGGGATAATTTGTCATTTGAATCTTTTTTAAGGTTATTCAGGGCATGCTCCAGCACTTTCTGCTGGGTACCGTACTCCTTGGCACTCTCTTTAAGTATTTCATAGTGTTCCTGGGATATGGTGGTGTTCACCCTGTGCTTTTTCATTATATCTCTCTATATTAGTGGATTACTTATATATTGTGAAGTAAATACTCCGTTGTGTATAGTGGTCCTCAAATTTAGCTCCATAACTTTCGAGCACCATTTCATTCATGATTACCAGGGCTTTAGAACAGTTGATACCCAGATTATGAATCCAATTCATGGTGTAGCTGTTCTCATCTTCAGTGTAGTTTATAGAATCGGAGGTACCCTGCATTTTGATGTTCATGATGAGTCCCTCTACCAGCTCCTGTAAAGTACACTCTTTAAGTGGCTTGTTGTAGTACCATTCCACTGCAAAGAGTGCGGGATTCACTTTCTTTATGTAATCCTCATATCCCTGAAAATCTACAGTGTCAAATAACAAAGTAACCAAATCTCTCTGTAAAAGGGATAGCACATCCTTCATCTCCCTGTATATTTGCAACCAGAGCTCTTCTTCCTTAGATAATTCCCCCTGGTCATCTTTATTTTTAAGTCTTTCCAGGGCATGTTCCAGTACACTCTGCTGGGTGCCGTATTTCTCAGCTAACTCCTTGAGTATAACATGATGTTTCTGGGATATGGTGGTGTTCACCCGATATTTCTTCAAATTAACCTCCCCGTCTTCGTTGAAATTTATTTATCCTTATATACCTTGAAAAAAATACTCCGTTCTGAGTAATGGGTTTCGTATTTAGCTCCGTAACTTTCAAAAATACTTTCATCCAGTCTCTTAATAGCTTTAGATGCATTGATGCCCAGTGTGTGGGTCATGTTTATCCTGTAGCTTTCCTCATCTTCGGTGCAGATTAAGGTGTCTGCTCCTCCCTGGACATCCAGTTTGGCCACTACCGCATGGACTATTTCCTGTAATGTACATTCTTTAAGGGGTTTGTTATAGTACCATTCAATTGCTGTTTCCCCTGGTTTTTCATTTCTGATATAATCCTGGTACTGATCTATGTCCATATTTTCAAAAAAAATTTTAGCCAGGTCTCTCTGGAAGAGTATGTGTATGTCCTTTAATTCCCTGAATATCCTCATCCAGAGTTGTCCTGTAGATGATAGTTCCCCCTGATCACCAGTATTTTTAAGAGCTTCCAGGGCGTGTTCCAGTACGCTCTGCTGTGTACCATATTCTTTAGCGTACTCTTTAAGTATTTCATGGTGTTTTTGAGAAATGGTGGTATTTACTCTGTACTTTTTCATGCCCAAGCCCCCAAGCCATAACTTGGTCTAGTTTAGTATTATTTTTCATCTATTTTTAAGGTTTTCTATACGTATCTGTTGCGATGTATCCACATACATACGTATCCCATGCAAATAAACTATTAATAAATGCACATATGAAAATTAGATCGATGAGTTTTTTTTGGAATTTCTAGTTAATTGGGGGGTGGAACTAGATTTTCCAAAAATCATCCCTTTTCTATTACTTTTGATTGGAAACAAAAAGAGCAGACTTCAACATATTCTCCCTGACTTCCGGGATATATTCTTCCAGGAATTCCAGTAGATCATTGGAAACCTTATCTTTAGGGGGAATATTACATTTAAAATCATGTTCACTGGTCCAGGTTTCTATCCGGGAATCAGGGATGTTTATCAGTGGATAAATCGCTTTTAAATTATTTGGTTTATCCTTTAAAATGGTGGGCTCGATTTTCTCTCCCTGGAGCATCTGTTTGATTATATTTTCCACTTCTCCGTCCAGGGTGAGGGGTGATGCTATTTTATCCACTTCACCGGGCCGGGCCATTTCCAGATCATCGCTGTAGGTAATTTCGATGCCATATTTCCTTGTGTAGGGCTCTAATATTATATACAGGGCTATGTTAGCACAGTTACTATTCTTTTCTATGAATATCTTCTCCTTCGGATGTAATGATTTGCTCAAAAATCGGGAGGCGCGGACGCACATCTTCTGGAAAACCTTAGACCTTACCACCTTCCAGTCGGGGTGTTTCTCCAGGAATAACTCCTCCTTTTTACGGGAGAACCTGGAAAATTTAAGGTTGTTGATGAATATGGAATTATTATAAAGACTTATAAACTGGGTATTAACTCCAATCATTCCCAGGAAGTCCAGGATCTCTTGACTCATTGTTTTCACTATATACTATTATGTATGAGAATATAAATAAAAACATAAAATTTTACTATCCAAAGATGGTGGTGAACAGATTAAGTCTTTAAAACGGAAGTTAGGGCTTTTTGAGGTTACCGTGTCTGGTATAGGGATTATCCTGGGTGCCGGGATTTACGCCCTTCTGGGAGAGGCCGCCCCATTAGCAGGGAATGCACTGTGGCTTTCATTTATCATATCATCCATCGTTGCTGCTTTTACTGCGTTAAGTTATGGGGAACTTTCATCCATGTTTCCCAGTGCGGCTGCAGAGTATGAGTACGTTAAAAATGCCATAGGCAGGCGTGTTGCGTTTGTCATCGGTTGGCTCATTATATTAAGTGCTGTCATCAGTTCTTCAGCGGTGGCCATAGGTTTCGGTAATTACCTGGCTGTGTTAGTTAACATACCCCCTGTTGTTTCTGCCATTGGCCTTTTAATAGTGCTTTCGTTACTTCTTTTCATCGGTATAAAGGAATCTGCCTGGGTGGCCATCATATTTACATCCATAGAGGCTCTTGGTCTTTTAATTATCTTCGTTATAGGAGTACCCTACTGGGGAAGTGTTAACTACCTGGAGATGCCTTTGGGAATAAATGGAGTTATGGCCGCTGCGGCTTTGATCTTCTTCGCCTACCTCGGCTTTGAAGAGATCGTTAAATTGTCTGAGGAGACCAACGAGCCCAACAGGAATATTCCCCGGGCCATCATACTGGCCATGATAATCAGCACCGTTCTATACATCCTGGTGTCCTTTAGCTCAGTCAGCATACTTGGCTGGGAAGTCCTGGCAAATTCACAGGCCCCCTTCTCCCAGATAGCAAATGCTGCCCTTGGAGCAAATGGAGGATTCTTACTTACCATAATAGCTCTATTTGCAACCAGTAACACCGTCCTTTTACTGCTCTTAGCCGGTTCCCGGATAGTGTATGGCATGTCCGAATTCCGCTCCCTCCCACGGGTCCTGGGTAAAGTTCATCCCCGGACAAGGACGCCCTGGGTTTCAATAGTGGTGGTGGGCCTGGCTGCAGTTGTATTTTTATTCGTAGGGAATCTGGAATTCCTGGCAAGCACCAACAATTACACCTTATTTTTGAGTTTCATCTTCATCAATGCCTCGGTGCTGATCCTGAGGTACACTTCTCCTGAATTAAAACGGCCATTCAGGATACCCTTAAATATAAAAAATATACCTATATTATCAGTTTTTGGGCTCCTCACTTGTATCGTACTTTTAACACAGCTCAATTTGGATGCAATTATCTTAGGAATAATTTTAACGGTTGTTGGGGTTGTACTGGCTTTTTTAAGTAGGAAATAAGTCACAGTTTTCTACAGTAGAAAAATGCTTCAAAAACGAAGTTAATATAGCAAAATTTATTTTTTAGGGGTAGAGTAAACTATTATTAAGGAGTTTTATTTTTATCCAGGGGGATCTTTATGCTTAAAATATTCGGCCGGAAGCAAGATAAAAAGAAGGATGAAAGGGAGTTATTCACCGTTGAATCCCCTGAACCAGTGGACTGCCTCTGCGATTTCACCTTCAACTTCCACTGGCAGCATAAGGGAGAGAAACTCGATCCTACCTGGAAAATCCCTCACAACGATTTAACCTTCGGAGATCTGGTGGAACACCTAAAAACCGGAGGAGATATACGTATAAATGGAGATACCGGCCATAGGCTGGCTTCCAGTATGGGTGTGGACCTTAAGTACTTCGGTGGAAGTGGAAACGACACCCCGGTTGGTGACATCTACGTAGAGGGAGATGCCGACACCAGGATGGGGATCAGCATGGCCCGGGGCAATATCTACGTTAAAGGAGCAGTAAAAGAGCCCATGGGCAACCTGGTAGAGGTTAAATCAGATGTTAAAGGCTACCGGAAGTACAGATCGATTACGGACATCATGCACCAGGGACTCCAGGGAGATAAACTCGTCTCATGCGATTTGGTGGGAAGTAAACTCGTAATCAATGATGGGACAGTCAAAGACACCGTCGGTGCCAGGTTAGACCGTGAGGCAGAGATAATCTTCCATGGCAAGGTGGATCTAAGCACCGGGATACTTATGAGGAAGGGCATCGTCCTGGTGAATGGCCCGGCCGGGAAAAACAGCGGAGCCCTGTTAAATGGTGGAACCTTGATAATCAATGGAAACACCGATGATTTCACCGCCATAGACATGATCAAGGGCAAGATAATAGTAAACGGTGATGCTGGTAAATTCCTGGCAGCCAACAAGAAAACGGGTGTCATATTCGCTAAGAAGGGACGTCCTATCCCACCTGCAGATGAAAAACCAGTATCCGCTGAGGATAGAAATCTTCTTCTAAGTTACGGCCTTAACCCCCAGGGGTTCAGGAAGTTTGAATAAAAGTCAGGGGAAGGTAAATATTTTTAATTTTTGTGTTGACCTTCAAATCCCTTCTCCAAAACGATGACCAGGATAAAACCTATTACCGCCACCACTATAACCGGGATAACCGAATCCATACTGGCCACTGTTCTTTCATAGGGTAACCTCAAAGTACCGATCATCAACCCCACCAGAAATGACATGGTAATGGATTTATGATGATTTAGCATGTAATCAAGGGCTCTTGAGAAGGATAAAATCCCTATCAACGCCCCAGAACAGAACACGATTATTTCAGTAAACTGCATATTGTTTAAAACATTTATCATATATTCATACTGGTTTAAAAGCAGTAGGATAAATGCTCCAGAAATTCCAGGTAGTATCATGGCACATATGGCCACCATCCCTGAGAAGAAAATTACAGGTAAAGTGTGGTTGGCCTGGATCGGGTTTAAACCCACGAAGATAATGGCAAATACAAAGCCTACCAGGAGAAATGCTACATTTTTAACGTTTAAACCACCCACATGTTTGTAGACAAAAAATGCAGATGAAAGTATTAAACCGAAGAAGAATGCATATGTTAACGCGGGATATGTGGCTAAAAGATATGATATCACCTTGGACATGGTTAAAATAGCTAACCCTATACCTAATAGTAGAGGTATGAATAACTCGAAGTCTATTTCCTTTACAGCGTTCTCTTTAAATTTTTTAAATTTTCCCTCTACTAGGTACCACAGAAATTTAAAGTCGATACGACTTATGGCATGGATGAGTCTTTCATAGATGCCGGTGATCAATGCTATTGTTCCACCGGAAACACCAGGGATCACGTCTGCTGTTCCCATGAACAGCCCTCTTAAGAATATTAGAAAAGCTTCCAGGTTTATCTTGATTTTCATTCGAGCACCATAACATGTTTGAACAAAGTATTAAGTAAATCAGAAGATAAGATTTTTTTTATCCTTAGAATTATAATCCTTTTTATACTTTTAAATGTAGATGGTTTAATATGGTTGGAATCATAGAAACAGTGACCAACTTCGCTATCTACTTAATTGAAAATCTGGGATACTGGGGCGTCTTCATAGGCATGACCCTAGAAAGCGCGTGTATACCACTTCCCAGTGAAGTTATAATGCCCCTATCCGGTTTCGTCGTCTACCGGGGTGAGATGAGCCTCTTAGGAATTACCATCGTCGGTGCGGTGGGAAACCTCATAGGTTCCTGGATCGCCTATTTCGTAGGGCTTAAAGGTGGAAGGCCCTTCCTGGAAAAATACGGTAAGTACGTCCTGATCAGTCCCAAAAAGCTGGATATGGCCCATGAATGGTTTGATAAGTACGGCCATGAGGCGGTGCTTATAAGCCGGGTTCTGCCGATAATAAGGACTTTCATATCCCTACCGGCAGGTATAGCGGAGATGGACCTGAAAAAATTCTCCATCTACACCTTCGTTGGTTCACTTCCCTGGTGCTTTGTTCTGGGATACATCGGATTCATGCTGGGACCCAACTGGAATATAATAGAGGAATACTTCCATTACATGGACATCGTCGTGGTGATAGCAGTGGTTATCCTGGCAGTCTACCTGGTCCATAAGTACTGGCGGGATTACTGATACATGTATAGATTCTAAAAATAATTATTCCCTTTCTAATTATAAAGGAAATAGATATAGTATACGACATGGAAAATTTTATATATTAGTGTGTTTATATTGTTTGTTAT
>ENA-UOOR01001994-UOOR01001994.1-fermentation-metagenome-genome-assembly--contig:-NODE-1994-length-22049-cov-12.453260_pt1 | contig 22049 bp, 14 predicted proteins | sample MGYA00245780_ERZ724029 | MGnify/ENA primary metagenome ERZ724029 (study PRJEB28704, sample SAMN03018315) | fermentation metagenome | biome: anthropogenic terrestrial biome; feature: soil... | reverse complement strand
GACTAACTTCCACTGCTTGCTGGGCCGGGGGTGGAAGTTACTTTTTCAATTAAGCTAAATAATTTTATTATTGCTATTTCAACATGCTAGGACTTGGCATATTTTTAATTTTGTTATATAATTCAAGTAATAGATTTATTTAGGAGGGGTATTATGCCTAATTTATTAACTAAATTTAAAAACTATATAGACATAAATTTTAAAGGCAATAAATTAGTTAAATTTTACTTATTACTCTTCTATATTTTAAATGCAATTTATTTATATTTAGAGGTTTCAAATAATAAACTGGCTAAATTGTTTAACGCATATCCAGAACAACAAAAGTTTTATTTTGAAAAAATGCGCAATATTACAACTTTAACCTCATTTATGGACAATTTCCTAATTATAATGAATGTAGTATATTTGCTATTAAGCCTTTTTAAGTATAGGGACAAAGAATATAAAGGTCTGATTGAATACTTAATTATAAGTTTTGTTTCTCTGCTGTCTATTAGAATTGTTAGTAGTATTCTTCATGTTATATTTTCTACTTATTATTTACGTGAGCCAACTTTTTTAGTTACTCAAATTACAATAGTAGCTTCCATTATCGCTTTAATTGCAATAACATGTAAATTTTTATTATCGAGAAAACGTAAACCTGAAACATTATAGCCCTATTTATCAAGGGCTTGAAGCCTGTTTGTATCTGCTAATATGTGCCAACACATATCAACGGGGTGGTAATTATTATGCTCCCAGATGGTTAGATTCGCCTGTTGCGCGGGCTTTAAAGTTAGAGTTTAAAAAGGTTTAATTAAAAGAGAAATTCCCTATAATTGTAATACGCTTTATGAAAAAAGTTAGGGGCTTGTTGAAAGTATCTAACTTTTTTTATTTATCCGATGGCTAGCACCTATAATATCACAAACGGTTGCTACGCCCCTGGATCGGTTCTTCTAAACAAACCCCACAAAGTTTGGTAAAGTGTATGCAGCAGTTATTTTAATGTTAATATATTTTATAGAGGGCATAGTTTATATAATCAAAGGTATGATCTTATTGAAAAACAAATATGCAAATAGTAATATTGATAAAAATAGAAATATAGTGGGATTAAAAAGTTCAAATAATGGGCAGAAAAATAAGGAGACTATAGATGAAAGAATAGATGAGAAAGGGGGAACGAATGAAATTAAGATAATTGAAGTATCTGATATTAAACCTATTAAAATACCTGAAAAAAATGAATTAAAAGAAACTGTTAAAATCAATTGGATAAAGGAATTGGTTTTACCTTTTGGAAGGAATAAAATGGGAGTATCACAAGTAAAGGATGAAACTTTAATTCTTTATGAAAAGCTTTGTGATTTTATTGATGGGGAATTAAGAAAAAATAAGACTTCTTTGAATAAGGAAGTAAGAAGAACAAAAGCAGGAGCTGGGTATTATTATAATATTTTATATACTATTTATTGCATATCAGAAGAACATATAATTAAGGCATACAGTGGTGGTTATTATAATTTATACACCTATAATATATTTGAAGGATATTTTGGAAGGGATCTTAGAGATAAAGTTTTTGTTAAAGCTCAGGAACTTGAAAAATGTGTATCACCACCAAAAGAAAATACGTTGATATATTTTAATTTAACGGAAAATGGATTGCCAAGGAAGTGGTGGGATAAAGATGGGAAGCTTAGAGGCAGCAGGGAATTCAGTAAAAAAGAGTTAAGAATTTTAAATACTACCCCAGCGAGAACCACAATAGTATGGGATATACATGAGATAAAGAAACAAATTATAATGTTATACTTAGAAATCTGGCAGATTATATCTAGTGGATTAGAAAAAGATTTAAAATGGAAAAATAAGAATAGGACTGCTTTAAAAAATATATTAGATGGCGGATATGTATATTTTGCAGGTTACAATATTTTAGCATCCTTAATAAAGGTTTCAGAAAATGCTATAAGGGAGGTCGTGCCAAATACTCAGATTTTAAATATCAGCAAGGAACAGGATAATATTAAGAGGTACTTTCCAAAAGAACTTGTGGATGATATAAATAATAAGCTTATTGAGTATAAAAATGGTATAAATCATGAAGAATTAATAGAAATATTGAATGATATGATTAAAAATAATCCCAGTGATTGGAAGCTTAAGGCAGAGAAAGTATTAATGGCTGAGGCTGATAAAAGAATAAGTATTTTAATTGATTATAAGGAAGATGAAGACTTTGTAAAAATAGCAAAGGAAATAGCTAAGAAGACGGATGATGAAAACTTATTGCTACTCTGTTTATATGGAATAGAGAGGGAAGAAAAATTAAGCCAAAAAAATGCTAAATTATTGAAAAACATTATCCACCATAGTAATATCTCCATATATGAAAATATTCTAAAATCTAAAGAAGTATTGTCATTAAAACTTCTTAATAGATTAGTAAAGCTTAAAACCCCTATTAGAAGGAAAATAAAATTAAATATGGACAAGGTAGAGGTATCAAAGAGGGAACTTAGTGAAACTGTTGAGATTGTTAAAGAATATATAGGGGATGAAGGGGAAAATAAAGAATTTCATGAAAATAATTTTGAGAAGGAAATAGTAATAGATAAATGTGATGACAAACCGAAGATCAAGCATGAAGATTTCTTAAATTTGATATTAGATAAGGGTTCTATTGAAGTTGAAGAGGGCAAAAAAATAGCTATGGATAACGGCACTTTGTTAAATGCTTTTATAAGTGATATAAATCAAGAGCTTTATGAATATGTGCAGGATCAGGTAATTATAATTAAAGATGATTATATTAAGATAGATGATTTTTATGTAGATACAATAAAGGAGTTGGTTATGAGTGAAAAGTAGGGTAAGTCCAAAGGAAGCTGATAATATTATAAAGGCCTTAGAAGGTGGTATAGTACCCCGCAGAGGAATTCAACATCTTTTAGTTGGCCGAAACGAAGAAGTTCAAGAAATTATTTCTATTTTGGATTCTATAGCCCAAGGTGGAAGTGATATAAGATTTTGGGTAGGTGATTTTGGCAGCGGAAAAAGTTTTATGCTTGGAACTATAGAGTCTATTGCAGTACAAAAAAACTTTGTTGTGTCTACAGTGGATTTGACTCCTACAAGAAGATTTTATGCTTCTGATGGGAAGGCAAGGGCTTTGTATAGTGAGATAATAGATAATATAGTTGTGCAGACTTCTCAAGATGGTAATGCTATAAATACTATATTGGAAGAATGGATAAATAGAATCATTATGAATATTTCTAAAAGAGATAATATACCTACGAACGAATTATTGATGATAGAAAATAAGGAAATTGTAGAAAATGAGATATTAAATGTTACCAGCTCTTTTAATTCAGTTGGCTTATCCTACGAATTAGGTCAAGCTATTGCTAAATACTATGAAGGCATAGTGAAGGATAATAAAGTATTGAAGCTAAAGGCTTTAAGGTGGATACGCGGTGATATAGATACTAAGACTGAATCAAAAAGGGAGCTTGGGATTGAAAGGATAATAAATGATGATAATTGGTATGATGCTATTAAAAATTTAGCAGAATTATTTTCAGATATAGGATATTCTGGCTTTGTAGTAAATTTTGATGAAGCTGTAAATTTATATAAACTACCTATGGCTCAAACAAGGGAAAGAAATTATGAAAGGATATTAAATATATATAATGAATGTAAGTCAAATGCAGCAAGAGGGTTATTTGTAAATTTTGGAGCTACAAGGAAGACTGTATTTGATGAAAATCGCGGCATGGCCAGCTATGGGGCATTAAAGGGAAGATTAGGAACAGAAGAGGGCATGGATTCTAAGCTTTTGAATACAAATAGAACTGTTTTGCCATTGAAACCTTTAAGTGTTGAAGAGATATATACACTGCTTGAAAACCTAAACGATATATATAATGTACACTATAGAAAAAATATATCTATGACAACCGAACATATAAAAATGTATATGGAAGAGCAATTAAATAGACCTGGCTCAGCTGAATTTTTAACTCCGCGTGCAGTGATTAAGGATTACTTGGAAATTTTAGATTTGATAAGGCAAAATCCGGATGAAAGCATTGAAAATATAATATATGAAAAGTTTGGCAGGGAATCCATGCCTGTAACTAAAGATAAAGCTAATAAGGATGATGAAATTGAGGTTTTGTAATGAATAGTTATGATTTATTGCAAAGAGGAATTAGAAAGTATATATATGATGCGGGCTGGGAATCCCTAAGGGGCATACAAGAAGCTTCAATAAAGCATGTTCATAATACGGAAAACAATTTAATATTAGCAGCACCTACTGCTTCTGGTAAAACTGAAGCGGCGTTTTTGCCTGCCATAAATTCCATTAAGGATTGGGATTCTGGTCTTAAAATTGTTTATATATCTCCACTTATAGCCCTTATTAATGATCAGTTTAGGAGAATATATGAATTATGTAATTATATAAATGTCCCTGTCACAAGCTGGCATGGAGAAGCATCTAGGGCAAAGAAGAATAAGCTGTTAAAGGATCCTAAGGGTATACTTTTAATAACTCCGGAATCTATAGAGGCCATGCTATGCTTAAGACCTGGTGAAGCAAAGGGATTATTTAGGGGAACTGAATGGATAATAGTAGATGAAATACATAGCTTTCTTGGGAATAATAGGGGCATACAATTAAGATCTTTAATAGAAAGAATAAAATTATATATGGAAAAGGAACCAAGATTTATAGGCATGTCAGCCACATTAAATAGGGAGGACTATAAAAAAGTTAAGAGCTTTTTTATAAGCGAGAGAGCTACAGATGTATTGTTAGATAGCAGCAGAAATCCATTAGAAGTAACTAAAAGCTATTATGAATCAAATGCAAAGAAAGAATCAAGGGAAGCACTGGAAGAAATTTATGATTATTCTCAAAGGGAGTCTATGTTAGTATTTCCAAACTCAAGAGCCGAAGTGGAAAGATTAGCAGTAGGTCTAAGTAGGCTTGGGAAACAGAGGGGCTCAAGCAGCAGATATTTTGCCCACCATTCTTCTGTAAGTAAGGATATGAGGCTTACTGCAGAGAAATTTGCCAAGGACAGCGGGGGCGAATTATTTACTATATGCTGCACATCTACTTTGGAGCTAGGAATAGATATAGGCTCAGTAGACAGTATAGTTCAATATAACGCTCCACATTCTGTATCGAGTTTAGCCCAGAGATTGGGACGAGGCGGCAGGACTACGGGGAAAAACATATTGCACTTTATAGCTACTGATGAATGGTCTTTACTGCAAGGTTTAGCAGCATTATCACTTTATGAAGAAGGTTTAATAGATAGATTTGATTCCATAATAAAGCCTTATGATGTTTTGGCTCATCAAATACTTTCTATTCTTTTAGAAAATACGGGGATGCCTCTTGAGGATTTGAAAAATATAAATAAAAATTTTAAATGCTGGCAAGATATAGAAGATGATGAGTGCATAGAGCTATTAGAATACTTAATAGAAAAGAACTATATAGAGATATTAGAAAACGAAGCTATAACAGGGGGAGAAACAGAAAAGCTATTAAGGGGGAGTGAGTTTTTCACTCATTTTGAGAGTGAAAATAATTTCTCTGTATATAGCAGCCAAAATAAGATAGGTGAGATTCCGCTTACTCCTGGTGTACAAGTAGGAGTAAATATATTTTTATCAGCACAGGTGTGGAAAATAATAGGCATAGAATTGAAAAGTAAAAAGATATATGTAAATAGAGCTGTAGACGGTAATCCTCCTATGTTTTTAGGAGATGGCGGCAATATAACTAATGAAATAAGAAACAGGATGAAAAGCATATTGGAAGATGAAAACTATTGGATTGGCTATAATGAAAATATAAAAGAAGTTTTGGGAAAGCTTTCTAAAGAAAATTTAAAATATGAAAAATTCCAATGGGTAGAAAAAAATGATAAGGTTGGGCTTAGAACATTTCAGGGAACGAAGATAAATAGGACTTTGCAGCTTTTACTTAATATGCTGTATAATGAAATAAATTATAAACTTGATGACAGGGAAACATTTATAAGCGGCCCCAATATAAGAGAAGATATAAATAAGGTAATAGAAAGAAACTTTACTAAATATGAAATATTTCTATATTTAAAAGATAATCCTGAAATAGTAGAGCTATATTTATCTTCTAACAAATACAGAATGTTATTGCCAGATAATTTGAAAATAAAATATGTAATTAATAATAAGCTAAATTTAGAAGGCGCAAAAACATATTTGGGATGCAGAGACTGATATGGTAAGTGACATATTGAATATATGCTTATGAAGGGAGAATAATAACAATGGAGAAGTTGACATTACAGCAGCTGGAATCAAAACTGTGGCAGTGTGCAGATGTACTTAGGGGAGAACTTTCTGCCACACAGTATATGGATTATATATTTGGTATGCTTTTTTTAAAGAGAATGAACGATGAATTTAATGCAGAAAGAGAAAGAAGATATAAGGAATTTAAAGAACAGGGAATGGCAGAAGAGGAAATAAGGGAGCTTCTTAATGATTCTTCTATATATGAGACCTTCTTTGTACCAGAGGGGGCAAGATGGGATAAATTAAAAAATTTAAATTTAAATATAGGACCTGAGCTTGATAAAGCTTTTAATGCAATTGAAGATGAGTCTAAAAATAGTGAACTTATAGGAGTTTTAACTACTGTAAACTATAACGACAAGGAAAGAGTTCCTGATAAAAAGCTAAGTCAATTATTGCTTATATTTGATAGTATGAATCTTTCAGATGAATATTTAGAATCAGAGGATATTTTAGGAGATGCTTATCAATACCTTATTAAGCAATTTGCAGATGAAGGCGGAAAAAAGGGAGGAGAATTTTATACTCCTACAGAAGTCGTTAAAGTGATGGTGAACTTACTTAAGCCTCAAGAAGGGGATAGAATATACGACCCTACATGCGGTTCCGGCGGTATGCTTATTCAAAGTATAAATTATATAAAGGAGCATGGCGGAAATTATAAAAATGTTTCTTTGTATGGACAAGAAATAAATCTTTCTACTTGGGCAATTTGTAAAATGAATATGCTGCTTCATGGTGCAAAGGGAGCACAAATAGAAAAAGGAGATACCATAAGGGAACCAAAACATACAGAGGGCGGAGCTTTAAAAACATTTGACAAAGTCCTTGCCAATCCTCCATTTTCACTAAAAAATTGGGGATTAGAAGAGGCAAGTGCTGATGAGTATCATAGATTTATTTATGGACTGCCGCCCAAATCTTATGGGGATTTAGCCTTTGTATCACATATGGTAGCAAGTTTAAATGGAAAGGGTAAAATGGCATCTGTAGTTCCTCACGGAGTACTTTTCAGAGGGGGAGCGGAACAGGCAATAAGAACAGGATTCTTAAAGGATGATTTAATAGAAGCTGTAATAGGGCTTCCTCAAAATATATTTTATGGCACAGGTATTCCTGCAGCTATTCTTGTTATAAATAAGAACAAGGAAGAAAAGAGAAAAAATAAGGTTTTATTTATAGATGGAAGTAATGACTTTATTAAGGATGGTAATAAGAATAAGCTAAGGGATGAGGATATAGAGAAGATAGTAAAGGCCTTTGATGAGTATAAAGACGTTGAAAAGTATGCAAGCGTGGTAGATAGGGAAACCATAAAGGAAAATGACTATAACCTTAATATAAGCAGATATGTGGATACTGCGGAGGAAGAGGAAGAAGTTGATATTGATTTGGTACTGCAGGAGATTAGGGAGCTTAAAATGGATATGGCAGATTCAGAAGAAAAGTTAAATCAGTATCTTGAGGAGCTAGGTTTTGATAATATTTAGAGCTTATAATGTAGGGGCGAACATTGTTCGCCAGTATTGAGAAGGATTAGATAGTTTACAAATTAAAACCTGATTTATTAATATTATATAGAAAAATAGCTTAAGGCAGGTGGCAAAATAGTGAAAAAGGTTAGAGAAGGATATAAGATGACGGAGCTTGGGGAGATACCAGGGGAGTGGGAGATAAAACCTTTAAATAAAATAGCTTATAAAATAGGAGATGGATTGCATGGAACACCAGTATACAGTGAGGATGGTGATTATTACTTTATAAATGGCAATAATTTGAATGATGGTAAAATACTAATAACAAATGAGACTAAAAAAGTAAATGAAATAGAATATCAGAAGTACAAAAAAGAGTTAAATAATAATACACTTTTAATATCATTAAACGGTACAATAGGTAATTTAGCTTGCTATAATTCTGAAAAAGTTGTATTGGGTAAGAGTTGCGGATATATCACATTAAAAGAGAGTGTTAATAAAAATTATATATTTTACGCATTAAATAGTAATAAAATTCAGTTGCATTTTTATAAAGAATTAACAGGAACAACAATAAAAAATCTCTCTTTAGATACTTTAAGAAAAACAAATATACCTATTCCATATATTAAAGAGCAGCAAAAAATTTCCTCCATCCTCTCCTCTGTAGACGAGCAAATAGAAATTACTGATAACCTTATAGAAAAAATGAAGAAACTGAAAAAGGGGCTTATGCAAAGACTTCTTACAAAAGGAATTGGACATAGCAGATTTAAGGATACAGAGATAGGAAGGATACCAGAGGAGTGGGAAGTTAGAAAATTAGGAGATATTAGTTTGTTAATTACTAAAGGAACAACTCCTTCAACATATGGATTTGATTTTGTTGATGAAGGGGTAAACTTTATTAAGATAGAAAACATATTAGACAATGGGAAGATATGTTCAGATAATTTATTAAAAATTTCATATGAGTGTAATGAAAAACTATCAAGGTCTAAAATTCAAGAAAATGATATTTTAGTTTCTATTGCAGGTTCATTAGGTAAGAGTGTATTGATTTCAGGTAATATACTACCAGCTAATACAAATCAAGCTTTAGCAATTGTAAGATTAGATAAATCAAATTATTCTGTTGAATATATAAATTATATATTTTCAAGTAGATTTTTTAAAAATTATATTGATAAAATTTCAACTGTTGGAGCTCAGCCAAATCTAAGTTTACAGCAGGTTAATGATTTTAAGATTCCTATACCTTGTTATGATGAACAGCAACAAATCGCCTCCATCCTATCTTCCGTAGACAAGCAAATATCTCAATACGAATCAAAAAAAGAAAAGCTTCAAGAATTAAAAAAAGGACTTATGCAGAAGCTTTTGACGGGGAAGATTAGGGTGAAGGTGAGTTAGGAGATAAAAATGATAAACAGAAAGGGGTGAGTGAATGGCTTATTTAGGCAATGAAGAAACTTTAGTAGAGATTCCAGCTATTAATTACATAAAGGATATTTTAAAATATGAATTTGTTCATGGCAAGAATTTAACGCCAGAACAAGGGGAAAGGGATTCTTTAACAGAGGTTATATTGAATAGAAGACTTAAAAAAGCTTTAAAGAGACTAAATCCATGGATGGATGAAGGAAATCTGCATAAAACTATTAGATTTTTAAGCAGACCAGAGAATTTGGGCACAGGCCTTTTAGATATAAATGAAAAAATTTATGATGCTATTGTAGATTTAAATTATACTGTAGACCAAGATATATATGGAAACGGTCAGAAGAAACCGCAAACAGTACATTTTATTGATTGGGATAATGTAGATAACAATGACTTCTTAGTTACAAGGCAGTTTGAGGTTAAAACTCAATTAGGGAAATCCATCTACCCTGATATAGTTATTTTTGTGAACGGAATTCCTGTAGCTGTGCTTGAGTGCAAGTCTCCTTTTTTAGAAAAAGGGAAAAATGAAAATATAGGTAAGAAAGAAGCATATGAGCAGCTTAGAAGATATATGAATGAAAGGGACAGCGATGTTTCAGAGGGAAATCCAAGGCTTTTTTATACTAATTTCTTTACAGGCATATTAAATAAATATCATGGCTATGTTGGAACTATAAGCTCTAAATACAATAATTATTTAGAGTGGAAAGACCCTTATCCATTTAAGAGGGATGATGTTCAAGGAGTAGAGGATAATGGACAAAATTTATTTATTCAGGGGCTGTTAGAAAAAAGAAACCTTCTTGATGTTATGAGAAATTTCTTGCTATTTGAAACAGATAATGGGGCAACTATTAAGAAAATAGCAAGATACCAGCAGTTTAGGGCTGTAAATAAAGCAATTAAAAGACTAAGAACTGGTAAGGATTCCTTATCAAGAGGCGGAGTTATATGGCATACACAAGGTTCGGGAAAATCCTTGACTATGGTTATGCTTGCAAGGAAGGTAAAAAGAATTAAGGAGCTTTCTGATGCTACAATAGTTGTTGTTACGGATAGAATTGATTTAGACAAGCAGATATATGGAACATTTATGAGAACTTTATCAAAGATTACTACACCAGAGAGGGCTGATAAAATTTCTAAAATGAAGGAGCTTTTATCTCAGGCCCAGTCAAAGATTATTATGACTACCATTCAAAAGTTTGAAAGCGAAATAGAGGAAAGAGAAGTTATAGAAAATGGTAAGAAGGTTAAAAAGAAATTTGCTCTTCCTTATGAAGTATTAACTACAAAATCCAATGTAATTGTTTTATCTGATGAAGCTCATAGAAGCCAGTATAAAGATACAGCTTCTAACATGAGAACTGCGCTTCCAAATGCTACCTTTATAGGCTTTACAGGTACCCCTATAGATAGAGAGGATAAGTCTACTCCAAGAACTTTCGGAGGATATATAGATAAGTATGGCATTAAAGAATCAGTTGATGATGGGGCTACGGTAAAAATAGTATATGAAGGAAGGATGCCGCAGCTTCATATAAAAGATTCAACTTTAGATGAACTGTTTGATGAAGCTTTTGAGGATAAAAGTGATGAAGAAAAGGAAGCTATAAAGCAAAAGTATGCCAATAAGCAAGCTGTAGTTGAGGCAGAAGACAGAATAAATGATATTGCTATTGATATATTAAAGCATTATAAAGAGAATATTCTTCCAAATAGATTTAAAGCTCAAGTTGTATGTTCAAGCAGGGAAGCCTGCGTAAAATACTACAATGCTCTTACAAAATATATGAAGGAAATAGTAGGGGAAGAATTAGAGTGTAAGGTTATTTTTTCAGGAAGTTTAAATGATCCTGCCTATTTGAAAAAACACTTTACTACAAAAGCTGAGCAGGAAACCATTATAAGTAGATTTAAAAAGCCCATTGAAGAGGATAAGCTCTGCTTTATTATTGTAAAGGATATGCTTTTAACGGGATTTGATGCACCAATTGAGCAGGTTATGTATCTTGACAGACCTTTAAAAGAGCATAATTTGCTGCAGGCAATTGCAAGGGTTAATAGGACTTGTACTATGGATATTAGCCGCAGGGTAGACAAGGATAAGGTAAAGAAGGAAAGTATTACAAAGCAATGTGGGTATGTAGTAGATTATTATGGAGTTTCAGATTATTTAGGAGAAGCTTTGGCCATATTTGATAAGGAAGATTTAGGTGAGCCAATGCAGCCTATAGGGGAACTTTATAAAGAAATGCTTTCTTATAGAGAAGATGCTGTGAATATGTTCAGGGGAAAAGATAAAAATAACTTAGATGAATTAATTAAAGTCTTAGAACCTCAAGATAAAAGAGCAGAATTTGAAATAGGGTACAAGCGTTTTTCAAGTGCAGTGGAAGCATTACTTCCTTCCCATGTAGGAACAGATATATTAAATGATTTAAAATGGCTGGGATATATTAGAGCAGGGGCAAAGGCAAAATACAGCCCTGAAGAAGAATTAGATATAAGCGATTGTGGAGAAAAGGTAAGGGCCATAATAGAAGAATACTTAGAATCCCTTGGGGTTATACAATGGATAGAACCCATAACATTATTTGAGGATGATTTTAAGGAAAAGATTAGCACTTTAAAGTCCGACGAGGCTCAAGCATCAGCCATGGAGCACGCAGTAAAACATGCTATAAGTGTAAAGATGGATGATAACCCTGTTTTCTATACCAGTCTATTGGAGAAGCTCCAAAAGATATTGGATGATACCAAAAATGATTTTGCTGAGAGAAAGAAGAAGCTCCAAGAATTTATTGATAGAGAAGCAGAAAAGGGGACAAAATATAGATCTCAAAGCTTAGGATTGGATGAAAGAGAATATGCTTTCTTTGAGGTAGTTAAAAAGTATATTGTGGATGAAGGCGCAGAAGAAGACAGGCTTAAAGAGGAAAAGGAATCTTATGTAAGCAGTGATATAATAGAATTATCAAAAGATATTGCTATAGATGTGAGAAAAGCAGTAGAAGAAAATTATTCTCCTGACTGGACTACAAATCAAAGTAAAACAAATGATATTGAAAGAGCTATATTTATGATGTTAAACAAAAATTATTTTAAGCAAATTAAATTAACTACAAGAAAGAATATGGTAAATCCATTGCTTAACTTAGCCAAGAAACATTTTTCAAAATTAGAGGAGGATTAAGGGCTAGAAATTTAGGGACAGTTAAGTAAAACTTAGCCTGAAACCCTATTTTTCTTAAACCTGCTTTGGGTATGAAATTAGAATTTAAATATGGAACAACAAATATAGCATTTAATGTAATATTTAAAAATAGAAAAACAATGGAGATTTCAATAGAACCTCCTGATATTGTAACTGTTACTGCTCCTGTTGGTACAAAAGAAGAAGTGATACTTGAAAAAGTGAAGAGCAAAGGGAGCTGGATTATTAAAAAAATCTATTACTTTAGGCATATGAACTATGCACCTATTCAAAGAGAATTTGTTAATGGGGAGTCATTTATGTATTTAGGAAGAAGTTATTCCCTGCAAATAGAAACAGATTCAAATGTTAAAAAGCCAAAGGTTAAGCTTTTTAGAGGAAAGTTTATTGTAACGGCAAAAGATAAAAATGAAAAAGATATTAGAGATGCTATGGAGCTTTGGTACAGGGAGAGGGCGAAGAAGGTAATAGGAGATAGGGTTAAATATTACAGCAGATTTTTCAGCAAAAAACCTACTGGTATAAAAGTTAAGGAGCAAAAGAAGAGATGGGGAAGCTGCACTTATAAGAATGAATTGCTATTTAACTGGAGATGTATAATGGCTAAATCTAATGCATTGGACTATATAGTGGTTCATGAAATGTGCCATATGTGCCATAAGAACCATTCAAAGGAATTCTGGGAGCTACTAGCTTCAATAATACCTGATTATGAGGCAAGAAAAGAATGGCTAAAGGTTTATGGAGTTAGAATGGATTTATAACAGTTATTATGAGGGGTATATATTGTAAAAGGTTGTATAAGTGGTGATTATATGATTGATTATGGAAATAGGACTATTATGCATATAGATGTTAATTCGGCATTCCTTTCATGGAGTGCAGTATATGAGCTGCAAAGGGGCTCAAAAGTTGATCTGCGTGAAATTCCCTCAGTTATTGGCGGTTCTAAGGAGGATAGGAAGGGAATAGTTTTAGCAAAGAGTACTCCTGCAAAAAAATATGGAGTTCAGACAGGAGAAGCACTTTGGGAGGCAAAACGTAAGTGCCCTGAACTTATTATAGTTCCTCCTAATTTCAATCTCTACACAAAATATAGTAATGCACTTTATGAACTTTTGCATGAATATAGTCCAAAGGTTCAAAGATTCAGCATAGATGAATGCTTTATAGATTATACAGGTATGGAAAAGAATTATGGGAAGCCAGTTGAAATGGCATATAAGATAAAGGATAGAATTAAAAATGAACTTGGATTTACTGTAAATATAGGCATAGGAAGAAATAAGCTTACTGCTAAGATGGCAGGAGACCTTAAAAAGCCTGATATGGTTCATACCATTTATCCTGAGGAAATACCGCAAAAAATGTGGCCCCTTGATGTGAAGAAACTTTTTATGGTGGGGAGGAAGACAGAAAAGAAATTAAAAGAAATGAATATTATTACAATAGGTGACCTTGCAAATACGGACGTAGGGATTTTAACTAACAAACTTAAATCCTTTGGAAAGCTTATTTGGGAATATGCTAACGGAATAGATAATTCTCCTGTACAAACGCAGGAAAACATAATAACGAAGAGTATAGGTAATTCCACAACTACAAAATTTGATGTTGAAGATTACATAACAGCGCATAAGGTGCTTTTGGCTTTGGTGGAATCTGTAGCTCAAAGGTTAAGGGCAACCAACAGCTGCTGCAGGCTGGTAACAGTTGAGCTTAAGTCCTCTGAATTCCTTTCTTATTCCCATCAAAAGAAGCTTTTTACTCCAACTAATATAACCTGCGAAATTTATAAGGCAGCAAAGGAACTGTTTGATGAAATGTGGAAGAAAGAAAAAATAAGACAAATAGGTGTAAGAGTTTCAGATTTATGCTCAGATGAATTTATTCAAACTTCAATATATGATAATGACATCGATAAAAAGCAGGCATTAGACAAGACAATTGATGATATTAGAAATAGATATGGTAAATCTTCGGTTTTTAGAGCAGTGTTTGTTGATAGCGGAGTTCCTGAAATTGAAAGTGGAACTGAGACGGAAGATTATTCTACTGCCAATCAGTTATCTCAAATCAAATCAAAATGATTTTACTTTTTTCATATTTAAAAAAAGAAAAGTGGTTGGTAATTGTTTTATTTAATGAAAAAATTTATAATATTATTAAGAAGAGGGGTGGATTTATGATTAAAAGATTAAGAGAAGTATTTTGTTTCATACTTTTTATGAGTGTAATATTTACAGGATGTTCTAATTCCTCTAATTCATTAAAGGATGAAAATATTGCTCTAAGTAAAGAAGTTAGTACTATTAAAGAAGAAAACGTTAATTTGGAAAAAACAGTTAAAGATTTAAATGATAAGCTTAGTAAACAAGAACCTAAGAATAATATAGCAAAGGAACCTTCAATTAAGGATAAAAGTAATTTATATCCAATTTATACAGCAGATACAGATACATATAAAAAACAAATAGATGCTTATATTTATATTCCAAAAGAATTGGAATTAAAGCAAAAACTAGATACTCTTGCTAAGGCACTGTCGGAGGCATATTTTGATAATCTTCCAATTCAAGTAGTAAATATTAAAGATGTTGATAATAAAAAAATTGCAGTGATAAATTTAGATGAATCATCAGAAAATCAAGGTATATCAGATTTTTCTAAGCTAAAAGGATCTACATGGGCAACTAAATATTTTCAAGGATCAACAGGCGGTACAATTACTTCAACTCAATTAATTGAAACCATGCTGCAAAGAGATTATAGTGGGCAATGGATTGATGGTGTTAAATTTTTATATAAAAATAAGGATTGCAATTTTCAACATGTACCTGATTTGTGTAATATTAATTACAGAAAATAGTTTGCAAATACCAATTATCTTTCATATTATCAAGGGATGTTCTTGATAAATATATTGATGATATAATAAACGGCTATAAAAATTGAAATGCGGTATTTAAAATACCTATAACCAAACTTATTGCAATAATAACAATTAATATCCTAAAAAAGCATCCTGTTATTTTCAGCGCAATTTTAAGGGCTACCATTATCACTATAAGACTAAGAATTAAAGAAAATAATGAACTCATAAAAGTTCCCCCCAATATTAAATTATTGTATCTATCATTATTATATTTTAAAGTACTTTTTTTGTGAATAGTGATATAGGGTGTATATTTTTAAAATAGGCACCCTATATTTAAATAATAAGTCTTTGTTTATTTAATTTTACACTTATATATTCTTGCTTCATATGGTCTAAGTTTCATATTATTAAGTTCGCTGCTGCTGCATGGATAGTTTGCTAAAACTAAATTTGGGTCATTTATTTTAACGCTGTCGGGCAGAATAAATTCAGGTGTTCCATCAAAAAAGTTTGCTATTATTAAAAATACTTCATCTCCCAGCTCCCTTATATATGAATATATTTCTTCGTTTTCTTTATTTATTTCAATAAACTTGCCATAGATTAGCGTATCATTATTTTTCCTAAGCTTAATTAATTTTTTGTAGTAATTTAAAATTGAATCGGGATTATTAATTTGTAAGGCTGCATTTATTTTCTTATAGTTAGAATTTACCCTAATCCACGGTTTAGCATCACTAAATCCAGCATTTCTGCTGTCATTCCACTGCATTGGTGTTCTTGAATTATCACGTGATGTTAAATGAAGCCCCTTTATATAGTTTTCACGAGTTACAAGACCTGTATCAACAAAGTCCCTATACTTATTAAATATAGAAGCATCCCTATAATCTTCAAGTTCAAAATCCCATGCATTAGTCATTCCAATTTCGTCTCCATAGTATATAAATGGGGTTCCTTTTTGCGTCAGCTGAAGTGTTGCAAGCATTTTAGCCGACTTATTGTGGTAATCCCTATCATTTCCAAGCCTTGATACTGTTCTTGTTGAATCGTGATTTGAATAGAATATTGGGCACCAACCTTCCTTATCATCCCTTTGCTGCCATCCGCTCATACTATTTTTTATTTCATGTACCAAGTCAATCTTTCTTTTTTCCCAAGCATTTTTTCCCCTTCCAACAGAATGCATATCAAAGTGGAATGTCATATCAAGTTCACCCCTGTCTTCGCCTGTATAGATGAATGCGTTATGATAGCTGATTCCGCCAGTTTCACCAATTAAAACATGGTCTCCGGTATTAAACAAGGTTTTCCTGAGTTGCCTTATATAGTCATGCACTTTTGGAAGGTTTTGAACGTATTTTATAAAATCACCATATAATTGCCCTTCTTTAACCTCTGCATCAGGGAAGTTGAAGTCCTTTTCTAAATGGTTAATGGCATCAAATCTAAAACCATCAACCCCTGCATCAATCCAAAATTTAATCATTTTAAATATTTCTTTTCTAACTTCATCACATCTCCAATTTAAATCAGGCATTTTTTTGGAAAATAGGTGCAGGTAATATTCTCCAGTTATTTCATCATATTCCCATGCACTTCCGCCAAAAAACGAGCCCCAGTTGTTTGGAGGGTTGCCATCTTTCCCATGCTGCCAAATGTAGTAGTTTCTATATGGATTGTCTTTAGAGCTTCTACTTTTTACAAACCAAGGATGCTCATCCGACGTGTGATTTATAACCATGTCCATTATAAGCTTCATATCCCTTTTATGGAGTTCTTCTACAAGAAGGTTAAAATCCTCCATTGTTCCGAACTCATCCATAATATCGTAGTAATCACTTATGTCATATCCATTGTCATCATTGGGCGACTTGTTTATTGGATTAAGATAAACCATATCAAAGCCAATATCTTTTAAATAATCAAGCTTCTCAATTATTCCTTTTAAATCACCGATACCATCACCATTTGTGTCCTTAAAACTTCGTACATAAATTTGATAAGCTATACTTTCTTTCCACCAAGTTCTTTTCAAAATAAGCACCACCTTTTATAACTTAATGTGAATTTATGGTTTTCAAAATATAAAATTAGAAGTTTCCGATAGCTTAATTGAGCGTTATATATATTAAATAAATGGCTATATGGATAACACAAATAATGCTGTTACCTATATAATATTATCATCTATATGAGCAAAAGCAACCATGGGAATCCTTCAAATGGAAAAGTGAGCGTAATATATTTTTATATTATTATGTATAAGGGATTTATATGGCCGGAATGCAGAAGTATTAGTATAATCAAGTTTTTTTGAAATGTTGAATAAGTTTTCCATAAGGTGCAAAAGATATTAATACTACTTGATGTATTTTACTTTTTCAAGTAATATTTTAATTAAAAGGAAAACGTATGGAAAAGGGAGGATAAAGTGGATACTAATATAATAAATTATTGTAACAGCACGGAAACTATTTATGGAATACTCAATATATTTAAAGAGAGTTTTTTACGTGCTTTAAAGCCTCTTAAATCAAAGGATCGCAAACTTGTAATAAAAGCATTGCCTTATTTATACAGAATATGGTATTACTCTGCACTTGTACCTAGTACACCATTGACGCCTGCTAATTTTATCAACACTCAAATAAGAAGAAATTTTAATGATGATTCTATAGTAGTACCTACAGTTATACCTATATATGATAAAAAAGCTTTAAAGGATTTTAAATTTGAATACACAATATTTAATTTAGATAATCATCCTGTTTTAAAAGATATGAAGATATTTTTAGAGCATTGTATGCCAGATATAGGTATAGATAAGGATGGATTAATACTGGAAGATGAAAGTGATTCTTTTATAAACTTATTAAGCTTCAAAGAAATTTATTATGTTATTTTTCTTACTAATACCGCATATGAGCTTAAACTGCTAAAAAAAATGCCTTCAATAAACACATACAGAGCTATGGTCATATATGAAAATACAGATGCTTTTTTAAAGCTTTCAAGCATAGAACAATTGCAGAAAATATATGATGCAACTTTGGCTATAGCTTCAAGGGCTCTTTGCAGTACTTTTACTTACGATGAAAATACTTTTTCAAAGGAATCTTTGCAAAACTTATTTAAAAATGCAGTTTTTCTTGATGATTTCTTAGATGACATTTTTAAAAAATTTAATATGAAAAGCAATACAAGTTTTGAAGAATTGGATTTTGAGTTTATAAATTCAATAAATGATTCTAATATTAATAATGATGAGTTGGAAATTGCTTTAGCTTTAAAGCTTGAGCTGAACGTTATTATAGATGCTTGTCTGCTTACTCCTATAGGCTATTACCTGCAGCTTATACAACCTATATATGTTGAAGAGGTAGATTTTGAAATACTTTTTGCAGAATTGATAGTAGCCAATAATTTTAATATTCCTCTTTTAGAAGTTTCCTTTATTATGAGTGAAGAATATGATTTAACTCCTTTAGGAGAAAAACTTTTATTAGAAGGGAAGTCCCCTAAGGACGAATATCAAAAATTTAAAGCTACAACTAGCTTTAAAAAATTATATAAAGACATTGCTACCTATAATTGTTTAGATAATTTGGATGATAGTCATAAAGATGATGAGCCTTTCTTTTCAGATGAAATAGATGAGCTATTAGCAAAAATACATGAAAAGATGTAACAAAGGTCATGTTATTTTGTGGTTTAACTAAACAAACAGGGGGTACAGTAAACAACTGTTGACCTTCCTATGTAGTTGGACAAGCATTAAATTTATAAGATAAAAAATAGCTTCGGTGGATGACTTCCACCGAAGCTTTGATGCTCTGCAAGTTTACTTAGAAAGAGAAGCTATTTGTGAGCGCATATAATCTGAGTTCCATTGTGCATATTTAGGATCATTTCTATGGTCTACTAAATTATAATTTTCTTTCAGAAACTTTCCAAGATCATTAGTAACCTTATTAGCACCCCAAATATTTACATGTCCTGAATTGTTCATATCCTCTTTAAAGTTAAAACCTATTTCATCCATTTTGCTGCCATAATCAATAAATGGAATATTATTTGCCTTTGCAATCTCTGCTACTTGATTTAACATTTTGGCAGGATCTTTGACCCAGCCATCTTTACCAGCAATACTGTTAAAATCATTAGGCATATTAGTAAATATTAGCTTAAAGCCTTCCTTTTTGGACAATTCAATGAATTTATTTAGATATTCTAGTGATTTAGGTGGAAGCTCAGCTGTTCCTGTTGCGGTAAGATCGCTTATATTATCTTTCCCATATTTATTAGTACCAGCCTCAAACCCCTTTGCATAATATTTATAGGCGCTATCATAGCGAAAATCATTTTTTGTTAATTCTGGCCATCTATTGTGATATTTTAAAATAGGAAACAAATAATATGGCAGGTCCATAAACGGTGTACAATTCATAATGGCATTGAGTTTATTAATAGAAGGTTTCATGCTGTCAATGACATATCTAATATATCCTTCCTCTCCATATTTATTTGTTAAACACAAGTAGTATACATCAACTACCACAATAGGATTTTTGTGCTTCTTTAAAACTTCCTTTAGCAAATAATAAGTAACATCTATAGGTTGTCCGGCTGTTGCATAGTTAAAGCTGGTTATACCATATTGATGCCAAAGTACATTGGGATCAATACCGCCGTTCATATGGCTTGAACCCATTAAAATAACATCATAGGCATCTCCTGTATGATTATATAATCCTTCAATTAATTTCCCACGATGATCTGTTTTTACAATAAATATAGGGTTAAGCAGTGAAACTATGGAAATCAAAATAATAATAAAAATTACAACCTTTTGTACTATCTTTTTAGTCATAGATATTTCCCCCTAATCTAAAATTGAAAATAAATAAACTGTTTAGCCTCATACCCATGCCCATATATACCAAATATCATTATAAATACTATAGCGCTAAAATATACAAACCATCTAAAAACTATACTTTGTTTGGAAAATGCAATACGGAAATTTATTCTTCTTCCCAATATATCTTTCAGCATAACTATAAATAAGCCTAGCATTGCTATGAAGAATTCCTTATGACTTAACCCTAATTTATAAATAGTGCCATCAGTAAATATCCATGGGTTAAAATAAAACATATTTTTAATTAATGTTGTAGCATCAGTAAATGAATTAGCCCTGAAAAATATCCATGCAAAATCAACCAGTATAAAGGTTATAAGCACTTGAAATAACTTATGACTAAATGTGTTTATATTAATTTTAAGTTTTTTAATTACTGATTTTTTAACTGGTTTTAGCATTTCTCCTGTTACTCGGTATATTCCATGTAATGTTCCCCAAATTACAAAATTAGCAGCAGCGCCATGCCATAAACCACTTACTATAAATACAACCATAGTATTAAAATAATATCTTGGTTTGCTGCATCTGTTGCCACCTAATGGGATGTATAAATAATCCTTAAACCATGCTCCAAGTGTAATATGCCAGCGTCTCCAAAATTCTTTTGTGGATTTTGATAAATAAGGAGCATCAAAATTTTTGGACAGCCTAAATCCCATAACTTCTGCTGCCCCTCTTGCTATATCTGAGTAAGCAGAAAAATCACAGTATATTTGAAAAGCAAACAAAATTGTGGCTATAACTATTGCAAATCCTTTATATTTATTAGGTGCATTATATACGGTATCTACCACTTTGGCTAATCTATCTGAAACCACCATTTTTTGAAATAGTCCCCACAACATAAGGAGTAGTCCGTTTTTCACCTTATTATAGTCAAAGAAATGCTCTTCATCAAATTGATATAGTAAATCTTTTGATTTTTCTATAGGACCAGCAACTAATTGAGGAAAAAATGATACAAATAGTGCATACTTTCCTAAATTTTTTTCAGCTTTAATATCTTTTCGATAAACATCTACAGTGTAGCTGAGAGCTTGAAATGTATAAAATGAAATTCCAACTGGCAGCAACAAATCTAAAGATGGCACATGTATGGTAACATGAAAGTAAGAAAATATTCTTGTAAAAACATTACCAAAAAAATTATAGTATTTAAACAAAAATAAAATAGCTAAATTACTAAAAAAGCTTAAAAAAACCCACCATTTTTTTAAACGCACTGCTTGCTTTTTATCACTTATTTTATCTGCTTTTTCAATTAATAAACCACTCAAATAAGTAATTATTGTTGATGTGCCCATTAAAATAGCATACTTAGGATTCCAGCTCATATAAAAATAGTAACTTGCAATAAGAAGCCATATCCATCGCCTCTTATGAGGTATTAAATAATATAAAATGGAAACAATCGGGAAAAAGATCATAAATTCCATTGAAGTAAACGACAAACCAAAGTACCCCCTTAATTTCAAGTATTTTATTCGATGGCTATCATATAATATCCCCATCCTCATTTAGGTGATGGTAAAGGCTTCTACACCCACTGGATAACCATAACAAAAAAAATAAACATTATTCAAAATTGCAAAAACAATAATATACGACATTTTATTTACATTTTACTGCATTTATGTGTTCGCTAGGTGAAGAAATTGTTTCTAAATTATTAACAGATTTAGTGTAACAGATTTGGGGACAGTTAACAACTATTTGTTATCACTGCATTTTGGACAACCATTG
>ENA-UOOR01001992-UOOR01001992.1-fermentation-metagenome-genome-assembly--contig:-NODE-1992-length-22056-cov-30.025544_pt1 | contig 22056 bp, 19 predicted proteins | sample MGYA00245780_ERZ724029 | MGnify/ENA primary metagenome ERZ724029 (study PRJEB28704, sample SAMN03018315) | fermentation metagenome | biome: anthropogenic terrestrial biome; feature: soil... | reverse complement strand
TTTAACTATTTCGAATTGTAATGTTATAATGTACGGTATAAACAGATTAGCCCATACGAGCAGGAACATTTCCTTGTGCTTGCATAAGGAAATGCTCATGCACGGATGGATAAGTGCAACGCGAGCGAGAAAACTTAGTTCTCGAGCTACTAATCTGCGTACGGATTAGAAAATTCAAAGAAACAATATTATTTTTCAAATTTATACGAGGAAATAAAAAGACATTATTAATTAGGAAGAAATCCATTCCATTTACGATACATTTTAGAAAAAGAGGTGATAAAAATGGCCGATGAATATGATATCACATATTGCGACTTCAACCCTACTGTTTTCTATGTTTCCAAGGTTAAAATGGTAGAAGAAGGGGTATATCATGACCATGATTTCACTGAAATGGCATATATACTATCGGGTAAAGGAAAATATCTTATAGATGCTAAAGAATACGATGTGGAATCGGGCGATCTGGTGTTCTTTAATCCCGGTGTCAAGCACACACATATTGTTAATCCCAAGGATCCTACCTTAGAATTTATTGCCGGATTTACGGACTTCCATTTTAAAAACATGGAGCCGAATTCCATCGAATTAAAGGACGGCGGCTGTGTCATTCATACAACAGCGGAATTAAAGCAGCAAATGTCCATGCACTGCTATGCTATGCTTGCAGAGAAAGAAAGCAATCATGTCGGGCAATATTTTATGTTTAAAAGTCATATCATGCAGATGCTGCTATTGGTTGTACGCGAAATCATTGATGTGGAACGACCAACGCAGAAAAGCTGTAATTTTGAATCATATAATAAAAGCTATGCCGTAAAACGCATTATAAAATACCTAAATGAAAATTATGAGAATAAGATATCTTTGGAGCAAATTGCACATAATATGTATCTAAGCCCGGTATACATTTCAAAGATTTTCAAAGAGGAAACCGGTGAATCACCAATCAACTACTTGATAAAAATCCGTCTGGAGAAAGCAAGAGGAATTTTACTGGAAGAAAACAGCGGAAGCATCAAAAGCATTGCAAATCAGGTAGGTTATGACGATGTATATCACTTTAGCAAATTATTTAAAAAATATTATGGCATGTCACCTTTATATTATAGAAAAAGAGCTATGGATTCATCCAATAAGTAAGGAAAAGGATACGCGCTATGAATATGTTTGAGGCTATATTTTCAAGGAAATCAATTCGCCACTTCCGAAAGGAAAAAGTGGAATGGGAAGTCATTGAAGATATATTGAAATTTACAGATGAGCTTCCCAAATTATTCGATGAAATTGCTATAGAATTCAAATTAATAAGTAACATTGAAAAGAAACAGGGCTTTCATGGACCATTTTCCGTAAACGCTCCGTACTATATCTGCATTTCCTCAGAAAAGGGAGACGGATATTTATTGAATGCCGGTTACATGATGCAGCAATTATGCCTGTTTATTACATCAAAAGGTCTGGGTACGTGCTTTGTCGGATTGGCGAATCCCGGCAGAGGCTTAAAATCTACCATGAAATACGATTATGTCATTGCACTTGCTTTTGGGAAAACAGATGAGCCGTTATACCGCAACAGTCTGGAGGCAAAGCGTTTGCCGGAATCAGATACGGTAGTTTACAAGGAAGATGTGAATGCAGACATCCGTCAGATTATTACTGCTGCCCGCCTTGCCCCATCCGGCATGAATAACCAGCCATGGCGGTTTGTTGTGTACAAGAATCGAATTCATATTTTTACCAGAAAGAACGTATTGCTTTATAAAATAATGGATGCAAATAATATGATTGATATCGGCGTAATGATGGCTAATCTTCTGGTTGCAGCGGAGGAACTCTGGGTAGACATTTCAATATCACAATTAGAATCCCTAAAGAATAAGCCATTCCAGAATAACCAGTATGTTTTAACCGTTACAATTGGGTGAAATATACAAACAAAACAAATAATAAGTAAAATTGCAAAAACTCTTAATTAATCCTTGACAAACCTTTTATTCTATAGTATATTATGTCTTGTGTTCGCGATACAGAGAACAAGCACAACATAATATGCACGAGTGGCTCAGTGGTGGAGTATCGCCTTGCCAAGGCGAGGGTCGCGGGTTCGAATCCCGTCTCGTGCTTAATAACAAAGAAGTTCATCCGAAAGGATGGGCTTTTTTGTTATTCTGTATGAAATGTATTTTGATTAGAACACTGCAAGTTGCAAAGCAACTTGTTAAGTCACACTTGTGTGACTTTGTTCGAAGAATCCCGTCTCGTGCTTAATGAAACAAAGGACTCTTCGTTAGAAGGGTCTTTTGTTTTATTCAAATATCAGATTGAATTCAAACTCATACGATCCGAGCCTTCGGAAGAATGAGAATGGAGGCTCACACGCCGAGATTCTCATTTCTTCCTGTGACTTTGCGCAGCAAAAACACTGCGTGGAGGCGCGGGTTCAAATCCCGTCTCGTGCTTAATAACAAAAAAGTTCATCCGAAAGGATGGGCTTTTTTCTTACTGCGAAACCGAAGGAGTAAAACGCTTCCAAACAGCGACAGGAATACAAATGGCAACTCTCCGATAACCTCAAAAATACGGCCGTACAAATTTTTTGTAAAAAGGGCGTTACTGATTTGTAAATCTGTAAAGGTAAAAATCAGCAGCATCAAAAGCCCGGTTGAAAAGACAATCCTTCTCTCTTTTTTCTCCATTATGCTCCTTTCTATTGCACGCTGTTAATGTTGCATATCCTGTATCATTGCTGCCAGATTAAAAGGCGGAAGAATTTCCTCCAATATCTTTAGCAGCTCGTCGTCAAAATTATGGCGCACTTCGCATTTCCTATCAAAAATCATCGTCGGCGCTTCCTCCGGTGTTACCGGCTGCCACTGTGGCAGACCGTCATGATTCGGATTTCCGGTTCTTGCAAATTGCATCGCCGCCTCAAATATCTGTTTCTCCAGTTCATCGGAAATGCCCGGTATATTGCTGATTTCCACCCGATGCGTGTTGTGGAAAATAAATGGGATATCAGAACAGTGCCAAGCCACTTTTCCATTTTGGTATGGAAATTCCAGCGTAAACTCATAAAGATATGCCGGTGCTTTCTTCTCTTTGGCATGAAGCTTCACAAGCTCTTTGGAGGGCAGTCTAAAAATACGATCTAGCGCCAGCACATCCACCGGATGTTTCTCTGGATACGCCTTTGCAAACAACTCACGCACCTTTTCGGTGTGCTCTCCAAATTGTGACTTTATAATTTCCTCTGTCTGTGTCTTTGTCAGCTCCTGCTTGTTAAAGGAAGCAGGAGCGAACGCAAACTCTCCGAATACGGAACCAACCATAAGAGGAATCGTAGCCGCATGGTTTCTGAATCCAGTAATCAGCGGTTCTCCCTTATAGTAATCGTTCACGATTGGCATTCCTCCTATGTAAGCGCCCTTCTGTGCTACAGACATACATACCTTATTGTAAGCCTGTGCCAGTTCGTAATACGGAAGCATCTCAAGCCTCTCTATCTCACTTTCCGGTATGGAAAGCTGGTTTAACATTGCCGTCACGATTTCCCTTCCATCCCCTGACAGCATCGGCAACAATTTTCCATCCGAAACACCACTCATTATAATTCCCTTATGGAACAGACCGTCTGCCTCCGGAATCTGCATCAATCCTGTGACTTTCATTCCTCCGCCTGATTGCCCGAATAGTGTTACGTTATCCGGATCACCGCCAAATTCTGTGATATTTTCCTGAATCCATTTTAGTGCTGCAACCAAATCCGCAAGCCCTGCATTTCCCGAATTCCTGTATTTCTCTCCAAAAGGAGAAAGGTCTAAAAATCCTAAGATATTCAATCTGTGATTTACGGTTACTACCACGACATCGCCGTTGTCACACATAGAAAATCCATCATATGCTTCCTGTTCAATGGCGGATCCTGCTGTGTAACCGCCACCATGCAGCCACACCATAACTGGTTTTTTTGCACCTTTTTCAAGGGAATTGGTCCAGATGTTCAGGTTCTGACAGTTTTCATCCTGAGGCCAGTAACGGTGCGGAACCAGAAGTTCCGCAGATGGGGTTTCCTGCGTCAGAAGCGGACACACAAAGCCGTAAGAAGCCGTTTCTTTGACACCCTCCCACGCATCCACCGGTTCCGGCATCTGAAAACGCTTTGCCTTTGCATAGGCAATACCCTTGAAAATATAAACCCCGTCATACTTATAACCTTTTATTTTTCCTGCCTTTGTCTGTATCACAGGTACTTCATCATAACAAAATATTTTCGCCATGTCTTTGCCTCCTTCTTTTTATTCCTTGTTGATTGCAGAAAGGATTTCCTGAATCTGCACACTTCCAATTGCACCCTGAGAGAACATCGTCAAGGAACGTACCGGCATTTCTCCCATCATGCGCTCAAACATCCGTGCCATGCCATCGTCTAAATCTCCATTGCCACCAACCATTGCTGTCATCTGTTGCTGCATCTGTGCAATTAGCTGTGCTCCTGTTTTTGTCTTTGCAATTTCCCCCAGGGTGGAATTTATCGTATAAGGCTCTCCTTCCCTGGAATTTGGGGGTGGCAGTTCTTTTCCATAAACCTGTGCAAAGTCTTCCGCCGATATCACAAGCGGTGCCTTCAGCTCATGATAAGCTTCTGGCCACTCTGCAGCTCTAGAGCCTTCTGTTCCTTCCATAGTAACATTTGCCGTAAGGCGGATATCCCTGCTGGAGGCTGCTGCCGCAATCTCATATTCTCCTTTTTCTACTACCCAGTCGGATTGCTCCGGTGCATAATAAGCAAATGCTCTGGAATCCAGCACAAACTCCACATTCTTTTCTTCTCCCGGCTGTAAAAATACTTTATGAAAACTCTTTAATTCTCTGATTGGTCTGCATACGGTTGAATTCTTCGATGCTACATAAATCTGCACTATCTCTGCTCCAGCACAACTTCCTGTATTTTTCACGCAAAGGGAGCCTTTTACCGTATTACCTTCCACATTCAGTGTAAGCTTATCATAATCAAATGTCGTATAGGAAAGCCCATAGCCAAATGGGAACTGCACATCTGCCTTTACTGCATCATAATAGCGGTAACCGACATAAATGCTCTCGCGATACTCTACACTCTTATCCCCTCCCGGGAAATATGCAAAGCTTGGGTTATCCTCTACACGATACGGGAAGGTCTCTGCCAGTCTTCCGCTTGGATTCACATCACCAAAGAGAACATCCGCTGCTCCGGCTGCCCCAGCTTCTCCACCAAGATAAAGCATCAATAACGCTTTTGCGTCCGCTATCCATGGCATTTCCACAGAACTTCCCGAATAGAGCAGTACAACGGTATTGGGATTTGCTTTTGCCGCCCTCCTTAAAAGTGCAACGTGGCTGTCCGGCAGTTTCATATGGTCGCGATCGAATCCTTCGCTCTCATAGGCATCCGGCAATCCGATACATACAAGAACCACATCCGCTTCTCTTGCTATTTTTTCTGCTTCTTCCAGTTCTTCTTCCTTCACCACATCCGAGGTTAGGCTGTAACCCGGTGCAAATGTGAAGTCAATTTCTCTCTCCTCTAATACACCGCATAAATTGTCCAGCTGCAGCGGATTGATTCGGCTGCTTCCTGCTCCCTGATAACGCGGATATTTTGCAAACTCGCCCAGCACCGCCAGTTTCTTATCTGCAGAAAGCGGAAGAATACTCTCTTCATTTTTAAGTAGTACACAGGAGGCTGCCGCTGCTTCTTCGGCCAGCTTGTGGTGCGCCGCCGCATCATAACGGAAATCTGTTTTCTTTCCTTCTTTTGCTGCAAGCAGCAGACAAAGGATGCGAAGTGCCGCAAGGTCTAACTCTTCTTCCTTCAGGCTGCCGTCTTTTACTGCTGCAATGATTGCATTGTCATGATCCGGTCCCTGATATGGCATTTCCAGATCAAGTCCTGCCGCAACACCTTTCACACGATCGACAATGGCTCCCCAGTCTGTCATGACCACGCCCTCAAATCCCCATTCATCTCGTAGAATTTCGGTAAGAAGCCTCTTGTTTTGACTTGCAAATTCACCGTTGACCTGATTATAACTGCACATTATCGTCCATGGCTGTGCTTCCTTTACCGCCGTCTCAAAACCGGACAGATAGATTTCCCTAAGTGCACGCTCGTCAATAATCGAGTCGATGACCATTCGTCTTGCTTCCTGATTATTGCCTGCAAAATGCTTTAAGCTAGTTCCAACACCCTTCTTTTGCACACCGCGAATGATGGATGCCGCCATTTTTCCTGTTAGATATGGGTCTTCCGAAAAATATTCAAAGTTACGACCGCACAATGGGCTTCTCTTGATATTCACGCCGGGACCTAACAGTACCGCTACATTTTCCTGCTGGCATTCCTCTCCAATTGCCTCGCCAATCCGTGTAAGCAGTTCCGTATCAAAGCTGCACGCTGTGGCTGCCGCTGTCGGAAAACAGGTTGCCGGCACACTCTCATTGATTCCAAGATGGTCACTCCCGCCCGCCTGCTTACGCAGACCGTGAGGTCCATCCGTTACCATTACTTTTTCTATGCCTAACCTGGCAACATCTTTTGTCTCCCAAAAGTTGCTTCCGCTTAAAATTACAGCTTTCTCCTCTAACGTCATTTGTCCTAAAAGCTCACGAGCTTCTTTCTCAAACCTTTTCATTGTTTCCATCGTTATCCTCCATTCTCTATTTCGTCAAATGCTCCATCATAAAGGCTCCAATTTCCTGCAATGCATCCTCAGCCTGTGGCATGATGCCTACCTGGTCGGCAAATCCGTGAGAGATTCCACGGTATCGGATATACATTACCTCCGTTCCGGCTTTCTTTAATTTTTGTGCGAACAAATCATTTTCCACCCTCAGAAAGTCATACTCGCCCATCAACAACAATGTCGGCGGAAGTCCTTCTAAGTTTCCAAGAGACGGGCTGATATAAGGGATTGTGCCATCCTTTACCCCAAGATACTCGCTCAATGTTGGCTTACTTAAGGAACCATTCATCATTCCAAACATTTCCTTTAGTACACCGGCATGTTTTTCAGAAATCTCATAGACCTCCATTGCTTTTTTCATGTTTTCCTCCATGTGAGCCGCATCCACGGTCGGATAGAGAAGCGCCTGTGCTTTTACCATATGCGCTTTTTCGTCCCGGTCTCTCATAGCACAGACCGCGGCAAGATTTCCACCAGCACTATCTCCACTAATGCATATTTTCTCATGGTCGCCGCTGAACTCCTCGGCATGAGAATAAATCCATTGCAAAACAGCATAGCAATCATCAAATCCACAAGGATAAGGTTTTTCAGGTGCCAGTCTGTACTCCGGCTGTACTGCAACACATCCGGTAATCTCAACCACCAGCTTACACATTTCATCCACGACATCCATACTGCCTGCCACAAAGCCGCCTCCATGAATATAGTAGAACACCGGCACCAGGGCATCCGGCTTCTGTTTTGGTGTATAAATGCGGATTGGAACTTCCACTGCCCCATAGCGCACAGTCTCTTCTTTCACATCAACCGTACCGACAATCGGAATACTTTTGACTCCGTTCATCATGTTGCGCATCTGTTTCGCTCCCTTTTCCACACTGCTCCTGGATTTTCCACCTACTTTCATTGCCAGTTTGACCATTGCACCCTTCACACCTTTCATCATCGGTGCCACGCTGTCATAAAAGCGCGGATCCATCAAGCCCGGCTCATCCGTCTCCGGAATCGGCTTTATCAAAATGTTCAGATCTCCCTCTCTCATCCAATATTGTCTTTTTTTGATTGCTTCTAAAGTCTCTCTTGCATATTTTCTATCTTCCATTTACTTTTACTCCCCTGCTAGATATATTTTTATTTGCCTGCTTCCCGTTTTTTCAAATCTTCCATTACCTGCGGATAAATCTTATCCAGCTTATAGAATCCGTAAATTATCGGAATCAAAATCATAAATGGTATCGGTACTACCAGATATAGTGTCCTAATCGCTTCAAGAGCCTCTGTAGTCTGAACCGCTGCAAGTCCGTCATAACCTGCTGCTCCAATGATTGCCAGCGCTACCGCACTTCCTATTCCGGCTCCTACCTTCGCTCCAAAGGTCGTGCTGGAATAGAGCATTCCCTCTACACGGATTCCTGTTTTCCATTGTCCATATTCGATGGTATCTGCTATCATAGCAAACATGGTCCCTGTCATCGTAGCCGAACCGATACCCTTAATCACTGCACATACCATCAGCCAGGTAGCAGATGCCGGGGAAAGAAGCATGAGCGCCTGTCCGGCAAGACTGATAAAGCTTCCCACCATCGCAACATTACGTTTTCCGAATTTTCTATTCAAAGGTGCTGTAAGCGGCATGATGATCAGTACCGGAACAATGCTCAGTGCTCCAAGGTATCCGGCATAGTTTTCACTGCCAAGAATATATTTTGCGTAATAAGTTCCCACGCCCATACTCATAGACATTCCAAGTACCATGCTAACCCAGATTCCCACCAAAAGCAGCCAGTAATTATTTTTCAAAATCAGTTTAAAAGAAGTAATAAACCCAATCTTTTCACTCTTGTCACTCTGAATCGCCACACGTTCTTTTGTTTTTGCAAAGCAAAGAAGAAACAATGCTGATGCAATTGCACCATAGAAAATGGATACAATCACCCAGCTCTTCTGATTGCCGCTTCCTCCCATTGCATTAACATCAGTCCAAACCAAGCAATCGATTATATTGAAAACAATCTATCTTGTGATATTGATTATAATATAATAGCAAAGATAGCGAACTGCTCGGAGTGCGAATTTCGCCGAATTTTTTCTTTCTTAGCTCAAATTCCATTGTCCGAATATATTCGTCGTAGGCGATTAACAATGGCTGCAATAGATGTTAAAAAGGGCGAAAAAATAATTGATGTTGCGATACGCTATGGATACGATTCTCAAGCAGCTTTTTCAAGAGCATTCCGTCGATTTCACGGAATAGCGCCCTCTTTAGCTCGAAATGAGGGGACAGTGTTAAAAACATTTCCACGCCTGACCTTCAAATTAATACTAATGGAGGGAAACATTATGAAAAAGGATCCGAATCACAGAACTAACATTATAGGTGCCGGCGAAGTCGGTTACGCCATTTTGGTTGATATGGACAAGGACAACATTCATAAAACCAATCGTTCTTTTTGGGACACGAAAGGAAGTGAGGTTCTCGGTACGACTGCACTTCCTATGTATGGAGCATTTGTATCGGAAGAAAAATGTCATCTTTTTGGTGATGTATCCGGGAAAAAGTTATTAGAAATAGGCTGTGGAGCTGGGCATTCTCTAAAATATCATGGGGACCACAAAGCTTCTGAGCTATGGGGATTAGATATTTCTGATTCCACCTTTTTATTGTATATTGGTAAAATTTTATATAGGTATTGTTCCTGGTTTAAAGTGTACAGAATGGCTTCTCCAATCTTGGAAGATCGATCTACAGCATCTTCCAGGGAATGAAGCCACTCAAAGAAAGCCTCTAAAAGCGGTTTTGACTGCTTTTGACGCTCGATATATTTTTCTTCTGGAGACTTATCACGAATCAGCTCTTCGATTTTATAGAGCATGCCGATTCGTCCCATTGCCTGACATGCCGTTGTTTCTTTTAACGTTACTATTCACAGTCAAATAGAGATTAAAATGGAGCAGGAATTATTCCTGCCCCGAATTATATCTGCAACTTCTCAATTCCTATCAGCTAATATTGCAGTTTCTAGTTTTTTTAATTGTGGACTATAAATAATAATTCGTTGATTTTTTTCATCAACCAAATCAATGTATACCTTCATCCCGGTTTGATTAGAAATTTCTATTACTGATTCAAACGGAAGAGAGCCAATGTTTACAAAGCGGTCAAGCGTGGTTGTGGAATGTAAATATTGTATGTGTTTCTCACAGTCATCTATGTTCGTGAACACGATCAGACTATTATCTTCACACAAAACACCGTTGACAGACTTGATTCCTCGTTGAGGTTTTCGGATATTTACTGTTATTACATCATGTGAATTCAGCATATCTTTTATGGCTGCCCAATCAGACTCTTTACGATGGCTTTTGCCCAATTTGATTTTTAATAATGATAAATCTTCTTTTGAAATAATGTTTATCTCTGGTTTGTCTGAGATATATTCATCAAATGCTTTTGACATTTTTCTATTCCTCTCTGGAGTTATCTCCCAATAAATATTTTAACTGTTTCTTTCAATCCATCGCTAAATTCTTCGAGATCTTCCATTCCAATGACATTGTCATTGATAAGTGAAACAAGATCAATAATCAAATCCTGCTTGCTCATTTTTAAAATAACACCAGGTTTTCTTTTATCTTTCCGAATTCGTTTTTCTAACTCCCAAAATTTATCAGAGGCGTTGGCATCCGCATTTAAAAGCGCTATATACTCTTTATTGAGCTTGTCCATATAAGCTTCCTGCCAGTCAACAATTCGAACTCTAAAGAGTTTCCAATCGTTTTTGGTATATTCCATGATTTCCTCCTTAATCTTATTTGTGAAATGACTTTCTTTATTCTGATAGTGTATCATAAGTGTTCTTGCGTAGCCACTACAATTAGGCGAAGATCATACTTCTCCAAGTAGTTCTGTAACCGTATAAGGACTTCTACTTGCCAGTTTCGTCAAAGCAGTAAAAATATCTATCCCATTACGGAAACAGGTTTCTATATATGTCCTGATGGTTATCATTTGTTTTGAAAGACATATATCCACCTCATTATTATCAGATATCTTGTCTCTATTATACCAGAAAATGAGGTTTATGTGAATCATGAAATTATAAGTTTTTACACCCTAATCATAATATTGTTACTGTTCAGAGGTGACCTTGAATTAAAAAAGCCGATGGTGTAGACTGATTTCAGTCAAAGCCATCGGTTTTATCTTATCCAAAGGTTCTGGATACTCTATCGAATACATTTTGTTCTTCATTTCTGCGCATCTTAATCAGCATGCTCATGCATTGACAGAGATAATCGATACTCGCTTGACTCCGGAATGACACGGCCTGCACCTGTTTTCGTTTATAGCCTCTTAGAAGCCTTTCGGCTTCATTATTGGTTGTGGGAATTCTGTAATCGTGCAGAAACAGTAGATGATTGGGCATATACTTTTCCATTCGCAAGTACAGATTGTACCCTTCTTTGTAATACTTATTTGGCGGGATGTATTCGTATTCTTCCTTTGCCTTGTGGAGGATTTCTTCGTACCGGCTTTCGAATTCCGCGATTTTTTCCATACTGCAGTCTGTTTCAGGTGGAAGATTATTTCGATAATGAATCATTTTCCGTATTAGTGAATGCATCTTTTTATTCCAGGTACGGTCAGGCTCATTGCTCATGCTGTCTTTGAGATAACGTAAGACATGTGCAAGACACTCCTGATGGTTGCTGCCATAGTTGAAAAAGGTGCTTTCATGATCATGAACCAGAGTTCCTTGGTAATCTTCAACTACAGTCCCTTTCACGCCTTCGTGCCCTTTTTTCTCACGGGCAAAGTACATGGCTTTCCCATCTGGTGTTGCACATACAAATACATATGCACTTTTTCCATTCACCTTTGCATTGGTGCAGTCGGTATGCATGATTGGTGACAGCAGCATATCTGCAAACATTGTTTTTCGTTCCTGCTCTGATTTTTCGGCAAACTCTTTGCTGAGTTTATTTATCATGCCTTTTGATATGTTTAGCTGTCCGCCTGTCAGGTCAGACAAAAATTTTCTGCTTTTATCAATGGAAGTACAGCATTCATTGTTCAGCAGGAACAAAAAGGCTTTGATACTTCCATCATAATTCACGTCATCCACAACTCCGGCAGGGAATGCGGCATGTATCCGTTCACCCGTTTTGGAATTATAGTAAACGTCGGCACGATATTCTGTTACATCAAGTAACAGACGAATTCCAACGAGCTGTTTCACAATGGTTTTTGATGTCTTCTTAAAGTCCGGATCATCGAGAACTTCCTGCGGAGCTGGCAGCAAGACCGGCTCTGATGTGGGAACCTGCTTTTTTCTGCAGTGTCCTTGGTGCCCAGGCTGACCGCCTGGCTTTTTCCCTGTCTTTTCTCGGCTGTTTGCGATTTTCTTATTTTTGATTAATTTTGAAGAAGGAAGAGAAGAATTCTCATAGTCGCGGTTATTTTGCGCTCTTAATTTCAGATTCTTCCCTTTTTCTTCTTCCAGTTCTGTTTCTAAATCATATATTTTATATCGCTGTTCTGTTACTTTGTTTCGTAAATCAGCTAACTGTTGCTCCGCGCTTAATGCTCTTTTTTCCAGCTGTTTATTTAACTTTTTGGAAATGCTCAGTTTGTGTTCGAATTCCTTCTGGAGTTCTTCAAAAATTTCAAACCACTGATTGCGAACGGAGATGGTTTCGCTATGAGCAATGGAGAGTTCTTCCTCTAATCTCTTGATGATACGTTCTAAATGACGGAGTTCTTTCAGATATTCTTCCTGCATTTTGATATACTTTTCGCCAGACTTAAAAGCCATCACTTCTGCGGTGGCTGCTTTTAAACGATATTCAAGAGTAGTGATGTATTCAAAGGAAGTATTCATGCAATTAGCCTTTCTGTCATGCTTTTAAAATTTTTTCCATTAATCTTGTTAATTCTGACACCTGATCTTCCAGTATCTTTATCATGATTTTCTGTTCATTAATAAGTTCCTGTTGTATTTTATTTTCTCTTTCAAGACCTGCAATGACTTTATCTCGAATATCGAAATTATTATCAAATTTTTTGGTCATAAATCGTCCCCGCTTTCTGAAAAAAGTATATCATAAATCTTTGTAATGTGCGAATTTGAGGTTGTTTGAGTACTGGCAATTTGACGGTGGATAACTGTTGTTATACATGATTAAAAAATGAAAAAAGTGCCTGAAACCATCAAATATTCGAGTGATTAGACCTTGGATGTGGATAAATCCCATCAAAAAGAAAGGAGGAAGATAACCATAAACATGATTATCTTCCTCAAATCTTGTTATCCACAAAATAAAAAAATAAATTTCGTCACTTTTCATAATAAATTAATGTGGGGAGTGAACAGTAACAATCATCGTTACTGTTCACACCCACCATGTATGCTATGTTATGATTTCGTCAAATGTATCCGAATCGGAGACGCTTTCGCTTAGTTGCATTACGTAGCGGTACATAAGGCTCCAAAATACGGAGCCAAAGTACCGACGAATGCAAATACTCCTTATCGGATATCATTTGTCGAAATCATATGATAGACTTTGCCCAGGTGTGAACAGTAACAAATCATCAGATCATTAATTTTTCATTAGTTATAATTATTTTTTGTTAATAATCATTCCATGATTTCCTTGTCTTAAAATTGTTTTTTCATAATCACTGTATGATTTTTGGAAAATGAGAAAAGTTGCAGAAAAGCAGAAAATACAAGGTAAATTCTGTAATTCTGCTAGTTGATTTAACTGCGCTTCTAAGGTAAAATGGTTTCATAAAGACTCGAACAGGAAAGGAAAAAACTTATGAAAAAAGGAATGTGCATTCTATTTATCTTAATGTTTTTAACAGGCTGCTCGTCAAATTATATGTCTTCTATATATAATAATGAGAAAGAGATTGCCAGTGATAACAACAGATTTAATCTGATCAATCCGGAACAAACAATTGATTCGCAGACATTTACCGGCAATGCGAAATTTGAAGGCATGGATACGATCTGGACATATGAAGCAGCGGATGATATGGATATCGATATGACATACTTATTAGAATTAGAAAGCGGAAAAGTGAAATTGGTTTTAATTTCTCCTGATGATACAACAACTACGCTTATAGAAACTACTGAAAAATCCCCTTTGAAAGATTATGCTATGAGCACTTTGCATATCAAGAAAGGAAATAACCGAATCAAATTAGTTGCTGGAGAAAATACGAAACTGGACTTTGATATTTCTATTCCAGATGGAGAATTTCATGAATTAGGGATGTAAAGTAATCCCATTCCCCATCGAGTGAGGCTGTTGTAAAAGTAGATGATTAATCAACGGAGCAGCAGCCCCCTATTTCTCGACAGTTTTTGTGCAATTTCAAATAGTGTTTTCACCGATGGATTATAATCTCCGCTTTCAAGTTTTGATACCATAGCTTGAGTGATCTGTAGTCTTTTAGCAAGATCTTTTTGCGATAATCCATGTTTATCTCTATAATTAATAAATTCACAAGCTATATCTACGAGTAATGTTTCTACTTCCATTTCTTTTTTAAACTCAATGCTTTCATTTTCAAAAAAAGTCCTTGCACCAGCTAGCCTTCCGCTGTTTATCATCCCAATACCTTCCTTTAAAAAATGCCAAATAACCCCTTTCTTCTTGTTTGCGCTGTTTTATTTTATTTCATTTGCATAATCTTATGTTCTCTTTTCTTGAAAACAATTATAAAGAACAATAAAGAACAACTACTTCGCTTCCTTCTATTTCAGTAAAATCAAAAAGAATACAATATTTTTCTTACCCTTCAGAATAATTGAATATAAGACTTTTATGATATTTAGTTTTAAATTCCTTTACATATCCACTCTTACCAATTAATTCTTTAAGCTCTTCGTTAAAACTTGGGTAAGTATAAATATAAGCCAATTTGTATTCTTCTGGATATAAAGTCAAATTTCCGCGGTTTTAACAAAATATATAAGATATTATAGCATACGCAGTATCTATATGGTAGTATTTAACAGCAATTTGTATATGTTTTCTTCATAGCATAAATAAATGTACCGGTGTAATACCCGCCTTTGAGAGATGGAAGTGGATATATTTACATTCTAAATACGGAATAAGAGAACTTGGATGTTCTGAGTGCATCTCTAAAAAAGACGATAAAATGAGCAAAAAAACCAGTACACATAATGGTGCACATATTATTAATCTGGTTTAGAATGTAAATATATGCCTTAGGTTCAGATTTTAAAATAGAAATCAATTAATTAAGTTTGATTGCGACATTTTACCATTCTTAGGAGTATTACTAGTGAAGGGGGTAAATTAGATGAAAATAGAGCCGGTCTTTAGTGAAGATGATATACGAAAAGTAATCAGTACATACGGTGATACAGTATACAAAATTGCTTTCTCTTATTGCAAAAGTTATGCTGATGCAGAAGATATTTATCAAGATGTCTTTACGAAATACTTTCAACATGCGGAAATATTTGAAAGTAAAACTCATGAAAAAGCTTGGTTAATACGCGTAACGATCAATTGTTCAAAAAGCTTTTTACGGTCGAGTTGGCATAAACGAATTATTCTGCTAAAAGATTACCAGGAAGAAGCAGTATTTATGGAAAATAATAATGATTTGTTAAATGCCGTGTTGGAACTTCCGATGAAATATCGCGAGGTGATTCACCTCTACTATTATGAAGGTTATTCTACCAAGGAGATTGCATCAATTTTGACTCGCAGAGAAACTACCATTCGTACACAGCTTCAACGGGGAAGAGATATTTTGAGATTAAAGCTGAAGGAGGATCTAAGTTATGAATAGTCTTGAATATAAGGAAGCGTTTAGAGAGATTAAGCCCTCGAACGAATTAAATGAAAGGGTTGTTAGTCAGTTATTAAATAACAAAGAAGATCGTACCGTGGTTAAGCATAAACAATTCAAAACCCGACTCGCTACCATTTGTATCGTTCTTTTATCAATATCAAGCATTAGTGTGGCGGCATCTGCATGGAATCTTGCTGATGTTTTTAGGGGATATTTTAGGGAACTTGTTTCAAGTGCAAAGAATTATGATCAGGATGGAACAAATAATAATTCTGCAAACGGAGACGCAAGTAATCTCAATACAAAACCGATTACAAATGATTCGAATTTTCTAAATACGGCTGGTGCAATTATTGAATCTACGGATACAGAAGCCGGTCTTAAGTTAACAGCAAGAGGTATTGTAGGTGATGACCGGGTACTTTATGTTGCTATTGATGTAGAGACTGTAAATGGACAGGAATTCACGAAGGAACAAGAAGATAATCTTAATGCAATTCATTTTCAGGAGATAAAGTTGCAAATTGATAATGATGTATTAGGTCAATACACCAATTGTACAAGAATCGATGACGGTACTGAAAAGGGAAAAGCAACCTTTTTACTTCATGACATTATTAACTACAATAATATTGAAGATATTAGTGGCCATCAGTTAACGATTACCTTCACTAATTTTCTTCACACAACAAATGATTTGGAGGATATCGGAATGAAAGATAGCCTCTATGATATCTTTACCAAATTCGATAAACCTGCTGACGAAGACTATCAATTTTACAGTGTCAGAAGCGATAGCAATCATACAGGTGAAGAAAACAAAATTCTTGAGGAATATTATTCGGATAGAAGAAGTGGAAAGTTAGCAGATGAGGAAGTTCTTAAACGCAAAGAAGAATTGATACAAGCCGGATTATTGGAACCATTGTACATCTTGCCTGAGACTTCTACAAAAATCGGTTTTTCTACGAAATACCCTAAGCTAGAAATTACAAATATGGGTATCAAGAATAATATATTTACATTTAACATCAAGATGAATGATGAGCTGGATTACCAATATTTGAATACCAAGCATTTGACACTGGTAAATCGCAAAACAGGAGCATGTGTTGGTACTACAATGGATATTGACAGATGGGAAGGCGACGAAAATGGTAAATTACTATCTGCTCATTTCGTTGTTTTCCATACAATAACATCAGAAGAACAGCTTAAGGATTATTACCTGGCAATTGGTGGATATGGAGCTGAAGATATTATTAATAAGGGCAAATGGGAATTAAGCTTTAATTTATCTTATGAAGATACATCCAGAAGCTATACCATAGATAAAAAGGATACAATTTTTGGTCTTACAGGTACAATAAAAACCATTGATATATCTCCCTTATCTATGAAAATCAGCTATCAGATGGATGAGTCTATGAATGATGAAAATAGAGTGTTATTTGAAGATAATTGGGTAAAAAAAGGGGGTAATATGTGTTTGATTATGAAAGATGGCACTAAAATTAATTACTTATCTGGTGATATGAATATACAAAACAACATTTGCACGTTCAATGCGATGTTTCCTTATATAATAGATTTGGACCAAATTGATAAAATTATGGTTGATGAAACGGAAATATTGGTAAACTAATTTATACATGGATGTTAAGCTTTTCATCGCCGATACTTATCGAAATATAAAAAATCAGTGCTATACAGAATGCTTATGCAAATTCTGTCCGTATCAAACAACCCATATAATGATACTAACTTTAGAGTTAATATTTCGTTACATGGGTTGTTTCATGCCATTCGTTTAAATTCCGAAGGACTCATGCCGGTTGTCTTACGAAAGATACGACTAAAGTAATGGGGATCGGAATATCCGACCATTTCAGCGATAAGAGAAATATTTAGATCGTCATTATTCATAATAAGCTGTTTTGCTTCTTCCATTCGTAGAGACAGAAGATATTGAAAGGGCGGTATCCCGTGATACTTTCTAAATATTCTCGAAATATAAGAAGTACTAAAGTGAAAATTTTCGGCAATTGTCTCGACTGTAATGGGGGAACGATAATTCACTTCAATGTATTTTTTAATATCGGTATAAAGTTGTTGCGTATCCATTGCAGTATCGGTATACTGCACGACAATCTCTTCCAGAACCAAACAGATATCATCGAAAAGTTCTTGCTGTATTTTTGAATTTGCTATTATCTCATAGATACGTTTTTGGTAGGATTCAAAACCTTCAGGTTCTTCAAAGATTAACTGCAATAAATCTTTTAACTTACTTTCTAAAAATTCTTGGGTTACGCCTTCCGCCTGGTAATCGAAAAATAAGTTTTTGATAGAGGGAATCAGACTGCTCATGTTTTCACTTTTTTTCATCATTGCTATGTTGGCTAAAATAGCGTTTGTCTTATTTAGTAAGGTAGCAGATGGGGAGTAGACCTGGCCTTCTAATAGAAACTTAGATTTACATGGAATAAGGTTGCTTTTTAAGGTAAACCTTAGTTTTTGTGCTGTTTCCCAAATTTTATGAAATAAGATGGAAGACACGGTTGAACATAAGGTTATTTCAATTTTGTCTTGCAATTTAACACATAATAAGTGATGCAGGGATTTACCACTGTTCGATTTGGTGGCTGAAGTAATAATGATTTTACAGTTTGGGTACTTCTCATCAATAATCCACCATGGGGTACCAGGAAGTAAAGCGTTTTGTAAGGTGGTTTGTAAATCAAGATAATCCCATAACTCTTGAAACTGTACCATAATAAGCTCATTACTGCAATTTTCATACAGATTACCAAGACATACAAGATACATATAAAACTTCTGTCCTTTAAATTCATAAGGCAAGGTTTTACTATTCGTTTTTCCTGATAATTGATTGGTTATAATATTACAGGTTGTATCATGATATATTTTCTCCAGATTTCGGCAGATATTTTGTAAGGTTTCTTCTAAAGTTTCAATTTTAATTGGTTTTAACAAGTAATCGGTCACACCATAACGAATCGATTGCTGCGCGTACTCAAATTCGCTATAGCCGCTGATAATTACAATTTTTAAGCTGGGATTGACCTGTTTTGCCTCTTTTGTGAGTTCAAGTCCGTCCATAATCGGCATTCTGATGTCAGTGATTAAAATATCAGACTTATGTTCCTTTATCAAATCGAGGGCATCAAGGCTATTGGTAGCAGTACCAACAATGGTAAAGGGCAATGGTAAGGATTTGATTTTTCCTACTAAATTATCTAAGATTGGGATCTCATCTTCCGCCACAACAACTTTATATGTTCTATTTGCTATCATTTAGTAAACCTCCCTCTATTCTACCGCCAATGGTAATGGTTGCTCCACAACCTTCATTGTTTCTAATTTCAAATACAGCATCTTCCTTATACTGTATCTTTAGACGATAATAAATATTAAAAAGTCCTATTTTATTATTTGTTTCTGATGCAAAGCTAAATTGTTTAGTATGGATTGTCTCATTAATTTCAGCTAAAACTTCTTCGTTAAATCCAACACCGTTATCTGTTACTGAGATGGTCCAGCAATCCTTATTAAGTGTTCCATTGATGAAAATTAACCATGGGGAACGAATGTTAAAGGCATGTTTAAAACAATTTTCAATGAGTGGATGAAGCAATAATTTAGGAATTGAAAGGTCATAAAGGGTATCTGGCAATGTTGTAGTAACTTTAAAATACCCTGGGTAACGATATTCCATCAAAGATAAATATTTTTTTACATAATCAAGTTCAAGGCGAACGGTAACGAATGAATTATTTTCAATGGTGACATATCGAAGCATGCCAACCAGACAGTCACACATATGTACGATTTCTGTATTGCCACAATCCTCAGCTTTTATACTAATCACGGTAATCGTATTATATAAGAAGTGAGGGTTCATCTGTGCCTGCAGAGCAACCATTCTCGCCTGAATCTCACTAGACCTTGCTAAAACAGTTTGATTTAAAGAATCTTGTAAACGGGTAACCATCTCCGTATAGGCTTCACTTAACATAGTAAGCTCATAAGAGAATAATTCTTGCTTTGTTTCCTGCGTAGTACTTAAGTCATTTAAGTTTAAGTTACTAATCGCATTCCTTATCTCCTGAATAGGTTCTGTTAGTTTTCTGGCAATAAAATAGCTTAAAAATAGTGTAATAAACAAGACAATAACGCCTAAACATAGTATGATTTGCCCGACAAATGGGATGTTTTTTATGTTCGTATGGCAAATTGCACAAAATACCTTATAAAGTCATAGCTGAAAACTCGAGAGAGACATGATTTTTAATGATTTTCATCCTTTTTTAAGTGAATATACAGTTTTTAAATAATAATATTTTGTGCATTTCTGAATTTTTTAAAATAACCTCATTTGTCGGCCTAATCATAGTATGATATTTCTGAAGGTGATGACAGGCTGTAAGAGCTGATTTCTCGTCTGTGAGACGACCACAGTCCAATTGGAGTAATCGGATTTAGAAAATGCGATGATTTCTGATTGTTCCTTTCCCTCTACCGGCATGGTGCCAAAGGTATCCTTGCATTGTTTCGTTTTTTCAAAATAATCGAAAGTATTATTTTTATCAAGAGGATAAATTTGATTTCCCTGCTCATCAAATACATAGGAATGAACGGAAACCTTAGTGGACGCATTTTGAATGATGGTAGCTTTTTCAATAAGTTTTGCAAAGGTTTCATAGGGGGCTTGAATTTCTACGAGGCTATCGTACTTTGCTCCAAAGACTTCTGAAAAAGCTCTTGCAATGGAGATGGAATTTTCGCCCAGGAAGGACTGGTTTTGTTCCATTGGTACGATAAACAGTTTCCCTCGTAAATCAAGACACTTAGAAAACCAATCACGATAGTTAATGTCCGCATAATCCATGGTGCGAATATCAAATTTATTTCCATACTCTACATAATTGCCGTTTCGTCCAATTAAATTAATCTGATATTCTAAGGTAGAACCGGTCGTGGTTGATAAGAGGCTAAAGATTTTGGATTTTTTACTTAGCAAATTATAGTTGTCTGGATTAAGATCATAAAAAGCGTTTTTAACCGGCTCTGAGGATATAATTCTATTTGCCAGTGAATTCATATTTTTAATCTCAGAGTCTAAGTACTGCATGGTATTAATAGAAAGCTGCTGCAGAGATTTGGAAGCTCTTTGCTCTAATATATTAGAGGTGTAACTATAAAATAATATTGCAAGAAGCGTAATCAGAGCTACGATTATGCTTGAATAACAAAAAAATAAGCGGGAACGTATTGTTGAAAACAGTCTCATATTTTACCCCCCAAAAAAATTATACAATGCTTTTTGTACATAACAAGTTGGAAAACTTAAGATTAGTATAGCATAGTGCCGAATACCAGGCAAGTAATGGGAATACCTTTGGACAAAAACTATAAAATTATTGTTCAGTTTTATCCACATAACTGTGCATGAAAATGTATCTGAAATTGACTTCAAATAATATATGATAGAGTTATTAAAACACAGAAAGGATGGTACATAAATGAAAAAGAAAGTATTTCAGTTCGTTTTATTTTGTACTTTGTTAATTTCAATGGTATCAGTTCTGGGGGGATGCGCTAAGGAGAAGAAGGAAACAAGTGGAGAGATTAGCAAAGAACCAACCGTAACACAGCAACCTTCAGAAGAGGAAGACAGTCAGAGTGACAAAAAGGTGGAGGGTGTAACTTTATCCTTTATGGCATCTCAGAACTGGGTTAACAAAGGCTCTAATGTGGATGATGAATTAAATAAGAAGTTCGAAGAAGAGACGGGTATTAAAATTGATTTACAAGTAGTACCGGATGACCAATATGTGAATGTACTTAAAACAAAGCTGGGAACCGGTGAAGTTCCGGATATCTTCATGGTATCTGGTGGTGCCGGAGCACAAAAGTTCATGCCGGAGACTTATTTTGCAGACCTTTCAAATGAAGCATGGGTTTCCAGATATGTTGACTATGCAAAGCAGGGTACAACAGTGGATGGAAAGATTATGGGCTTCATGAGATGGAACGTAGATGGATGGGGTATCTTATATAATAAGGATATCTACAACGACTTAGGGCTTTCCATTCCCAAAACATACGAAGAGTTTACTGCAAACTGTGATACTCTGTTAGAAAATGGAGTTATCCCGGTATATGAAAGTGGTAAGGAATCCTGGCACTGGGCGATCTGGCTATCCAGCTTTGGACCATATGCAGCTACCAAGCATCCTGATCTATATGCTAAGTTAAATAACAATGAAATGAAGCTTGCTGATGTGCCAGAGTTTGAGCAGTTCCTAACAGAATTAAAAGAATCCTATGATAAAGGATATCTTGGTCAGAATTCTTTGGCAAATACCTGGGATTCCGCTTATGAATCCCTTGGAACCGGAAAATCAGCAGGTTATCTTGCTTATCAGTCTTATCAGAATGAGGTGAAAGAAA
>ENA-UOOR01001991-UOOR01001991.1-fermentation-metagenome-genome-assembly--contig:-NODE-1991-length-22066-cov-8.781109_pt1 | contig 22066 bp, 22 predicted proteins | sample MGYA00245780_ERZ724029 | MGnify/ENA primary metagenome ERZ724029 (study PRJEB28704, sample SAMN03018315) | fermentation metagenome | biome: anthropogenic terrestrial biome; feature: soil; material... | reverse complement strand
GCCAGCACTGCCAACACCACAATTAATTCAATCAGCGTAAACCCCTTTTTGTTACGCAGCTTATTAATGCTTCTTCCCATTTCTTGCTCTCCTTTTTTTTATTAATAACATTCAAGAGATTAGCAAGTTGAAAAAAATTAAGATTCTTGAATTTATTTTTTATTGTACAGTTTTAACCATTTCAAACATCGGCAAAACCATTGATATTACAATAAAACCTATTACAATTGCCATTACTACAATCATTATAGGTTCAAGTAATGTTGTCAGGCGCTGAATTGCAGTATCAATTTCTTCGTCATAAAAATCAGCCGTCTTGTCCAAAACCTCTTCCAAGGAGCACGAATCCTCTCCGGTTTTAATCATATAATAAACCATTGAAGGAAAAATTCCCTGAGCTTCCAACAAAAGAGAAAGGGGCAATCCTTTTCTTACATCTTCTTTTATTTCTAATATCTTATTACACACATATTGATTTCCCGTTACACCCGAAACAGTTTCCAATGCATTGAGAAGTGAAGCTCCGCTGCCTAACAACGTTGACAAGGTTCTTGAAAATCTTGATGCAGCAATTTTGATAATCAGATTCCTGACTAATGGAATTCTTAATTTAATATAGTCTCTCTTTTCTTTAACCCGCGGTATTTTTACGACAAAAGAAATCATAAGTATAAAAACAGTAATTGCCAAAACTATCAAAAACCAAAATTGCTTAAATGAATTGCTGAAATTAATTATCATCATTGTAAGTTTAGGGAGGGAAACGCCGGAACTCAAATACATTTCAATAAATGTAGGCATAATGGACGTTAAGAGAAATATTACCACAAGGGTGCACACAATGGATAATATAATGGGATATGTCATTGCGGAACTGATTCTGTTTTCTATTTTATATTCTTTTTCATAATGCTTTGAGAGCCTGTCCATAATTACATCAATATTACCGCTCAATTCTCCGGCTTCAACCATACTGATAAGAATGCCGGGGAATGCACCTTTGTTCTGCCGCAACGCTTCTGAAAATGTATGTCCTTTTAGCAAGTACTCATGCATTGATCCAATATAAACCTTTAACCTCCTGTTTTCAGTCTGCTGCTTTAAAATGTCCAAGATGTTGACAATAGTAACTCCTGCCTTTAACATAGCATATGTTTGCTTGCAAAATACAGCCAAATCCTTTGACTTAATTTTCTTTGAAGTAAATTTCTCCAAGTCTATAGTTTGCTTATGTTTTATCTCTACAACAGTAAACTTATGTAATTTTAAAAAATCGATTACATCTTTAGGAGATTCGGCAGCATGTAAAATATTGTGCTTCTTCCCAAAAATATCTATAACGTTGCATTTATATGAAACCATGTATTCAACCCCCTTCTTTTATGGATCGCGCAGTCTCGTTGCACAATTTTGTTTGCTCCTGTCGTCGCACAAAATTGGCACTCGTTGCGAATGACCTACCGCTATTTTTCTCTCCCTTTGGTCGGAAAAATAGGGTTAGGGCATCTCATATATCACCTGTGAGAATTCTTCTGTTGTTGTAACCCCCGACAATACCAATTCCCTGCAATTATCTCTCAAAGTGTTCATTCCTGCTCTTTCAGCCATTGCTGCAATTTCATCATTGCTTTTCTCATTTTGGATGGCATCCCTTATATTCTTGTCAATTATTAATATTTCATGAATGGCTATTCTCCCGCTATAACCTGTATAATAACATTTCGGACAGCCTCTGCCCCGCTGCAGCATAACATTTGTATTGATTCCAAGCAGTCTTTTCTCTGCTTCATTTGCAGCATACTCTATTCTGCAGTTTAAACAAACCTTTTTAACCAATCTTTGAGCTACTATTCCCCTTAATGAAGCAGCAACCAAAAATGGTTTAACTCCCATATCCTTAAGGCGCATAATTGTAGATACAGCGTCATTAGTATGTATGGTCGAAATTACCATATGACCTGTAATGGCTGCCCTTACAGCAATTTCAGCAGTTTCTTCATCCCGTATTTCGCCTACCATAATAATATTGGGGTCCTGTCTCAATATTGACCTTAATCCCGTGGAAAATAAAAGCCCTGCCTTTGTATTGACCTGGACTTGGTTTATGCCTTCAATTTTATATTCAACAGGGTCTTCAATTGTAATAATATTTTTATTCAGTTTATTAAGTTCATACAAGGCAGCATACAAGGTGGTTGTCTTGCCGCTTCCGGTAGGTCCTGCCGCTAAAATAATTCCGTTTGGCACTTCCAATAATGAATTGAATTTTTCCATATTGCTTTTCGTGAAACCCAATTCTTCTTTTGTTTTTAAAAAGTTATTTCTGTCCAATATCCGCATTACAATTTTCTCGCCATAAACGGTTGGAAGTACCGAAATTCGAAGGTCAACAACCGAATCATCTATTTTCATTTCAATTCTTCCATCCTGAGGCAGCCGTTTTTCTGCAATATTCATTCCTGCTATTATTTTAACTCTGGTTATTATTGCCGACTGCGTTTGCTTTGAAGGGGCGAAAATTTCCTGCAGCTCACCATCTACCCTGACTCTCACCCTGATTCTGTTTTCCATTGGTTCAATATGTATGTCGCTTGAACCCATTTTAAGGGCTTGGCCTATTAATGAATCTATGAGTCTTACAACAGGTGAATTAGCTATGCTTAAAATATTTTCCGTTTCATCTGTTTCCTCATCAGCCAATGAGCTTTCCTTGTCAAAATCTTCAGCCGCTTTTTCAGCACTTCTTCCGCCCATGTAATTTTCAATTGCCTCAATAATCCGGGATTTTGAAGCAATCACAATTTCTGATTTTCTTCCGGTTTCAACCTCAATGTCCTCTATGTTAAATATATTGAGAGGATCATATATTGCAATAAGTATTTTATCTTCCCATACTTTCAATGGTATGGAACAAGTTCTTTTAGCTGTATTTTCAGACAATAGCTTTGTTGCATCAGTGCTTACATAATAATTATCTAAATCTACCGTTTCTATTTTTAACTGCTTAGATAATGCCCTTACTAAGGTTATTTCCGTGATATAATTATTCTCAATAAGTATTTCTCCAAGCTTCTTATTACAAACCGGCTGCAGTTTCAAAGCTGCATTCAGTTGTTCAAGTGTTATTTCCTTTTGTGACAGCAGTATTTCCCCGATTTTCGAATAACTGCATATATTATTCATAAATACACTCTTTTCACGTTTTATTTGTGCTAATTATAAAATTTTATGTATGTCGTAGGGACTCCATTATATTATGCACCCCTATCATAGTCAATTTAACTAAATGTTTTATAGATTACAATTAGGGCTACATTCATTTACAATCAGTTAATACTAATAATAATTTTGTTGTATTTATTTTCCATTTTTGTTAGGACTTTCTATCGACTTATTGCAACAAAAAATGACGATTTTCATCGTCATTCCTATACATAACTTTTTGTCATTGAGTTCTTATTTATTTCTTTGTTTGCCCTTCGGAACTACACATGTGCCACTGGCTCTGCAAACCACTACAGGCTCTTCTAAAACGTCACATGCCGAGTCACTTATGTCGTTACGTGGTACTATTACTTTTCTTGCTTCAAATACCATTTTTCTTGAAGAATTTCCCGTAGATACTATTTCACCTTCTGCTTCAATGTATTCCCCTGCATATACAGGTGCCAAGAATTCCACATTGTCATATGCAACGAATAGTCCTTCATCCCCGTCATTTCTTATAAGAAGTTCTGTTGCCACATCCCCGAACAATCCAAGCATCCTTGCTCCATCAACTAAATTGCCGCCGTAATGAGCATCCTGTGAGCTCATTCTAAGCCTAATCAATGATTTCATTTCACCCTCCAAATTTTTTGCTTATCTCTTGTCACTTTGCCCTGTGACAAGCTAATTTTAGCATTTTAAAGAAGGCTTGTCAAATAAAAACCGGGATGGTTTATGCTTTAACCATCCCAAGTTCTTACTCTTATTATTCAATTAGTTTTTAAATGATATACAACTTTAACTATTCCACTAATCTTACTGAACCGCCAGGTTTTTCGCCGGAAGGTGTCTCAAATGAATTTGTCGCACTATTATAAGGATATCTATTTATAAATTTAAGACTAATAATATCTGCACCTGTTCCATCCCAATTATTCATAACCTCACATTCCAATAGCTCAATATGTTCCATTGGAATATTATAACCATTATTAGTCTGCAGTATATCCTTGTAATTTTCAATTTGAGATTCAATTATACTGTATACATATACAGTATTTCCCTCAACTGCGATTTTTTTCAGCGGATCCTGTATTTTGCTTAAATCTTTACCCATTTTATAAATAATAAAACCATCATCAACCTTCACTTTAATACTATCGTCGTTGATTATTAAGTCTTTATTGCTAATTCTCTCCTTAATACCGGGACCAGTTTTATTCCAAGCTTCAAAAAGATCACCTTTTGCATAGCTTTCTACACTATCTAAATTAATAAATGGCAGCGCATCACCAGCCCAAGCAGCGTTTTCTGCTACCGCTGTCACTGTCATAATAGAATCAGTGAAACCAAGAAGCCTTGCAAAAGTATAGTTAACCTTCTCAGTATTTGTAACTCTAACTCTATTTGAATTGCCGTGTCTCTCCCCGACAAAAGTCTTATCATTACGAAGCTCAAGCATACGAGATTCTATTATATATTGAATGGCTGCGGTCTTATAATCTGCTGGAATTTCTTGATTATTATACCTATCGTTAATTTCATTCTTGTAGTCATCAGTGTTAAGCATTAAATTAATAATGGATAATTTATCGCTATCATTCTTTATTACCGGTGGATTACTGCCGGATGTATATGGTTTAATAGTAATATTTAGATCCTCAGCGTAAGTCACTATTAATGAATTTGGTATTTGCATTAATTCTTCCCTTATTTCTTCTTTTATCTCTTCCTTTGTTTTTAAAGCAACTGTTCCCGATATAAACATATCTCCCGTATCATCTAAATAACTACTGATATCAACATAATTGTCTTTAGCATAATCTATAATAACCGAATCGCTTTTTCCCTCTATGGCGTTTTTTATTTCCGATTCCAACTCTATCAGTTCATCTTCACTGTACACATTTTCATAAGCACCTTCAGTACCGCCAACAATAGTATGCGTATCTACTTCAATAGTTGTACCCGCGATTGTACTATCTACTCCGTTAAGCCTCGCATATTGTGTTGCTGTACTTTCAGCATTAGCATAATCCAACGCCCCTGCCAATGCAGCTGCATCTGCTGCATTTTGCAATTTACTTCGTTGAACTGTCATGGCTCCGACATCAACAGCCAAGGCTGCAAAGCCCATCAGTACAACAAGAAACAAGGCAACAAAAACCATGGCTTGACCTGATTCATTTCTTATATATTTAAACATCTTACCCAACCTCCTTTACACATATCAGCACCCCTTATCCATTATATACCATAATTTAGAATAAATAAACAATCTGTTTTAAAATATTTTATCATATTTTATCATTCCGTTTCAGCAATTTCTTGGGTTTCTTCTATTTCTTCTTTTTCAGCAGCAAATTCTTTTTGTATATCCATATATTCCAATGTTTTTTGCTTCTTAGCTAATTGTAATTCCATTGATGTAAGTCTGGATTCCGCAGTTCTTAGATTGTTTTGAACAGCTATTTTCTCTACAGCTATGTTGGCTTTTTCATTAATTAAATTTATGGATTTCTTATATTCTTCTTCTAATTGAGCTTTAAGCAAATCGTTGGCAACCAACAGCTTGTCATTTTGCATATTTGAACTTTGCAATGACTGTATCATGGATGACAGCCTATGTTTAAGTCCTCCTATTTCATCATTTAGAATATCAATGGTTTTCTCTTTAGTCTTATTATCGGCGTTAAGTTTTTCTATAACCTCAGTCTGAGCATTCAACTGCTCATGCAGCTCATTTACCTTGGAATTCAAGTCAGCAAATTTTCCCTCTGTCATTATGCTTTTCAAATATTTAACTTCCATTTTTTCTTCTTCTAATTGTCTCGAAAAGTCTGCAACCATATCCCGTTGTTTTTTTGTTTCTTGCCTTTCGATTTTAAGCATTTCTTTTTGTGCTGCAGTTTCATCCTTTGAGCGTTGAAGATTGGCAGTCAATTCTTCAATGGTATTTGAAAGCTGTTGTATCTTTTTTCCCAAAGACAGTTTTTCACCCTGCAAAACCTTCGCTTCCTCTTCTAATGAAACAATGTTGGATTTCAGATTTAATACATCCTTTGCTGAATACTGTGATTCATCCAATTTAATGCTTTTTAATGATTCCGATAAATTATCATATTCAGCAGACAGCTTATTGTTTCTTGCAATAAGAGATTCATTGCTTTTTCTTAAGCTTTCTTTTTCCTCAAACAAGGTCTGAAGGTTTTTTTGAAATGTCTCCTTTGTAGACTGCTGTTGTTTTCTAATCCTTAATAAATATTCCTGAACCGATTTCTTGGTATAACCCCCAAAGGAATTTTTTAATATTTGACTCAAATCAGCTTCTTCTGATTTATCTCGAATCATTTCGACAATGTTTTTTTCTTCATTATTACTCATTCATTAACCTCCCATATCAAATAAATTTTATAATATCACCAATTCTTATCTTTTGTGAAGCATTTTCAGGAATCTCCAAAATATGCTTGGTTTTCTTTACAATCTTTCCTATTCTCCAAGGTTTTATAGTTTCCTTATAAAGCACTTCCATATCCGTTGATAAATAAACAGCATCAATAGTAATTTTCATAAAAAAGCAATGAATGGATGAACAATTGATTAACAGCAATCCTTCCTCATCTGATAAATATTTTCTATTCATTAAGCCTACAAGTCGTGATATAAAATTATCAGCTTTTGTAATATTATTAAAAATAACCTTATTATTACATAAAACTTTCATTATTTAAAAGCCTCCATAATTGATACCACAGCAGGACCCATAAGCATTATAAAAATAACCGGGAAAATAAAGATAACCATCGGCAATAAAATTTTAATTGCCATTTTGTGTGCCTTTTCTTCAATTTTTGACCTTCTGCCATCCCGTATGGAAGCAGCTTGAGTATGAAGAACATTTTTAAGAGAAATACCTAATTTGTTAGCCTGAACCACAGAACCGGTAAATGACCTTAAATCATCTATATCGCATCTTTCGCTAAGACCCATCAGTGCATCACGCCTGCTTCGTCCCATGGACATTTCCCTGTATGCAATAGTAAATTCATCGATTAAAGGTCCTTTAAAGTGTTCTATTATATGAAGCATTGCCTGCTCAAAGCCAAGACCTGCTTCCACATTGACGCTTAGCATATCCAAGACATCAGGCATTTGACTTTCCATATTTTCTCTTCTTTTTCTTATTTTACTGAATAAGCTAAAACGTAATATTGCAAAAGCGGCATATGCACCAAAAAACGGCAGAAAAACTTTAATTTTAATATCTAATTTTAATATAATTGCAAGTATAAAGAACAACACGGCAGTTCCAATAATAACAATTAACTTGATTGCAGCATATTCACTGGGCATTATGGTCATACCGGCTTGGCGAAGAAGTTTCCTTTGATTTTCAGCTTTTTCATGATTAGTGCTTGTCTGGGGCACAACCTTACTTAAGAATTTAACAAAAGATTCCGTCATAGGATTGATGAAACGCTCTGCCAATGATTTGTTTAACTCTTCGTCAACAATCATTTCCTCGCCGGTAGTTTCCAATGCTGCAAGACGGCCTTTTATTCTGTCACTTTCAATTCCATCATTATAAAATAACATATAAACTAATGAAAATATTAGTACAGCAAAAACTAATGCAATATAAACAGCCATAAACACCTCACATCTTTATGTTAATGATTTTCCTGATAAACGAAAATCCTATAATTTCCAACACAATAGAAACAGTCAACAAAATTTTTCCCATTTGAGTTTCAAAAAAACCCTCGAAATAACTTGGAGTCATAACCATAATTGTAAGTACCAAGAATACCGGCAGCAACCCTATTACCATACCCGACATACGTCCTTGCGCAGTTAAAGTTTTAATATCATTTTTGATTCTAATTCTATCCCTTATAGTTCCGGATATCGTGTCTAAAATTTCCGATAAATTACTTCCTACCTGGGCAGATGTCATAACAGCTGAAACCAATAGCTCCAAATCCTTGCTTTTGGTTCTTTCTACCATATGATTAAGAGCATCCTCCTGCCTTACCCCATAATGAATTTCTCTTAATACTTTAGCAAATTCTGTTGATATAGGCGGATGCATCTCCTCAGCTACACTTTCCATAGACTGTAAAAAGGTAAAACCTCCTTTAATACTGTTGCCCATTAATATAGTAGCCTGCCCTAACTGAGTGTTAAATAGGTCTTCGCGTTTTTTCCCGGCATTATTTACCAGAAAGGGCGGCACTGCAATACCTATAGTCGAAAGTGCTATACCTGTAACTATATTTCCCCCCGAAGCAATTAACAAAAGCATTGGTATAAGCGTAAGCCCTGCCCATAGATAAATAAATTCATTGGCCTTAAGTTTAATACCTGATGAAGCAATATAGTTGGAAAATTCCTTGCTTGCTATCTTAAATCTATCTTTTTTTCTTCTGCTTTCTTCTTCGCTTTTCTCCTTTATAAATTGTTCCTGTACGTCATCTATATCATTTGATTTAAAATATCTTACTATTCTGTCCCTTGAACGTCTGGTGTTAGAGCCTGACAGTAAAATGTATAAAATTAGATATATTAATGTAGCAACAATTAAGGATATTATAATTTCCATAATTCACCTCAATTTGTAAACCAATCATCTCTGATAAAAACACCGCTGGCCGCTATTTTCTCAAGGAAGTTTGGTCTGATACCTGTTGAAACGAAATTTCCTTTAATCCTTCCGTATGTGTCAATACCTTCAATTCTGTATGTGAAAATATCCTGAAGGGTGATAGTGTCTCCCTCCATACCTACAACCTCGGTAATGTTTACTACTTTACGGGAGCCGTCTTTAAGTCTTGACTGATGAACAACTATATCAAGAGCTGAATGTATTTGTTCTCTTATAGCACGAACAGGCAGCTCCATTCCCGACATTAGAACCATTGTTTCCATACGAGACATTAATTCCCTTGGCGAGTTGGCGTGTGCAGTCGTTAATGAACCGTCATGACCCGTATTCATTGCCTGAAGCATATCTAAAGTTTCACCGGAACGAACCTCACCTACAATTATTCTGTCAGGACGCATACGAAGCGAGTTTCTTACTAAATCCCTTATGGTAATTTGTCCTGAACCTTCCAAGTTTGGTGGTCTGCTTTCCATTGTAACCACATGCTCCTGCATAAGCTGAAGTTCTGCAGCATCTTCTATTGTTACAATACGTTCATTGTTGGGAATATAGCCGGATAACACATTGAGCAGTGTAGTTTTCCCGCTTCCTGTCCCTCCGGAAACTATTATATTCATTTTACCTTTAACACAGGCCTCTAAAAACGACACCATTTTAGGAGAAATAGAGCCAAATTTTATTAAATCTGTAGCAGTAAACGGTGTTTTGGAAAACTTACGAATTGTCATAGAAGGACCAACTAATGAAACAGGCGGTATAACCGCATTAAAACGAGACCCGTCAGAAAGCCTTGCATCCACCATGGGACTTGATTCATCTATTCGCCTTCCAACAGAAGATACTATTCGATTTATTATATTCATAACATGAGCATTGTCTTTAAATACAACATCTGACAAATCCAACTTGCCTTTTCGCTCAACGTAAACTCTATAAGGACCATTTACCATAATTTCCGTAATTTCAGAATCATTTAGTAAAGATTCAATCGGTCCTAAGCCCATTACATCATTATATACTTCTTTTAAAAGACGACTTCTCTCGGTTCTCGATAAATTTGAAGCTTTAGCTTCAATTATTGATTCCATAACCTCTTTTAATTCTTCCTGCTGCTCGCCTTTCAAATTAAATAAACTTATATCCTGCTGGTTTACTGTTTCTATAAATTCCTTATGAATACGTTCCTTTAGCTCGGATTTCTCATCATAAACACTCTTGCCTGCCAAAGGTGTGTCAACTGCAACATCATCTGTAACTGTATTTTTTTGTTTTTCGAGTCTGTCTAATAAGCTCATGTAACTTCACCCTTTATATTATTTTTTCTTAAATAAACTTATTTTTCTATTTACTTTTTTTTCTTTTTCTAAAACGGTTTTATTAGTTCCACCACTTATTAAAATATCTACTAATCCTGATATTGATTGGCTTATTTTACTGCCCGGTGCACCTACTACAAAAGGTACACCCCTGTTTAAAGCATTTACTGCCACCTTGTAATCACTTGGAAGTTTAGCCCAAATGGGATATCCTATTATTTTTTGCACATCATTTATTGTTATGGAATGCATATCTACTGCTCTATTAACAATAACTCTTATTTTTTCAGTCTGCTGCAAGGATTCTAATATGGAAACGCTGAGCTTTGAATTTCTTAGAATTGAAATGTCAAGCCCCGTAACAAAAAATATTATAGACGATGATTCAATAGCAGTCATAGTAACTTCAGAAAATGATGGTGCAGTATCGACTATGACATAATCATAATATGTGCGAAGCAAGCTAAGTAAGCTCTGAATTTTCTCAGCTGAAACAAGTTCAGCATATTCAGGACTTTTAGGTGCACAAAGTACATGGACGCCACTGGAATGAACCGCCATATAGCTTCTTACAGAGTCTATATTAGGAGTAATAACATCCTGCACTAATTCAGTTATTGTATCCTTTGGCTCTATATCAAGGAAAATATGTAAATCACCAAACTGTAAATCCAAATCAATCAGGGCAACCTTCTTATGTTTCTCCGCTAATTTTACGGCTAAATTGGCTGAGATAGTGCTTTTACCGAGACCCCCCTTGGCACCAAAAACCGTAATTACGGTAGAAGACCACAAAAGGGATTCCTTTTGACTTAAAGATTTAATTCGTATAGATTCATTATGATAAACAGATTTTATATATTCTGCAAATTCCTTTGGAGATTTCGGGAATTCGGTAATATTATGGCATCCTGCATTTACTGCACTTTGCATAGTTTCCACATCTAAATTTTCAGCTGCCAATATAACAAAAGTACGAGGCCTATGTAAAATAATTCTTTCTGCTAAATTTAAAACATCAGTATCGCCTGCTCCAAGTGTCATAATTATAATATCAGGAGATGTATTTTCTATTTTATCAAGTGCCGCTGAGCCGCCGGGACTGTCACCTAATACAAATATATCCTCATCGTCAATCATGGATTTAAGAGCACCTATGTTTCTTTCCATTTTACTTATCAGCAAAACATTAATTCTCATTTAAATCCCCCCTATTTAACAACCACATCATCAAATATTATGCTTTTTGTTTCCGGTAAACCGGTCATTTCTTTATCCAAAGGCGACCTTAAAATCATTCTTAAGTTTCCCTTTACTTCCGACATACTTATATCCATAGCTTCTCTCGGAGTTACCTGTAATGTAATGGTAGTATAAGAAACACCGGTTTCAGGATTTTTAGGCTTGCCATCTTGACTTAATACATCATCAACAGCAAGGATGGTAATATTTTCAGCAATCATTGCCGTGAAATCTTCCATTTCTTTTTCTTCTCCTTCAGCTGCGTCTTCCTTTTCTTCCTGATACTGAAGAAGTATGTCCACAGTGTTTTTAGGTCTAAGCATACCGACCAAACCCGATAAATTTCCTACATCAACTGATATAGCGCGCATACCGGGTGCAATTTCATATGCTAATGTCCCATCTCCACCGCCCCCGTCAGGTGAAATAAGCTTTGTAGACAGCACTTGCTCGCCGGCAGTTATTTCATACTTTGAAAATTTACCAACTGCAGCATTTATATTTGTCATTGCCTCTTTATGAACTGCTTCAACCGGCAGCTCTTTTAATTCAACCATATCAGCAGTAATAGTTGTATTTGGGGGAATATTTTCAGATGCTGTCAATACTCCTGTCTTAATAACCTCTACAACTGCAGCTCTTTCATTTAACATGTTTAGATAATTATACAAAAGGACAGCAGCAATAACTGCTGTCACCAGCGCTAATACTTTGACTTTTTTCATTAGTTTCCTCCGAAATATAAATACTTACTGTTCTACCCTCATAGTTGTTTGAGCTTTAATTACATACATCCCATCTTCATTATCTTTAAATACTTCTGTAAATGCTCTTAAAATTGGTGTTAATATTTTTACTTTTCCTGTAAATTTAACATCAATTTTTAGACCGCCAGCATCAGCTATCGGCACTATTGGTTCAATTATTTCCTCTATATCATCAATATCTAATTCAATTAGAGTATTATCTTTCATAATATCAAATGCTGCTCTTTCTGCTGAACCAGCAGCATATGAATCCTTATCATCCATATCATCAGAATAATAATGTATTGCTATAAAACGGGCTGCCTCCCTGCTTGCATTGTTTGTAGCTAACTGGTTATGAAAAATCCATCCAAAGTCAATTATCCCCCCTATTAATAACAACAGTATGGGGAGCACCAATGCAAACTCAACCATTGCCTGACCTGATTCTTTTTTCATTATTTTTATTATATGCTTAAGTTTCAAATCTCTCCCCTCCCCCTTAGAGTAAAAACACCGAACCCGACCATTCGGACGAGCCGGTGCTTTAGTGGTTTTGTATTTTAGTACGGTACTTTCTGAATTATTAGTTTCCATTAAGGAGTTTCTAAATCGGATGCTACATCATCCATAATTGCGGCTGTCTTTTCACCTAATGTTCGTAGAGCTACAATAACAACTACCGCAATTAACGCAAGTATCAGCCCATACTCTACCATACCTTGACCACTTTCTTCATTTTTCAGCCAGTTCATTAATTTTTTCATTTTGACCCCCTAGTTATATTTTTTTTATTTTATATTCATTATTATTCCAATCAAGAAATATCTGCATTAAGAGCGTTACGTATATGTACAACATTTTTCTTAAATTAGAACAATAAAAATATCATGTATATGTACCCTATATAAAACCTACATTTAACACTATTGTCAACAAAGCTAATATATAACCTGCTGACAAGAACGGTGCCAAAGGTAACATCGTTGAAAGGTAAATTTTCTTTAATGCCAACCCTACTAAAATATAAGTAAGTAATACAATTGCCATTATTCCTACGGCTGTTATAATAAGCGGATATCCAAGTGCTAACGCTATTGCACCGGCTAATTTTACATCTCCTGCCCCTACTTTTCCAAATCCCATAAATCCTGCGACTGCGGTAAAAATTATCATTACTGCCACCATACTGATAATCGCACCAAGAATATTGTTTAATTCAAAGTCAATCATGGTTTGAAATGTTATACCCAAAATTATGAGAGTTAAAACAAGTTCATTAGGAATTATTCTGATATTTATATCAATTACCGCAATTATCAAGCCTAAAGTAATCTGAATACCTATCAATAAAGCTGCAATTATATTATCTATATACAATCCTGTAGCTGCCCACGCTGCAAGGTTAAATAAGCAAATTAATAATTTTAATATGCTGGAAAGCTCTTTGCTTTCATTTGTTTCAAAAGCTTTCTTTCTTTTTTTATATTCAATTATTCGATTTGATATATCCGGTATTTTATATCCTGTCACCAGCCCTATAATGCTAAATAAAATTGTTATTATTATATTCATTTATGCTCCCATTTCTTCATTTGATGCAAAGTCAGTTGATAATAACCCTAAAAATATCCAAAATACATATGCAGTTACTGGCATGCTTATATTGAAAAAGGCTTGTATTAAATAACCTGCAACACTTGCATAAAGCCCTATAAAATATGTGTTTATCTTTAAATTCATCAACCCTTTTTTCAATACAAGTATAATGAAATATAAGTATATCATGAGCGAAGGAATCCCGGATGTAACTGCTATATTTAAATATTCATTATGAGCTTTATCCGTATATGATGATTCTGCTCCATATTTTTCTTCTACCTCATCCCTATATCTTTCAGTATATGGTTCCAATAGGTTTTCAATGCCAAATCCAAATATTGGTTCCTCCCCAATCATTTGAACTACTCGTTTCCAGATAAACCCTCTGCGGGCTCCCGCATCATCAGATTGCTCTACCAGGAAATCTTTAGCATCATCTGAAATAGTTAAAAATCTCCTTATTAATTTCCCGTCTGTCTGATAATTGAAAAACGCCATAATTAAAAGTGTTACAAGGAAAATAATAAAATATCTGTAAATTTGTGACTTTTTAATATTATATGTTAATTTATGTATGATGATAAAACATAATATTGAAAACATTCCACCTAACCAGGCACTTCTTGTGCTTGTGCATAATAAGCAATAAAACGAAACTGCATATCCAAATAATCCTGCTATTTTACTGTTAAAAATATAAAGATAAGTTGATATGGGTATTATCAGAACCAAGTATGTACCAAGAAAATTCGGATTCTGCATTGTTGAAGATGGTCTTGAACCAAATCCCTTAATTACTTCATCGTGAAACGGATAATATCCGTAAAACTGCATTATTCCATATAAAGAAACAAGTATGCCTGCTATCAAAGTATATGTAAAAATCTTATTGCTTTTTATTCTGCATGTTCTTCCTATAATAAATAAATATAGGTATAGAAATATAGTTATAATTCCTTCCATCCTGCCGGGCTGACCTATGATTGACCTTTGGATGTTTTCACTGAAAAAAGTTGATATAATTAGTATTAAAAAGTAGCTCATCAGCCATGCATTTATTCTGTCTCTGTCAAAGACTGTTTTTATTGTTTTAATGTACTTAATCATAATTACAGAGTATGCGGCAAGCAAGCTGAAAATAGCTCCTAATCTGATAAATAAAAAGTCAAATTTTTCTAATTTTAAAAACAGCAGCGGTACAATTGAAAGTGTTAGTGTGATGGTAACTATAGTAATGTTATTAAATTTTTCTTTTGCAGCACTATTATACATATGCCCTTTACCCTTAGCCAATAATTATGAAACATAACATAACTGATTATAAAACATATTAATTACATTATTATTATTTAATGATTTAATATTAATTTCATTTTAATTACATTTCAATTACACAGTATGCTAATAAAGATATTGTTGCTATTATATTCCATCTTTGTTATAATTTCTATCGATTTATTACAACAAAAAATGACGATTTTTTAATCGTCATTCATACATTTAAGGACATTCCTCTGCCTGCGAAGACTATCTCATAAATTGAGGTGTGTCTCTATACCTTTAATCTTCTATTTGCTCGTTGTCTGAAACTCCTGTCTCCATTCTATTCATTTCTTCTTTTACTTCAATTGAGCTGTTTGTTTTAAGAAGCTGTACTTCCAATGAAGCAATTTTTGCTTCTGCGACACTTAAATTTTTCTGCGCAATTAATCTGTCTATTGTAATACCGGATTTCTCATTAATGAATGCAATTGTCTTTTTATATTCCTCCTGTAATTGAAAATCTAAAGCTTCATTTGCAATTAATAATTTATCGTTTTGAACATTATACTCCTGTAATGTTTTCATTAAATTGTTTGTTTTTTCTTTAAGCAGAGAAACTTCATCATTAAGTGAATCAATAGATTTATCTTTTAAAGTAATTTCTTCATTTAATTTACTGTTAACTTCTGTTTGTGCCGACAGCTGAGTGCTTAATTGACCTATCTTTAAATTTAATTCTGCAAATTTTCCATCAGAAATTGTTCCTTTTAAATATTTTACTTCATTTTTTTCTTCTTCTAATTTATTCGATATGTCTGCCACAACATCACGTTGTTTTTTTAGTTCAAGTCTTTCAGACTTAAGCATTTCTTTCTGTGCCTCATATTCTTGAACTGAAATTGCAAGCTTGGTTTTAAGCTCGTCTATTTCATTGTTTAATTGCTCTGTTTTTCTCTCCAAGGAATAGTTTTCGCGGTTTGTTATCTTTATTTGCTCTTCCAAGGATACATTTTTGTTTTTTAGTTCTAAAACATTTTGAGCTGAATACTCAGAATCATCGAGCACTATATTCTTTAATGAACCGGCTAAATTGTCATATTCCGAGGTTAATTTATTTAGACGTGCTTGTAGTGTTTCATTGTTTATTCTTAACTCTTCCTTTTCATCAAATAAATCTTGAAGGTTTTTTGAAAAAGTTTCCTTTGTTGTTTGCTGCTGTTTGTGGATTAATGATAAATATTCCTGCACAGATTGCTTCGTATAGCCCCCAAAGGTTGTTTTTAAAACACCGTCTAAATCCACTTCATCTTTATCACGCAATATGCCAACTATATTATTGTCCCTTTCCATTTTTCTCACCCTCCAAAATTATATTATCTCCAATTCCAATACCTGTTGTCATGCCCTCAGGAAGCTCTAAAACATGGGTGCAGTTTTTAACGAGCTTCCCGATTCTCCATGGCTTGACAGTTTCTTTATACAGCACTTTCATATCTTTAGATAAGTAAACTGCTTCAATGGTGAATTTCATAAAAAAGCAATGTATCAATGAGCAGTTTTTTAAAAGCAACCCTTCATTTTCATTTAAGCTTTTCTTATTTAATAATCCAACCAGCCTTATTTTTAAACTTTCAGCTATTGTAATGTTATCTAATAGCAAATTATTATTAACATATAATTTCATTACACCCCACCAAACATTTCCAATATGGACACTACAGCAGGTCCCATTAATACTATAAAAATTACCGGGAAGATAAACATAACCATAGGTAAAAGAATTTTAATTGACATTTTATGTGCTTTTTCTTCTATTTTGCTGCGCCTGTTTTCCCTGATGGAGGCTGCCTGTGAATGCAGAACATTTTTAAGAGATATACCTAATTTGTTGGCTTGAATTATGGAGCCGGTAAAGGATTTTAAGTCATCAATATCACAGCGTTCGCCTAATAATATCAGCGCGTCTCTTCTGCTTCTGCCCATGGACATTTCTCTGTAGGTAATATTAAATTCATCAATCAATGGCCCCTCAAAATGCTCGATAATATGCAGCAATGCTTGTTCAAACCCTAATCCTGCCTCTACATTAACACTTATCATATCTAAAACATCCGGCAGTTGTCTCTCCATTTCATCTTTCCTTTTGGTTATACGGAACATTAAGTTAAACCGCATTACGGTAAAAGCCATATATGCCCCAAATAACGGCAATAAAAATAAATATAAGTAGCTTGCGTTTAATACTAAACCAAGTATTAAATATAACAGTGCATTTCCGCATATAACAATTATTTTAATGGCAGAGTATTCTTTTGGCTTTATAGTATATCCTGCCTGTCTAAGCGATTTTCTTAAATTTTCTGATTTTTGATTATTGAGACCTGTATCAGGCAGGATTTTACCAAGGGACTTAACCAGCGAGTCCATAATAGGGCTGATAAATCTTTCTGACAATGATTTATTCAGCTCTTCATCCACAATTATGTCACTCTCAATATCAATTAATTTAGAAATTCTGTTATTAACCTTGTCATGGTTCAAACCGTAGTTATTTAATGTAATAATTATCACACCGAATATGAATATTGCAAAAAAACCTGAAATATAAAGAGTCATATGCACCTCACACTTTAATATTTACTATTTTATTTATAACTGCAAACCCTGTAATTTCCAAAACTATAGATGTAACGATTAATATTTTGCCAATGGTAGAATCAAAAAAACCTTCAAAATAACTTGGAGTCATAACCATTATTGCTAAAATCAAAGCTATTGGCAACAAGCCTATAACTAATCCGGACATTCGTCCTTGGGCTGTCAATGTTTTGATTTCATTCTTAATTCTTATGCGATCTCTGATTGTATTTGAAATGGTATCAAGTATTTCCGATAAATTGCTTCCAACTTGTGCTGATGTCATAACAGCGGATACCAAAAGCTCCAAATCTTTATTTTTCGTCCTTTCCACCATGTGATTAAGTGCATCTTCCTGCTTGACGCCATAATGTATTTCTCTTAGAACCTTTGAAAATTCAGTAGATATTGGAGGCTGCATTTCCTCTGCAATATTTTCCATGGACTGCAAAAATGTGAAACCTCCTTTAATGCTGTTTCCCATTATTACAGTGGCATCACCTAATTGCTTATTAAACAATTCCTCACGCTTTTTTCTTGCATTGCTGACTATAAACGGCGGTATGGAAATGCCTATAATAGATAGGGCTGCTCCTGTAATTACATTCCCGTTAAAAAGAAAAACCACCATCATGGGAATTAAAGTTAAGCCTGCCCAAAAATAAATGAATTCATTTGCTTTCAATCTTATACCTGAAGAAGCAATAAGATTAGAGAATTCCTTACTTGCAATTTTAAATCTGTCCTTTTTTCTTTTGCTTTCTTCTTCATTTTTTTCCCTGATGAATTGCTCCTGAACGTCATCAGCGTTATACTCGGTAAAATATTTTTTAATCCTGCTTCTGACCTGACCAGGGCCATATGAGGATATCAAAATATAGAAGACCGAATATATAATTACAGCAACCATAAGAGATATAATAATTTTCATATTTCACCTCAATTTACAAACCAGTCATCTCTGACAATTATGCCGCTCGATGTCAGTTTTTCAAGAAAATTAGGCCGTATACCTGTTGATGTAAAATTCCCCTTCATTCTTCCATTACTATCAATACCCTCAACCTTGTATGTAAATATGTCCTGCAGTGTGATGGTATCCCCTTCCATTCCTACTACCTCTGTAATATTTATTACCTTACGAGAGCCATCCTTCATTCTTGACTGATGAACCACTATATCAATGGCAGAATGTATTTGCTCCCTTATTGCTCTGACAGGCAAGTCCATTCCTGACATTAATACCATTGTTTCCAAACGAGACATAAGCTCTCTTGGAGAATTGGCATGAGCAGTTGTCAGTGAGCCGTCATGACCTGTATTCATAGCTTGAAGCATGTCTATTGCTTCACCGGCACGCACCTCTCCTACGATTATTCTATCGGGACGCATACGCAACGAATTCCTTACCAAGTCTCTGATGGTAATTTGACCTGAACCCTCTAAGTTTGGAGGTCTGCTTTCAAGTGTGACCACATGCTCCTGGGCCAGTTGAATTTCTGCAGCATCTTCAATAGTTACTATTCGCTCATTATTGGGAATACTGCTTGACAATACATTCAATAAGGTCGTTTTACCGCTGCCGGTACCTCCTGAAACGATAATATTCATCCTTCCCTTTACACAAGCCTCCAAAAACGCAACCATTTTAGGAGATAATGAGCCGAATTTTACCAAATCACTTGCTGTAAATGGACTCCGAGAAAACTTCCTTATAGTCATTGAAGGTCCCACTAATGAAAGTGGCGGAATAACAGCATTAAAACGGGAGCCGTCTTTTAACCTTGCATCAACCATGGGGCTTGATTCATCAATACGTCTTCCCACAGTGGATACAATACGATTTATAATATTCATTACATGTGTATTATCTTTAAATACTACATTTGATAATTCTAATTTTCCTTTTCTCTCTACATATACTTGGGAAGGACCATTTACCATAATTTCAGTTATGTCATCATCGTTCAGCAATACTTCAAGAGGTCCTAACCCCATTACATCATTGTAAATTTCTTTTAATAATTTTGAGCGCTCAGTTCTTGAGACTTTAGGAGCTTTGGCCTCAATTAATGAATCCATAATTTTAAGCAGTTCTTCTTCTTGCTCGCCCTTAACACCAAATAAACTTATATCCTGCTGATTTACTGTTTCAATAAAATCTTTGTGCACTTGCTCCTTTAAGTCAGAATACTCATCATACAAAGTTATTTCTGCCGATTTTTCTCCTGTGACGGAAAATTTCTGTTTTTCAAGACGATCCAATAAACTCATGTCAATTCCTGCCTTTTATTATTTATGTTTTGTCATCCTAAAGTGTAAGCGAATGTCATTTTTTCTTGAATAAGCTAAGCTTCTTTTTATTGTTAAAATCACTGTTATTTTTATTATTTTTATTTTTCCCCATAAGGTCATAATCGGTTGTGCCTTTAATTAATATTTCTGTCAACCCGGTAATCGATGCGCTCAGCTTGCTGTTTGGAGCGCCGGTTACAAACGGAACTCCTCTGTTTAATGCATTAACCGCAACCTTGTAATCACTGGGGAGCTTTGCCCATATAGGATAACCAATGATTTTTTGTACATCATTTATAGTAATGGAATTCATATCAACTGCTCTATTTACAATTAACCTGATTTTATCTGTTTGCTGCAATGATTCCAACAGCGAAACACTGAGCTTGGAATTCCTTAAAATTGAAATATCAAGACCTGTCACAAAGAATATTATAGAAGAAGATTCGATTGCGGTAATTGTTACATCAGTAAATGACGGCGATGTATCTACAATTACATAATCATAATAGGTTCTCAATAAGCTTAGAAGACTTTGTACTTTTTCTGATGAAACCAACTCGGCATATTCCGGGCTTTTTGGTGCACAAAGTACATGAACACCGCTGGAATGAACTGCCATATAGCTTCTTACAGAGTCAATATTCGGGGTAATTACATCTTGTACTAACTCCACAATAGTATCTTTAGGCTCTAAATCCAAGAAAATATTTAAATCACCAAATTGCAAATCGAGATCCACCAATGCAACCTTTTTTCTTTTTTCTGCAAGTTTTACAGCTAAATTTGCTGCAATTGTACTTTTGCCTAATCCTCCTTTTGCTCCAAATACAGTAATAACCCTTGATGCCCATACTAATGTATCTTTATTGCTTAAAGATTTAATTCGAATAGATTCATTATTATAAACTGATTTTATATACTCTGCGAATTCCTTTGATGTTGAAGGAAATTCAATTAAATTATGACACCCGACCTTAACAGCTTCCTGCATAATTTCAACATTTAATGTGTCCGCAACTAAAATAACAAATGTCTTAGGTCTGTGAAATATTATTCTTTCAGCCAAATTCAGTACGTCTGTGTCTCCTGAACCTAAAGTCATAATAATTATATCAGGAGAAGTGTTTTCGATTTTGTCTAAAGCTTGTGCTCCCCCCGCTGTATCTCCGATTATTATAATTTCTTCATCTTCAATCTTTGACCTAAGTGCTTCTATATTTCTTTCCATTTTACTTATAAGTAAGACTTTGATTTTCATATGCTGCCCCCACTAATTAATTATTATATCGTCAAATTTTATTGTTGGAGGCTTAACTATATCTTCATCCAACGGAGACCTCAGTATTAATCTTAGCTGTCCCTTGTATTCGGACATATTCAATTCCATCGCCTGATGTACCGTAACCTGTAATGTTACAGAGGTGTAAGAAGTACCTGTTTCTGAATTTTTTGACTTGCCTTCCTGAGATATTACATCGTCAACAGCTAAAACCTTGATATTTTCTGCTATCATAGTTGTATAATCTATTGTTTTTTCTTCTCCGTCAGGTTGTTTTTCTTCTTTTGCAAGCTGGGCAATAATATCCACGGTATTATGGGGCCTAATCATTCCCACAAGTCCGGACAAATTACCCACGCCTATAGATATTGCACGCATACCCGGTTTTATTTCATATGCAAGTGTTCCATCTCCACCACCGCCTTCAGGTGATATCAGCTTAGTGTATAATACCTGCTCACCTGCCATAATTTCATATTTCGAAAACTTTCCAATGGCAGCAGCTTCATTAATAACTGCCTCTGCATGTACGGCTTCAACAGGCAGCTGTTTTATATCAAGCATATCATCTGTTATAGGTGTATTTGGAGGAATATTAACAGATGCTGTCACAACTCCGGTCTTTACTACCTCAACACTGGCCTTTTCATCAAGCGTATTAAGGAAATTATACAAAAGGACAGCAGCAATAACCGCTGCAACCAATGCTAAAAATTTTATCTTTTTCATATGCTCACTCCAAATTATGTATTTGTTAATAATCAACCAATTTTGCAGCTCTTACTCCATAATCATTCAATACTATCCC
>ENA-UOOR01001990-UOOR01001990.1-fermentation-metagenome-genome-assembly--contig:-NODE-1990-length-22075-cov-25.051362_pt1 | contig 22075 bp, 18 predicted proteins | sample MGYA00245780_ERZ724029 | MGnify/ENA primary metagenome ERZ724029 (study PRJEB28704, sample SAMN03018315) | fermentation metagenome | biome: anthropogenic terrestrial biome; feature: soil... | reverse complement strand
AGGAGTGATAATATGCAAGAAAAAGAATCTGATATATTATTGGATATAAAAAATCTTCATACCTATTTCTTTACTGATAATGGAGTTGTTAAATCTGTAGACGGAGTTGATATAACTCTTAAAAAAGGTTCAACCCTTGGCATAGTCGGTGAATCAGGAAGTGGTAAGAGTGTTACTGCTTTATCTGTAATGAATTTATTGACAGGTACTAAAGGGAAAATAGTAGAAGGAAACATACATTTAGATGGTAAAGATATAGTAAATATATCTGAAGAAGAGAAAAGAAAGCTTCGTGGCGGGGATATTGCAATGATATTCCAGGAGCCTATGACTTCATTAAACCCTGTTCTTAAAATAGGAGATCAAATTTCTGAAGCTATAATAGAACATTTTAAAACAAGCAAAAAAGAAGCATTAGATAAAACAATAGAAATTCTCAAAAAAATAAGCATACCAAGAGCTGAAAAAATTGTAAATGAATATCCGTTCCAGCTTTCGGGGGGAATGAGACAAAGAATTATGATTGCAATGGCTTTAGTTTGCAATCCTAAGGTTCTTATAGCAGATGAACCTACAACAGCTTTGGATGTTACAATACAAGCTCAAATTCTTGAGCTGATGAATGAACTAAAAAAAATAGTGGGTACATCAGTATTGTTTATTACTCATGACCTTGGTGTAATTGCGGAAATCTGCGATGAAGTAGTTGTAATGTACTGTGGTCGCGTAGTTGAAAGCGGAGATGTATTATCAATATTTAAAAAACCGAGACATCCGTATACGGAAGGATTGTTAAAATCAATTCCTAAATTAGGAGAACATGTGGAAATTTTAGAATCAATACCCGGCAATGTTCCAAATCCTAAATATATGCCTAAAGGCTGTAAGTTTGAACCAAGATGCTCCAAATCATTTGATAAATGCAGAGAAGAGGAACCTCCATTTTTCACTTATTCAAATGGGCAAAAAAGCCGCTGCTGGCTGTGTAAAAAGGAATACGGAGGTGAAGTATAATGTCGAAAGTGTTACTTCGTACCGAAAATTTAAAGAAATATTATCCTACTAAATCAGGAGTTCTTGGAACTAAAACAGAATATGTTAAATCTGTTGACGGCGTATCCTTTGAGGTTAAAGAAGGTGAAGTTTTCGGTATAGTCGGTGAATCAGGATGCGGTAAATCGACTTTAGGTAAGCTTATATGCAATTTAATTGATAAAACTGATGGAGTAATTACCATTAAAGATAAAAATTTATCTAAGCTTTCTAAAAAAGAAATGCGAGACGTCAGAAAAGATATTCAAATGGTATTTCAAGATCCTTATGCGTCATTAAACCCAAGAATGTCTGTTCGTGACATTATAGCCGAGCCTTTAATTATTCACAATCTTGCTCATGGCAAGGAAGAAATAGATAAAAGGGTTATAGAGCTTCTCCGGCACGTTGGATTAGACGGATACCATGCTCAAAGATACCCCCATGAGTTCAGTGGGGGACAAAGACAGAGAATTGGTATAGCAAGGGCTTTAGCGGTTAAACCAAAGCTTATAATAGCGGATGAACCTGTTTCGGCATTAGATGTTTCTATACAATCTCAGGTGTTAAATTTAATGAATGAACTTAAAAATAAATTAAATTTAACTTATGTATTTATAGCGCATGACTTAAGTGTTGTAGAGCATATAAGCGACAGAATAGGCGTTATGTATTTAGGTAATTTTGTTGAAGTTGCCGACAAATATGAAATGTATAAAAATCCTCTGCACCCATATACTCAAGCGCTTCTCTCAGCTATTCCAATACCTGATCCGACAATAAAAAAAGAAAGAATAATTCTTGAAGGAAGTATTCCAAGTGCTTTAAATCCTCCTTCGGGATGTAAGTTCCACACAAGATGCAGACATGCAATGGATATTTGTAAAGTGGAAGAACCAATTAAAAAACAAATAAGTGACAGTCATTACGTGTTCTGCCACCTTTATAATGATAAATAAAAGGGAGTATAATCAGATGGTTGATATAAATTTAATCAGAGATATAACCAATGCCTTTGGTCCTTCAGGATTTGAAGATGATGTTGTTAAAATAATTATGGAATATTCAAAAGATTTTCATGTAGAAAATGACTGTATGAATAATGTTTTTTCCAGATTAAAAACCAATACAGGCAAAAAACCTATTATAATGTTAGATGCTCACTCAGACGAAGTAGGATTTATAATTCAACACATAAATAGCAAAGGGCTTCTAAGTATATTAAATTTAGGCGGTTGGGTCGGAAGTAACATACCTGCCCATACTGTAAAAATTAAAAATATTAAAGGTGAAATAATTACAGGAATAACTGTTTCTAAACCGCCTCATTTTATGACAGATGAAGAAAAGGCGAAGGATAGAATTGCTATGGATTCTGTTTTCATTGATGTTGGAGCAACCAGCAGAGAAGAAGTTACAGAATTATTCGGTATTAATGTAGGAGACCCTGTAATGCCTGACGTTACTTTCCAATACAATGAAAAGAATGGTACCTTATTAGGTAAGGCATTTGACAACAGACTTGGATGTGTATGTATTATTGAAACAATGAAAAAGCTATTAGGTGAAAATTTAGCAGTTGATGTTGTCGGCGGTTTCGCCTCCCAAGAAGAAGTTGGAATGAGAGGAGCTCAGGTTACGAGCCAAGTGGTGAAACCGGATTTAGCAATTGTATTTGAAGGTTCACCTGCCGATGACATATATTTTGATGAATTTGAAGCTCAATGTGCTATGAAAAAAGGTACTCAAATAAGACATATGGACCAAAGCTATGTCAGCAGCCCTGAGTTTATAAAATATGCAAAATCTTTAGCAGATAAAAATAATATTAAGTACCAAAGCGCAGTAAGAAGAAGAGGCAGCACCAATGCAGGAAAGATTCATATATCTCATAAAGCGGTTCCGGTGTTAGTATTGGGAATTCCATCAAGATTTGTTCATACCCATTATAATTTCTGTGCATTGGAAGATGTTAATTCAACAGTTGATTTAGCAGCAGAAGTTATCAAGAATTTTAACGAAAATAATTTAAATAAAATTTTTAAACGTTAAGGAAGTGTTATAATGAAAATCTTTATAAGTGCAGATATTGAAGGCATAGCAGGGGTTACTTTACCGGCAGAAACTCATAGTGACGAAAAAGTATATCAAAAATTTGCCGACCAAATGACACTTGAGGTTTTAGCAGCTGCAGAAGGAGCGGTAAAAGCCGGAGCTACAGAAATAGTAATTAAAGACGGTCATGGCAGTGCAACTAATATTGATGTATTAAAAATGCCTGAATGTGTAACTTTAATAAGAGGAAAAAGCGGTCATCCGTATAATATGATGTATGGAATTGATGACACTTTTGACGGCGTGATGTTCGTAGGGTATCATTCGGCAGCGGGAGCTGATACAAGCCCTTTAGCACACACTAATACGGGAAACCCAAGCTATATAAAAATAAATGGTCAAGCAGCAAGTGAATTTATGATTAACTCATATATTGCAGCCATGCACAATGTTCCTGTCCTATTTATTTCGGGTGATAAGGGAATTTGTGAAGAAGCAAAAAAACTTGTTCCCAATATTACAACCGTAGAAACAAAAATTGGGGTTGGCGGCTCTACAATAAATCTGTCACCGGATAAAGTATTAAAATTAATAAAACAAAATGCAGAGGAAGCATTAAAAAAAGATATATCTCAAAATTTAATAAAGCTGCCTGAAACATTTGAAGATGAAATAAGATTCAAGCAGCATATAAATGCATATAAAATGTCATTTTATCCGGGCATGAAGGCAATTGACAACCACACCGTAAAAATGACTACAAATAATTTTATGGATATTGTTACAGCACATATGTTTGTGTTGTATTAATACAACAAGGTTAATATAATAGGAATCTTAGACAACAACATCAATTTTATGATTGAGCTGTTGTCTAAGATTCCTATCTCTTTATAAATCAATCTTTTTTTGACTTAATATCTCCCGCTGTCATATATGCATGGTCGTTTGTTTGCTGCTTTTATTCTGCTGCAATTTCAGTCCATCTGTCGGTGTATAATTCTAAAAACTCTTTCGGGTCTCTCAACATTTCCATTTTTGCGATATCTTCCTGCGGAATGTTAAATGCAGGATTGTTCAATAATTCTTCATCTACTTCTTTTATAGCCTCCGTGTGTACCGTTGAATACCAAACTTCCTCAATATTTTTTAAGGTTGCTTCCTTCGAACAAAGAAAGTCAATGAATTTTTCAGCTAAAGGCTGGTTTTTTGTTGTTGAAGGAACAAACATTGCGTCGATCCAAATATTGCTGCCCTCTTTCGGAATAACGAAGTCTAAGTTTTCATTTTCAGCCATTGCCGCAACTGCTTCCCCGGACCATACCAATGCCATATCGGCTTCCTCATTAACCATTATATCAGGTGCTCCGTCGGTAATATATGCCATTACCAAAGGCTTTTGCTTAAGCAATAATTCCTTGGCTTCATCCAATTCCTTTTCATTTACGGTATTCATTGAATATCCCAAAAGTTTAAGAGCCGCACCGAAGGAATCCCTCTGGGAATCCATCATGATGATTTTCTTGCTGTAATTTTCATCCCAAAGCATTGCCCAGCTGTCCGAAGAAGCATCTACAGTATTCTTGTTATACAATATTCCCAATGTACCCCAGAAATACGGCACTGCATATTCGTTATCGGGGTCATAGGGCTGGTTTTTAAAATCTTCACCGATGAATTTATAATTTGGGATATTGTCAAAATTTAATTTATTGACCATTCCTTCGCTAATCATACGCTCAATCATATATTCGCTTGAAATAATCAAATCATAATTTGAAGCACCCGCTTTTGCTTTAATGTACATTTCCTCGGGAGTTGCATAAGTATCATACTTTATTGTAACATTGTTAGCCTCTTGAAATTCTTTCAATAAATCTTTGTCGATATAAATATCATAGTTCAATACGTTCAAAGTTTCTTTCTGTTCAGAACCGCAACCTGCAACAGCAGTTAAAACCATGGCTAAAACTGCCGCAATTAAAAATATCTTTTTCAATCCTTATACCTCTCTTTTCAATTTCTTTTTTTCAACACCATTTGATCTTTTATTTATTAATATCATTAAAAGTAATACAACAGCCAGCATTATTGTGGACAATGCATTAATTGTAGGACGTACACCCCTTCTTGCCATTGAGTAAATTACTATGGAAAGATTTGTCACACCCTCACCCTTTGTAAAGTAGCTGATGATGAAATCATCAATTGACAATGTAAATGCCATTAAAAATCCTGTTACTATACCGGGCTTTATTTCCGGAATTATTACCTTTCTGAGTGCGTACATAGGTGTTGCGCCCAAATCCATAGCAGCCTCGGTCATGTGTGCGTCAAGCTGCTTTAACTTTGGAAGTATTGACAATATTACATATGGAGTATTAAACACTATATGAGATAATAGCATCGTATTAAATCCAAAGTCCAAGTTAAATGAAATATACAAAATCATCAGCGATATACCTGTAACAATATCAGGATTTACAACTGGAAGATAATTGACATTCAATATTATTGCTTTTGATTTTCCCTTCATACTGTTTATGCCTATTGCCGCAATTGTGCCTAATATTGTTGATATAATGGCAGCAATAACGGCTATTGATATTGTGTAATAAAATGCAGAGCGTATATCGTGGTCATGAAAAAGCTCAATGTACCACTTCAATGAAAATCCCGTCCAGTTGCCTCTTGATTTTGATTCATTAAAGGAAAAAACAGCAAGAACTATAATGGGAGCATACAGAAATATGAATATTATACCCATGTATATTTTAGATAAATATTTTTTTACCATAATCTTGCCCCTCCTTCCTTGTCAATATCGAACTTATTCATAATTGACATGGATAAAAGTATTATAAGCATCATCACTATGGATATGGCTGATCCGAAATTCCAGTCCCCATTTAATATGAACAGCTTTTCAACCAAATTTCCTATCATCATATTTTTATTTCCTCCCAAAAGCTGAGGAATAATAAATGTGCTGACGGCAGGCATGAAAACCATTATGATGCCTGAAATAACGCCCGGCATACTGAGAGGAAGAATAACCTTTCTAAAAACGGTTTTTTTATTTGCACCTAAATCATCGGCTGCTTCCAAAAGACCCTTATCCATTTTGCTCAATGCGGTATAAATGGGAAGTATCATAAACGGAAGGAAGTTATAAACCATACCCATTACGGTTGCGCCTCTTGTGTACAGCATATTCACTTTAGGAAGACCTAAAAAGCTAAAAAAGTTATTGAGTATTCCGTTGTTTCCGAGTATGGTCATCCAAGCGTAGGTTCGTAGGAGCATATTCATCCACATAGGAAGGATGCACAGAAACAGCAATGTGCTTCTCCTTGATATATGTGTATTTGAAATTATAAATGCCGCAGGATAACCAAGTACGAGACATATTGCCGTTGAAACCGCAGCTAAGTAAATGGAGTCCCACAGAATATTCAAATACATCGGATTAAAGAATTTTTTGAAATTTTCAAATGTAAAATGAATTGTTGTAAGCCCGTTTGATTCCTTTGTTGTAATACTGTATAAAAGCACCAAAAACGACGGCAAAGCAATAAACAAAAATATCCACACCACATAGGGGTAAGCAAAATATTTTGTCCTGTTCTTCAAAGCTATTCCCCCTTTTCCATAATATGAATATCATCAGGAGTTAATGTCAGTCCGACGGTCGTACCGACAGGTGCCATGTCTGTTGAATGAACCAAAAATTCATAGTCATTTGAAACAATGTCCATTTCATAATGAACACCCTTAAATGTAACCGACTTTACAATACCCGTAAGTTTTCCTTCACCTGAAGGGGTTAAGTCTAAGTCTTCGGGGCGGATAACCACATCTACACCCTCTCCTCTTCCGAAGCCTGAATCGAGACATTCAAATTTCTTGCCTAAAAACTCAACCAAGTAATCATCAATCATGACACCATCCAATATATTGCTTTCACCTATAAAATCAGCAACGAATGCATTTTCGGGCTCATTGTATATATCGATGGGGCTTCCCATTTGCTGGATTATTCCGTCATTCATAACTACTATTGTATCGGACATCGTAAGAGCTTCTTCCTGATCATGAGTTACATAAATAAATGTAATTCCCAACTGTTGCTGCATGGCCTTCAGTTCATGCTGCATTTCTTTTCTAAGCTTCAAGTCCAAAGCGCCCAAGGGTTCATCCAGCAAAAGCACCTTCGGCTCGTTCACCAAAGCCCTTGCTATGGCAATACGCTGCTGCTGACCGCCGCTTAGCTGATCTATTCTTCTCTTTCCGTAATTTTTAAGATTGAAAAGCTCCAACATTTTTTCAACCTTGCCGGTAATTAAGCGTTCATCCATCTTTTTTATTCTAAGACCAAATGCAATGTTTTCATAAACATTTAAATGAGGAAACAAAGCATATTTTTGAAATACAGTGTTTAGCTGCCTTTTAAAGGGCGGAACATCATTTATTAAATGCCCGTCGAAATAAACATCACCTTCATCGGGAGTTTCAAATCCTCCAATGATTCTGAGGGTGGTTGTTTTGCCGCAGCCGCTTGGTCCCAGTAAAGTTACGAATTCATTTTTTTTAACAGATAAATTAATATCGTCAAGAACAATTTCCCCGTCGAATTTTTTGGTTATATTGTTCAGTTGTATAATTGCATTGTCCATTTTTACCTCCTGATCAGAAATTTGGGGGAGTGCTTACCCATAGTACCCGAGCCGGGTTTTTGCTTGCATTTTCTATATAATGAGTTTTATTTGCCTTAATATAAAAGGATTCACCTTTCTTAACCTTATAAATCTGATTGCCGTAATTAAGAAGTATGGAACCGCTTAACACATAACCGAATTCTTCCCCTTCATGGGGCTCGTCGGTCTTTATTTTGCTGTGGTTTCCAAGTTCCACCAAAATGGGTTCCATCTTATTCTTTTGAGCATTTGGTACAATCCAGTTTATAATATAATTATCATCCGATTCCTTTACAAAAACATCTTCCTGTTTAAACACTATTTTACTGTCAACAGCTTCATTGAAAAAACTTCCCAAATCAGTACCCAAACATTCTAAAATGTCCGTCAGAGTTGCTATGGAAGGAGAGGTCAAATCTCTTTCCAGCTGTGAAATATACCCCTTTGTCAATTCGCACCTGTCTGCCAATTCTTGTTGAGTGAGGGAATTTGCAACTCTTATTCTTTTTAAATTTTCTCCGATTTTCATATGCGCCTCACATATTTTATTAAACTCTAAGTTTAAAGTTACTAAACTTTTAAACAGCTTTTATTATACATAGGGATACCCCTCCTGTCAACAAAAATTTTATGCACGCTTTTAACGCCTGAGCACGCCGGGGGCACGCTGGGGACGGACCTTTGAGTTCCAACCTGGGCTCATGGTCATTTCAATGTCCGTCCATAAAATTCACGTCTCTAAAATTCAGGTACGTCCATAAGAATTTCAAGGTCCGTCCCTGGGATTCCGTCCCCGGAATTCCTACAATTCCATTGACACATTATGGTGTCTGATATATATTATTAATTAATAAATGAAGGCAGGTGAATCATGGCTAAGGTAAAATCAAAATTTGTTTGCCAGGACTGCGGTTACGAAACAGCCAAATGGCTTGGGAAATGTCCTTCCTGCGGTGAATGGAACACATTTGTCGAGGAGTTTGAAACAAAGGGCAGCGACTCAAAAAGCCAAAGGGGCATCAGCAAGGGCAAGATAGAAAAAATTAATAGTATTACATCTACTAAAAAAGAAAGAATTTCAACAGGCAGCCTGGAAATGGACAGGGTATTGGGAGGAGGAATAATTAAAAGCTCCCTTATACTTGTGGGCGGAGATCCCGGCATAGGCAAGTCAACCCTTTTGCTTCAGGTTGCAGATCATGCGGCAAAGCAAAAATTAAAGGTGCTGTATGTTTCGGGAGAAGAATCAACGGAGCAGATTAAAATCAGGGCTGACAGGTTGGGTATAGGAGAGGGAGAGCTTTACGTTCTTGCCGAAACAAATATTGATATAATTAAGGAGTTTGTTGAAAAAGAAGAGCCGGACCTGCTTGTTCTTGATTCGATCCAGACCATATATTCGCCGGATGTAGTATCTGCACCGGGAAGTGTTACTCAGGTAAGAGAAGTGACATCAATGGTAATGCGCATGACTAAAATAAGAAATATGGCATCCTTCATAGTAGGACACGTTACAAAGTCGGGAGCAATTGCAGGACCCAGAGTATTGGAGCACATGGTTGATACGGTGCTTTACTTTGAAGGGGAGAGGCATTTTTCATATAGAATATTAAGAGCGGTTAAAAATCGTTTTGGCTCTACCAATGAAATCGGTATTTTCGAAATGCGGGACAGGGGACTTATAGAAGTGGAAAATCCCTCGGAGGTATTTTTAAAGGGAAGACCTGTCGATGCATACGGTACCGTAGTTACGTCAGCCATGGAAGGAACGAGGCCTGTTTTAATAGAAATACAAGCATTGGTTACATATTCACCGGCAGGATTTGCAAACAGGGTAACAACGGGCATTGATAAAAACAGAGCAGCAATGCTGATTGCGGTGTTGGAAAAGAAGGCAGGGCTTTCAATCCAAAGTTCAGATACATTTATTAATGTAACGGGAGGGCTGCAAATTAAAGAGCCAGCAAGCGACTTGGCAATACTGTGCGCCTTGGCATCAAGCTTTAAGGAAATTCCTGTTGACTTTAAAACCGTCCTGATTGGGGAAGTTGGGCTTACGGGAGAAATTAGAGGAGTTAACTCAATCGAAAAAAGACTTTTGGAAGCTCAAAAAATGGGATTTGAAAGAGCTGTCATAGCAGAAGCCAATGCCGAAGTTTCAAAAGAAATAAAGAATATGGAAATAATTACTGCAAATAATATAAGACAGGTAATGGACATCCTATTCTGAGGAATTCTGGGGACGGACCTTAAAATTCCCACAAAAAATTATCATGTGTTAATTTGCCGCGGCAGACACCGAGGTTGTCATTGCTACGTGGAAATTCTGATTAAGTAAAGGCTCCTTAGGTGTTAAGGTGTGAAAAAATAGTAAAATGTACAATTATGGAGGAAAAAGTGTTAAATTTTTTAAGAAAAGAAGGAATAAGCGAAAATCTTATTGATGAAGTAGATAAATTCAGGAAATTTTATAAGGTAGAATCAAAATTGGAATATAGAATTCCTTCACCAAAATACAAGTATTATGGCAATGATGTTTGGGAGGAAGCAATTACGGCACTTCTTTGCGGAGAGAACCTTCTGCTGGTGGGTTCAAAAGCTACAGGGAAAAATGTTTTGGCGGAGAATTTGTCGGCAGTGTTCGGCAGACCTAAATGGGATATTTCATTTCATGTAAATACCGATTCTTCTTCATTAATAGGAACAGATACATTTGAAAACGGTCAGGTAGTATTCAGAAACGGCCCTATCTATGAATGTGCGAAATGGGGCGGCTTCGGTGTGCTGGATGAAATCAATATGGCTAAAAATGATTCAGTGGCAGTCTTGCATGCTACATTAGACTACAGAAGAATAATAGACGTACCCGGATATGACAAAATTACAATAGATGATGCAAGCCGCTTCATTGCAACCATGAATTACGGTTATGCGGGCACAAGGGAGTTAAACGAAGCACTGACTTCACGCTTTATGGTGATAAATATGCCCAATATTTCAGCAGATAATCTAAGAAAATTATTGCAAATAGAATATCCTGATTTAAAAGAAGGTTATGTCGAACAATTTGCAGGACTTTTTAAGGATTTGCAGTTGAAAAGCGAGAATTCGGAAATTTCAACTAAGTCCGTTGACTTAAGAGGACTCCTTTCTTCTGTTAATTTAATGAATAAGGGACTGTCTCCGATTAAAGCATTACAGATGGGAATTGCAAATAAATCATTTGATGACTTTGAGAGAACACTTGTGGAAGATGTTATACGTCTTCGAATATCGGACAGCATGGAAAGAAATGAAATTTTTAAGGATTGATTATGCATAACTTAACAGAAGATAATAAAAGGGCTCTTAATATCATTTGGAATGCATCGGATGATTATTCAATAAACCCGGAATTCAAGGCTTATGATGAAAACGGGGAAGCAGACCTTTATTGGAATTATATGATCGGAGCTGTTCACAAATATTATGATTATCCTCTCCTCAGTAGTTTCTTCAAATATCTGAAAACGGACAGCGGACATGAGTTTTATGAAAAACTGTTCTGGATAGGCTTGGAGAATTGTACGTTTAATAAAGGTAAAAATGACAGACCCGTTCTATTCAGCCTTCGAAGAAATTATGCAAAAAAGGTTCTAAAAGGCGAAGCAGAACCTTTGGAAGATAATCTGCTAAATGTAATAAGAAATGCTCATTTCGGAAGAGCTCTTGGAAAGGAACCTGAAATATCAGGCAATGCTCTTAATATTTTAAATGCTCTTGAATTTGACGACACACTTAGTACGGAAGAAATAATACTAAGAATGAATCAAATTATCAAGACATATTTTAGATTTAACTACGGTCAATATGAAGTTGATATTAAGAGTGCAAAGAAAAACAAATCAGGAAAAGATCTTGAAAAACATACTGAATATGGCGATGAAAAGCTTAACGATTCAGAAATGAAAACCATGAATGATTTGTATTTGGATTCTGCAGAAACATCAAGAGAAATTTACTTCGAAGAATTAAAGCAAAAAATCAAAAAGCATGTTCGCAAAATTGCGGTAGAAAAAAGGGATGATTCGGAAAGACAGTTTATACGTAAATATTTCGGTGCTTCCATTATTTCCGAGCAAAAAACCTATTCAATAGAGCACAGCTTATGCGTCGGAAACCACAAAAATTGTCATCTCCATTTTACCAGAGGAGAGTTTGATACGGAATTTGGAGATGATGTTAATGCGGCATATTATAATAAAGCATTAATGGAACAAAGAGAAATCAATTCGGCTCACTTCAGCTCAAATTATATTAAATACAAAAACAGTATCTTGAAGCTTACCAATAAAATAAGAAACACAATGCTGGCTTATTTTGAATCGTATACAGGCAAGTCTGAAGCAGGAAAGCTGAATGCGCCAAAAATCTGGAGAAATATATATGTAAATGACAACAGAATATTTACGAAGGAATACAACAATGACATAGGAAATATTTCCGTGGATATTTTGCTTGATGCGTCGGCATCTCAGCATGAAAGGCAGGAAACAATTGCAGCTGAAGGTTATATAATTGCCGAAAGCTTCACTCAATGTCAAATTCCTGTCAGGGTTTACTCATTCAGCAGTTTAAGAAACTATACGGTTATTAATCTTTATCGTGATTATGACGAACCGGATAATAATGACAAAATATTCAATTATAAAACCACAGGCTGCAATCGCGACGGATTAGCCATCCGCACGGCATTGTACATGATGGAAGGCAGCAGTTTCCACAATAAAATCCTCATAATTCTTTCCGACTGCAAGCCGAACGATACTCAGAGTATTCCTGACACTGGAATTAAGCAGGAACAAACCAAGTATGCGGGAGCTACCGGTATAATCGATACAGCCTTTGAAGTGAAAAAAGGCATAAATAACGGAAATTCAGTTTTATGTGTTTTCACCGGCGAAGACGAAGATGTAAAAACAGCAAAAAAAATATACGGACACAATTTTGCCCGTATTTACTATCCAGAAAGATTCGCGGAAATAGTAGGAGTGCTAATGCAAAATCAACTCAAGAACCTCTGATTGGACAGTGGTTATGCCCCGATCAAATCTTTTTAAGTTTTTTTCTGAAAAATGGCTGTACATTATAGAAGCCTTTAATTCTAACCTATCAAAGTGACAAAGCGGGACACTAAGGTATGTCCTTAATGTCCCACTAATATGTGTTGGTTTCTTTTCTCGAAAAAGTCTTTTGCGACTTGAGGAAACAGTGCGTAGGATAAAACGTCTTGCTCGGACTCAGCCAAGTATCCTATTTCTTGCCTCAGCTTGTCATAGCCGTCGCCTAAAAGGTCAGCCGGACGGACTGTTATTACTTCTTCATCCCCGATAATAATCTTTCTTATTTCATCCGATATGGGGGAAGCCGGTCTGCCGTACATTCCTCTTACATAATTTTTTATTTCTGTAGGTATTATCTTGTACCTTCCTCCCGAAATTACGTTGAAAACAGCTTGTGCTCCTATCATTTGGCTCATTGGAGTAACCAGAGGAGGATATCCTAAGTCCTTTCTTATTCTTGGAACTTCCGTCAATACTTCTTCAAATTTGTCGTCAGCATTAAGCGACTTCATTTGAATCAGCATGTTTGAAAGCATGCCTCCGGGTATTTGGTACAGAAGTGTTTTTGGCTCGGTCATAAGCACCTTTATGTTGAATGTTCCATCCTCTTCATATTTTTTCATAACAGTTTTAAAATACTCGGCAGTATTATTTAAGCTTTTTATATTCAGTTTAGGATCTCTTTCAGTGTCTTTAAGTGTTAATGCAAGAGATTCTGTTGCGGGCTGCGAAGTTCCTGAAGATAAAGGAGATATAGCAGTATCCACAATATCAATTCCTGCTTCTATTGCTTTCAAAACGGACATTTCCCCAACTCCGCTGGTGCAGTGCGTATGAAACTCCAATGGAAGATCTGTGACTTCTTTTATGGATTTAACTAAGTAATAAGCATCATAAGGCAATAATATTCCGGACATATCCTTTATACAGATTGAATCAGCTCCGGCATTTTCAAAATCCTTTATTAATTTTAAATAGTGCTCTTTTGTATGTACCGGACTTGTTGAATAAGATATGGCACACTGGCAGTGGGCTCCTTCCGATTTAATTACATCTATGGAGCTTTTTAAATTTCTTATGTCATTAAGTGCATCAAATACCCTGACAATGTCAATTCCTTCATATAGTGCATTTTTTAAAAATCTTTCAACTATATCATCGGGATAATTTTTATACCCCAATAAATTTTGACCCCTTGAAAGCATTTGAAGCTTGGTATTTTTAACATTTGCTCTTATTTTTCTCAGTCTTTCCCAAGGGTCTTCGTTTAAATATCTTAGGCAGGTATCAAATGTCGCCCCTCCCCATACTTCCATGGCATAATATCCTGCATTGTCCATATCTGAAAGAATGGGCAATATTTCTTCGGTTGTAAGTCTTGTTGCTATTAACGATTGGTGACCGTCTCTAAGTGATGTTTCGGTTATTTTTAGTTTTCTCATTTTTCCTCCTCATAGTCTGAGCTGTATAATTTTGTTTGCTCCTTGTGTAGCACAAAATTGGCGCTTGTTACGGATGACCTACCAACCGTTTTTCTCCATATGGCTGGGAAAACTGGGTTAGGGCATCTTCTTTATATTTAATGTAAAATTCGTTTTTACTTTATAATAATCGCATATTTTAAGCATCGGGCATATTATATTAAGTTTTATATTATTCTTTTCCTTGATATGATTAATATACGTATGTTATAATATCATATGAAAGCAGTATTGTATATAATAATTTGAAAATAAAATAGTTTGATATCAAAAGTATTATTATCATACTTAATCCGACAAGGTTTCAGTGTATTGGACATCAATATTCAATTAACTGCCTGTGGGGATTGTCATTTTTATAATATATATACAATAACATGCGAATGTGTATTTGTACATAATTTAAATAATCATTAATGCAATAATTCATACAATAAAGCAGCTGTTTTTGAAATTAACTTAATAAAATAAGGCGGTGTAAAATGGATCAGACAGATATGAAAATTATCAGTATATTGCAACATGACGGAAGAATTTCAATGAAAGAATTGGGAAAAGTTGTATCATTAAGTCCTCCTGCTGTAGCAGAAAGAGTTAAGAGATTGGAAGATATAGGTGTTATTGTGCAATACAGGGCTGTAATCAATAATGAAAAAGTAGGCAAGCCAATATGTGTTTTAATCAATGCATCAATAAAACCTGAAAAACAGGACGTCTTCCTTCAATTTGCCGACAATGCGGACGAAATAGTTGAATGCCACCATGTTACAGGACCCCATAGCATGATTATGAAAGCATACTTAAGGGAAATGACCCATTTGGAAGAATTAGTGGGGAAAATTCAGTTTTATGGAAACACCGAAACATTTATTATAATGTCAAGCCCGATAGAAGGTAAAGAGATTTAAAGATGCCCTAAAGTGTAAGTTACTGTTTGGTCTTGATATATAAATAAACAGATGCAGACAATATCAATACTCCGCCCGCAACTGACAGTAAATCGGGTATTTCTTTTAAAAACAAGAAACCAAGCATCGATGAAAAAATGATATTAGAGTAATCATAAATAGAGATATCCGATGCAGGGCATCCGGTGTATGCAAAGGTAAGGGCAATTTGCCCCAAAGCCGCAAATATACCAAGGAGAGCAAGAAGAATTAATTCATTAATTTCGGGCGTAACAAAATCAAAAAAGAAAAAGGGAACGCAGCTTAAAGAAGAAAAAAATGAAAAATAAAATACGGTGGTATAAACACTTTCTTTCTCTGTCATTCCTATGAACAAATAGGCTGCTCCGGAAAGAATGGCGGAAATAAAGCCCGCAGCGGCAGGTATGACAGATGAATCAAATTTTGGTTTTATTACTAAAAGTGCACCGATTACAGATACTGCCGATACTATTAATTTCGTTTTATTTATTTTTTCTTTATGAAAATAATGTGCCAATATTATCACAAAAACAGGAGACAGCTTATTGAGTATGGCAGCATCAGCTGCCAACATTTGTGTTGTGGCATAAAAGAAAAGTATTAAACCTGTGAAACCGAATAAATAACGGTAAAAAAGGTATTTTCGGTTTTCTTTTGCTCCAAAAAAAGAAAGCCGGTTTTTCTTAATTATAAAATAAGAGATTAATAGACTTATAAAGTTTCTGAAAAATACTTTTTCCATTAAAGGTATCTGAGGCAATAATTTAACTATTATTTGCATCGATGAGAATGTAAATGCAGAAAAAAGCATTAAAATTACGGATTTATTTTTGAGGGTCATATTGTACTCCATTTCATCCATTTAATTTAATATGCGCAAATATGAAAGTATTATTAATAGAAATTGGGTTAGGTCATAAAGGGCATCTGCAAAAATTTACATAGAATAATTTTGAAACTATGATATAATGATAAGGTTACATAGCAGAATTTTAAATTGACAAGAAGTTAAAGAGGTGTACCAAATGTTAAGAATTCAACAGGTTAAGCTATCTATAGATCATACCGAAGAAGATTTATTTATAAAAGCAGCAGAGGCATTAAAAATAAAAAAAGAAGAAATCAAAGAACTTTCTGTCTTCAGAAAGTCAATAGACGCAAGAAAAAAGGATGAAATTCTTTTTATTTATGCTTTGGATGTTGATACATACAAGGAAGTTAAAGTTTCCAAAAGAAATACAAATGTTACAGTTGTGGAGCCGTTTATATATGAAGTTGAAGCAACAGGAGAAAAACCTTTAAATAACAGACCCGTTATAGTAGGAAGTGGTCCTGCGGGGCTATTTTGTGCTTTGCTTCTTGCAGAAAAGGGCTATAGGCCTATAGTTCTTGAAAGAGGCAAGAAGGTAAAGGAAAGAGTTAAGGATATAGAAAAATTCTGGAAGGATGGAACCTTAAATTCAAGCTCAAATATACAGTTCGGAGAAGGAGGAGCCGGAACATTTTCTGACGGTAAGCTTAATACATTAATCAAGGACAGGTCAAAAAGGGGAAAAAAAGTATTGGAAGAATTTGTGGAAGCAGGTGCTCCTTCAGAAATAACGTATATTAATAAACCGCATATAGGAACGGATTTACTTAGAAATGTTCTTGTAAATATAAGAAAAAAAATAATTGCCTTGGGCGGAACATTCAGATTCGAAGAATGTTTGACTGATATTAAAATAAAAGATAATGCGGTTTATCGCATTGTTACCGAAAGTGACATTATTGAAACAGATGTATTGGTGCTTGCCATAGGTCACAGTGCAAGAGATACATTTGAAATGCTCAGCAATAAGTTAGAGCTGATTTCAAAACCATTTGCAATCGGTGTGAGAGTTGAGCATCCTCAAAAAATGATAAGTGAAGCACAGTATGGAGAAATGGCAGACCATCCAAATTTAGGTCCTGCTGATTATAAATTTGTTCACAAAAGCAAAAACGGGAGAAGCGTGTATACATTCTGCATGTGCCCGGGAGGGGTTGTAACCGCATCTGCTTCCGAAGCAGGGGGAGTTGTTACAAATGGTATGAGTTTTCATGAAAGAGATCTTGAAAATGCAAATTCTGCCGTTGTTGTTCAGATAAATCCCGAAGATTTCGGCGGAAGTGAAAATCCTTTAGCGGGTATTGAATTCCAGAGAAAATGGGAAGGAAAAGCTTTCGAAATAGGGGGAGGAAATTACAGAGCTCCTGTCCAGCTTTTTAAAGATTTTAAAGAAAAGAAGGTTTCCACAGGTTTTGGCGAAATTTATCCCACATACAGGCCGGGCTGCACATTTGCAAGCCTTTGGGATTGTTTACCTGTCTATGTTTGTGAAAGCTTAGTTGAAGGAATAACCGCCTTCGGAAAGCTGTTAACAGGTTATGACAGGCCGGACACATTGCTGACGGGAGTTGAAACGAGAACTTCATCACCTTTAAGAATTATAAGAGATGATGAAATGCAAACTAATATTAAGGGAATTTATCCCTGCGGCGAGGGTTCCGGTTATGCGGGAGGAATTATGTCCGCATCCATTGACGGACTTAAAATAGCAGAGCAAATTATTAAAACATATAAACCAATAAAAGAACAGGAATAAATTATGAAGATAGCTGTAATCGGCGGAGGTGCATCAGGCTTAACGGCGGCGATAGCTGCGGCTAAAAACGGTGCTGAAGTAACTATTTATGAGAAAATGAACAGAGTGGGCAAAAAAATATTGGCAACAGGCAACGGCAGGTGCAATTACACTAATATGAACCTGTCATTTGAATGCTACCACAGCGATAATTTAAAGCTTGCGCATGAAGTCATGAATTTTTTTGACCTTAATAAGACACTGACATTTTTTGAAGACTTGGGAATTCATCCTTATGTTGATGAAAGCGGCAAGGTTTATCCTAATTCACTGCAGGCATCAAGCATCTTAGATGTATTAAGATATGAAGCAAACAGGCTTAACGTTCAAGAAAAGACCGACTTCAATGTAGCAGGATTAAGAAAAAATAAAGATAAATTTAGTATTATTGGGAATGATACAATTACTGCAGACAGGGTTATTTTGTCAACGGGAGGAAAAGCGAGTCCTCAGCTTGGTTCTGACGGAAAAGGATATGAAATAGCAAAGTCATTCGGACATGAAATTGTTGAGCCTTCTCCCGCTCTTGTTCAGCTGAAATTAAACGGCAAATATTTCAAAAGAATAGCAGGCATTAGGTTTGACGGTATTGCAAAAGCCTATGCCGGCGAAAGGCTTATAAGGGAAGAAGAGGGAGAAATGCTTTTCACGGATTACGGCATATCGGGGCCTCCCATTCTGCAAATAAGCCGCAAGGTTATTGATGAATTAAATAATAAAAGCAAAACATATTTATTGATAGATATGTTCCCCAAATATTCAAAATTGCAGCTTTATGATATTCTTCAGTACAGATTCGGAAGAATCGGATATAAAGCAATGGAAGACGGAATGATTGGTTTCATTAATAAAAAGCTGATTCCCGTAATATTATATGAAGCAGGTTTTGATGATTTAAACAAGCGTTGCGGTAATTTAAATAAAAAAGAAATATATAAAATAATCGATGTTTTAAAAGAGTGGAAGTTTGAAGTTACAGGACATAATTCTTGGCAGCAGGCTCAATCAACCGCCGGGGGAGTTAAGCTTACTCAGGTAAATCCCAAGACATTGGAGTCTTTGAAGGTTAAGGGATTGTATTTTGCCGGAGAAATACTTGATGTCGATGGGGATTGCGGAGGATTTAATCTGCAATGGGCATGGAGTTCAGGCTATACGGCGGGTCATTTCTGCTCAATTATATAATGTATGGAAGGATATAAAGATGAAAAATTTTTTAGAAAAAATATTTGGTTCTTACAGTGAAAAAGAGATTAAAAGATTAGATCCGACAGTGGATAAAATATTATCCCTTGAAAAGACAATGGAGGATCTGACTGACAGCCAATTGAAGGCAAAGACTGCCGAATTTAAACAAAGACTGACGGACGGTGAATCAAAGGATGACATACTTCCTGAAGCCTTTGCCGTTGTAAGAGAAGCCGCTTGGAGGGTTTTAGGTCAAAAGCATTACCGGGTGCAGCTGTTAGGCGGTATCGTCCTTCATCAGGGCAGAATTTCCGAAATGAAGACAGGAGAAGGAAAAACATTGGTTTCGACCCTGCCTGTTTATTTGAATGCTCTTGATGGAAACGGAGTACATGTTGTAACAGTCAATGATTACTTGGCAAAGCGTGATGCTGAGTGGATGGGTAAGGTGCATAATTTCTTAGGGCTTTCTGTTGGATGCATAGTGCACGGCATAACAAAGGAAGAAAGGGTAAACGCATATAAATCAGACATTACCTACGGTACCAATAATGAGTTTGGTTTTGATTACTTAAGAGACAACATGGTTATCCGTAAGGAAGATATGGTGCAAAGAGATTTAAACTTCTGCATAATTGACGAGGTTGACAGTATTTTAATAGATGAAGCGAGAACACCTCTGATCATTTCCGGAGAAGGCGAAAAGTCAACCGAAATGTATGAAATGGCAAACAGCTTTGTGTTGAACCTGAAGGGAAAAATCCAATTGCCTGAGGATAAGAAATCAAAGATGGACTATATGATGGGTGATGTGGAAGAAGATGATACGGTTGATTATATAGTTGACGAAAAGGCAAAAAATGTTACACTTACAGCACGGGGAATTACTAAGGCAGAAAGATATTTTAATATTGAAAATTTAGCCGATCAGGAGAACATGGAGATTTCCCATCATATAAATCAAGCCTTGAAAGCACATAATACAATGAAAAGAGATATCGACTACATTGTTAAAGACGGAGAGGTTTTAATAGTAGATGAATTTACAGGCCGCATTATGTACGGCAGAAGATATTCCAACGGACTTCATCAGGCAATCGAAGCAAAGGAAAGAATAGAAGTAAGAAAAGAGTCAAAAACACTTGCCACAATAACATTTCAAAATTATTTCAGAATGTATAAAAAGCTGTCCGGTATGACGGGAACGGCGAAGACGGAAGAAAATGAATTCAGGGAAATTTACGGCGTCGATGTAATAGAAATTCCTACAAATAAAGATGTAATAAGAGAAGATATGCAGGATGTGGTATACAAAGGAGAAGTCGGAAAGTTCAATGCCGTAATAAATGAAATCACAGAAAAACACACAACGGGACAGCCCATCTTGGTGGGTACTATTTCAATTGAAAAATCCGAACTATTAAGCAAATTCTTAAAGAAACAGGGAATTAAGCATGAGGTTTTGAATGCCAAGCAGCATGACAAGGAAGCTGAAATTGTAGCTCAGGCAGGACGCTTTGGCTCGGTTACCATTGCAACCAACATGGCAGGAAGAGGTACGGACATCGTGCTTGGAGGAAATCCCGAGTTTATTACAAAGCATAAAATGAAGACAAAAGGATTTTCCGATGAACTTATTGCTGCGGCTGACGGCTTTAATGAAACAGAGGATCAGGAAATAATTAAAGCAAGAAGTACCTACAAACAGCTTTTGGAAGAATCGAAAAGTGAATTAAAGGATGAACAGACAAAGGTTAAAGAAGCGGGAGGACTTCACATTATCGGCACGGAACGTCATGAATCAAGACGTATTGACAATCAGTTAAGAGGCCGTGCGGGAAGGCAGGGAGACCCGGGCTCAACCCGTTTTTATATATCCTTGGAGGATGATCTGATGAGGCTGTTTGCGGGGGATAAGGTTAAAACAATTATTGAAACCTTAAAAATGCCTGAAGACGAACCCTTGGAAGCAGGGCTTCTCACAAAGACAATCGAAACAGCACAGGGAAGAGTTGAAGGAAGAAACTTTGATATAAGAAAACATGTTCTGCAATACGATAATGTAATGAATAAACAAAGAGAGGTAATTTATTCTGAAAGAAGGAAGGTACTTCTTGGAGAAAACTTAAAAGACAATATATCCGCTATGATTGATGCTTTAATTGACAAGGCTGTTAATATGTATACAACCGATGACAAGCATAGCGAAAACTGGGATATAGACGGGTTTATCAAGTATATAGCAGAAGTATTTGCTCTGCTGATAAATTTTGACGGAGAAAATATAAACAGTTTAAACAGAGAAACTCTCAGGGAAAGAATCAGGACAGCCGTTGACAGACATTATGCAAGGCAGGAGGCAGAATTTGGCGAAGATGCATTCAGGGAAGTGGAGAGAATTGTTCTTCTCAGGAATGTAGATATGAAATGGATGGATCATATTGACGCAATGGATCAGCTCAAACAAGGAATTGGTCTTCGCGCCATCGGTAATGAAGACCCTGTTATAGCTTATCAGGTAGAAGGATTTGACATGTTTGAAGAAATGACTGCTTCAATTCAGCAAGATACCGTTAAAATGCTGATGCGTGTAAGACCTCAGGAAAAATTGCAAAGAAGAGAAGTGGCAAAAATTACCGGAGTCAGCGGGGGAGATGCAAGCAGTATCGGAGGCAGACCTCAGCCAATTGTTAAAAAAGAAAAAAAGGTAGGCAGAAATGATCCGTGCCCCTGCGGAAGCGGCAAAAAATATAAGAAGTGCTGCGGTGCAAAAGAACAAGAACAATAGGAGAACAATTGCTGTGTTGCGTCGGTGCAATGGTTTTGCATTTGCTCTGCAATCGTAAAAAGAAGGAGATGATAATTTGACGGACTGGTATGAAATTACTGAAAGAATCAAAAAGTTCAATGATATATTAAATGAGG
>ENA-UOOR01001989-UOOR01001989.1-fermentation-metagenome-genome-assembly--contig:-NODE-1989-length-22077-cov-5.655254_pt1 | contig 22077 bp, 17 predicted proteins | sample MGYA00245780_ERZ724029 | MGnify/ENA primary metagenome ERZ724029 (study PRJEB28704, sample SAMN03018315) | fermentation metagenome | biome: anthropogenic terrestrial biome; feature: soil; material... | reverse complement strand
AAAGAAGTATCCATCCAAAAACTACCACAAAACACAAAACTTCGTTATAGAATGGCTTAATTTACCATAGTGTCGTTAAATTTATAAAGTTGCAAAATAAATTAAGGTAATATGAGTAGGGAAGATGAAAAATTAATTAAAGAATGGTTTTTGAAGAGAAATATAAGTAAAGGAACCCAAAAAAGTTATAAAATAGCAATCAGGGATTTTTCTAAACTTATTGGTAAAACCCCATCTGAACTAATCACTGAAGCAGAAAAGGAAGAAGATGCAGGTATTCGTCCGCGAAAACGTAACGTGTCATTATACCTTCTTGAATATAAGGAACAACTTGAGGAAAAGTTAGCTCCATCCACAGTTAACCTATACTTTTCAGCCATCAAATCATTTTACAAAGCCTTTGATATAACATTACCAGAAATAAAATTGGATCAAGGTGACATAGGACTTGAAAAGAATATAGGGAAACCAATCACCCGTCAAGATATTCTTAAAATGATTAATGTTGCATCAACAAGAGAACGTGCTTTAATATATTTAATGGCCATGTCAGGCATGGGACAACAAGAAGCACGAGACCTCACCATTAAAAAATTCCTAGAATCTGCTAGCATAGCTATAAACAAACAGTTAGATGATGTATATGATCTGTTTAAAAATGAGAATGAAATCCTAAAAGAAGTTTTAACCCTTGAAATAAGACGAAAAAAAGTTCATTACAGATATCAAACATTTATACCCCCTGAAGTATCCAGAGAATTAATAGCTTATCTTAAAGAACGTTGCTATGGTAGAAACCAGAAAATCCGTATCGAAAACAATAATGAACCGATTTTCGTCAACAGCTATGGGGGAAAACTAAGTAGAGATAGTATAGTTACCAACTTCAGACGAATAGGCAAACAAGCAGGATTCAAAAGAGAAAACGGATCTTACAGTTACTGGAGAAGCCATGCACTTCGAAAATACTTCATAAGCACCATAATCAACAAAATTGGTGAAAAAATCATAGCAGATTACATGGCAGGACACAAAATAAACAACCAAGACCGCACATACTGGAGAGCCAACCCTGAAGACCTAAAAAAACATTACCTCAGAGCACTACCATATCTCTCAATAGACAAAGCAAAAGTCAAAGATGTAGAAACAAAGGAATTTAAAACAATCATGGAAGACTCAAAGAAAAAAGACAAAAAAATAACAGAACTAGAAAGAAAAATGGAAATCATGACAAAACTATTAAACAACCCTGAAGTCCGAAAAGAACTAAACAAAAGGGAATAAACTTCTCTTTTGTTATATTCCCAATTTTTTTAATATTTCTCCCCTTAAATTTTCATCCATATCTATAAAATTATCCAAACAACCTTGAAAATCTTTTTCATCACTCAGTCCATATGCAAATCCATAATTAAGAAGATTACTGTTACTCACAGCAAGATAAAAAAGGATCTGCTTAAATTTTTTATCAATCATAGAATGATCAGTTAAATAAAAATAAGAACTATGATCTTCCTTGTAAGTATTATTTAAGGATTCAACTAACTTTTTTCTGTTTTCAGGAAATATAATACATCTTACAGTAGGTAAACCGTGCCTATGTTCTTTATAGAATTTTTCATCAAAATACCAAGCTTTAAAACCTTTACACCCCTCTCTTAATTGTTCAAGGATTTTAGGATGTATTGGTGCCCCAGTATGTATATGTTTAGATAAATAATATGGATGATTTGGGTCTAAATCTTCCTTTTTTGTGTAATAAATCAATTTAAGAATCTCATCATCAATTTCTTTAGAATAAAGGTGACTTTCCAAGTCTTTTAGAAAATTTAATGTTTCTGAAATCTTTGAATGAAAAAGCCTTCTTAATTCACCATAACTATTTTTCCACTTTCTAAGAGAAGATTTGTCTTCTAGATGTATATCTAAACCATCTAGACATTCTTTTAATAATCTATAAACTTCAAAAACCTCTCTTTCTTTTAAAACAGCAAAAATAAGAGGTTTGTAACTTATTGTTTGAACTCTATCAATCCCAAATTTATACTCTGTATCATATCCAAGGACTTGAATCTTTTTTTTATTTAAAAGTCTAATCAAACCCTCTTTAAATGTTTTTTCTGGAAGTATTTTATTTTCAGTTCTATTTTTTGTCATATCATAAAGAGTTCCACCTGTTTGAGGGCCTTCTTTGAGTTCTTCAATTATTAAATAATCATATTCAGGTTTTTTAGGCATCCAAATAACTCCTTTAAATAATCATGTCACATATTTTGATGTGCTCTTTTAAGTGTTTGTGATTATATCTCAATCAATTTATAAAGATTACTGTTATTGTGACACTTACTGTTTTAGTGGTGAGTTGAATCATGAAAATTAGTAGAACTATAACAATAGATTTTGAAGATTTGATTGAAATACAAAAAAGAATTAAAAATGGTGAAATATCCAGTTTGAGTGGTTTTATGCAAAAAGCCATTCAAAATGAGTTAAAAAGGGGTGATTAAAATTTCAGATTTAACTAAAAAGCTTAAAGACATTTATACAACATTCAAAAATCAATCTAACCCCCCAGTACCAATTCAAGACATAAAAGAATTCTTAGAACTGGAAGGCGTGGAATTAAATGAAGGAGAAGGTGATTAGTTATGTTAAACTTTATTAAAAGCATTAAAAATCGACCAAAGTCTTTGAACAAAATACGTGTATACTTAAATGCTTCGCAATATTGCAGGCTTAGGAGTATAAAAAGGTACATTAACAAGGAATATGATGTTAATTTACCTTTAGATGTGCTTACAAATGAATTACTGGAAATCTCCATTTCTGAATGCTTTAAAGTGATATCAAATGAAAAATAAAACTCCATCAAAACCTCCATTACCTGAAATTAAAGGGAACCCAAAAGGTGGTAACTGTGATTTATCTAAAGTGGATATCACTGAATTATTCAGAAAATCTGAAAAACCCCCAGTTATTGAGGACCCAATATTCTCAGTAAGGGGACATGTAATTTTTGTGTTTCCATTAGATCATTTTAGAGACGATTTAGACAATAAGGAAGATGATGGATCAACCGTTTTGAGTGAGAATTTGATTGCTTTTTATGGTGTGTGCAGTGGTATAACCACTGCTCCATTATCGTTTATTAACTCTGAGAAAGGTGTGATGCCTATTGGTACATTAGATAATCGTGCGGATGTTTTATGTAAGATAGAAGACTGCAGAGTTATCCAAAATACAAATCAGTATGACAGCTTGCTGGAAGTTAGTAAATGGATGGTAACTAAGGGCCAAGTGGCTTGCAGAAGCTCTCACAGTGTTGCACATTTTTTACCTTTGGGAGAGCTAAAGGAAGGAGTGCAAAATGAAATTAAAGATAAAATAAGGTACTACATGAAATTAAGTCATGAATTGGAATATGTTATCGTGACCTGTTTTGTGTTAGGGACGTATTTATTTCCTTTATTCTCTTATTTTGGTTATTTAATTATAACTGGCGAGAAAGGGGCTGGAAAAGGAACATGCTTAGATCTTCTCTATAAACTTTGTTGGAATCCTACTAAGAAGTATATTTCTTCTACTGAATCTACAATCTTTCGGATTATTAAAGATCAAAAACCAACACTTTTGATTGATGAGTATCATAGGGCCGTTAAAAATAAGATTAGTGGTAATGCCATAATATCCATTCTTGAATCGGGATATGAAAAAGGTGGTGTGGTTCCCAGATCAGTACCTCAACCTGATGGAACTTATAAAGTTGAAGAATTCCCTGTTTATTGTCCTAAAGCTTTAGTTACACGCAGCCCTGTTGAAGCTGATGATAAAGGCATTAAAATCACAGTACCCAAATTAACAGGGGATGTAACATATGCTAAAAGAAAAATAGAACTTGAAAAAGACTCATTCTTTGAAGATATCCGAATAAAAATCTTAAAATGGACACCTTACCATGAAAAGAGGATATTAAATAGATATGATGAGATTGAACCAAGTACTTTGTTGGGAGGTCGTGATTTTCAGGTTTGGGCCCCAATATTGGCCATTGCATCAGTTGCTTTTCCAGAAGTTTATGGTGAACTTTTTAGCTTTGCAGAATCATCTGTGATAAACAAAAGATCAGACAATGAAGAAAAGGAAACAAGAGTTTTAAAAGCTTTACATTATCTGTATAAAGAGAACAATCTTCAAGATGGGGGTAAAAGGGTTCCAAAGACGGATTCTTATAAAGTAACAAACAGCGATATTAAGGACGCCTTAACAGATGTTGAAGAAGATGAAGATAAAAACATGCACCATAAAACAATAAAATCTGCTTTAGATAACCTTAAAATCGTTGGTGCCCGCGAAAGTGGAACTTACTACCTTAAAAAACACAAACTAGAAAAATTATTCGTTGAAAGAGGATTTACCAAACCTTTTGAAGGTAAGTCTGATCAGAAGTATCTAACGATTAGCAACAAAGGGATTCCATATGAATCTTTAGATGGAGTAGAAAACGCTATATTGGCAGAATTAGCTTCTCCTAGAAAATACACTTGTTTAAACTTAGTGGAATCCGTTGAGAAAAATTCTCAATTCCAAATTGAAGAGATAAAAGGAGTATTGAATGGTCTAATGGATAAGGGGTTTGTTATTTATGAATGAACCTGTTAATCCCAAACCGGAATATGTCTTAAATTGGGTTGAGGTGAAACCAGAGCTTAAACGGTTCATATTACTCCACATATTAAAAATAGAAGCTAAATATCAATACAAAACAATGAATCTCACTTATAACTGTTTAATTGATGAGTTAAGCGGTAGTATGGGTGGTATTGTAAAAGATCAAGTGAAAATATATGTTGATAACCTCATTTATCAGGATAGACTTCATTACTCAGAAAATGAGATAAAAATCACAAGTAAAGTATATGAGGATTTAAAGATTGCTGATAAAGATATCTCAAGCAACATCATGGATAATGGGGTTAAGGGGGCTTTTCTTGGATGAAGGGCCTTCATTCTTTTTATAAACATTTTTATGGTTATAAATTTTTCAGACATTTCAGAAGACCAGAACCCTACAAATTACCCCACATCCAATGCACAATTGAAAATCCCAAACAATTATATCTCCATGTATCCAAAAACAGTGGTTACCACCCTTGTTATATACACACCTACGATCATGGAAGCTTGGATAATTTAAATGGAAGAAATAGAAATAACATGGTTTATGATAGGGCCTATTTTGATTTTGACATCAACAACTCTAAAGCTTCAATGATCAAAAAGGAACTTAAATCCCTAAAAACCAATGGCCCTTTCTATGAGCGAAAAAAACAATTTGAACTAAAAACCAAAATGAAAAATTTAATCCTTGAAGGAGCTGCAAAAAAAGCCATAAACGAAGCTAAACAGTTTTCAAAACTAATTGAAACATGGTTTGGAAAAAAACCACTACTACTTTTCAGTGGAAATAAAGGATGTCACGTTTACATCTTCTTTTCCCCTTCAAAATTCCATAACATTGACAGAGCCATATCATGGTTTGCAGGTAAAATAAAAAAAGATTACAACTTATCCACAATGGATCTAACAGTGACCAAAGATGCCACCAACAGATTATCCAGAGTACCCTACAGCAAACACAACTTAACCGACCTAACAGTCGTACCGTTTACATTAAAAGACAACTATGAAAACACAATGAACGAATCACTCCATCCCAAAATAAAACCATTCAATAAAGAGGAATATTTAATGGATGAATTTCGTGAATATCTACAAAAAGTGGATAGAATAGAATTCAATAACCAGAAAATAGTGAAAAAAACGAGAAAAAACCAGAAAAGCCTAAAAAATAGTTATCGTGGGTTATCAAACTTAAAAAGGTTAGATTTACGTATTTTTATTGAATCAATCCTTGGAAACCCAATTAAAAGATATAAAAACTATAACCTTTATCATTGCCCTTTTCTTGATCATGAGGACAATACGCCTAGTTTTGTAGTTTATAAAACCCATTATAAATGTTATGGATGTCAAAAACACGGAAATTACTTCCAATTTCTCAAAGACTACAAAAACTTGGACAACAAACAAGTAAAACAATATTTAACTCACAATAGGGCCATAACTTCTTTTTAAGTCTTTCAATGGGTTTTACTCTTATTTTTTATTTCTTCTTTCTTTACAGGCCTTATTAGGATTATAAGATCATTATCTTTTATACCAAGCTCCCACGACAATTTATCTCCTTCTTCCAGCCCAAATTGATCTTTAATAAAACTTGGAACTGTTGTCCTTAAAGATGATCCTGCACTATTTGCCTTATTCAAACTAGTTTCTTTTCCACGCATAATCAACTTCTATGATGTTACCACTATTTAAAAATTACCTTTATAGTTACCTAAAAAGTTACCTTTAAATAGTAGATAAAACAAATAAAAATAAGATCAAAAAGGAGATTTTTTTTATTTTTTAAGATTATGAACTTCCTTTTCATTACAGAATATCCTTAAAAACCACTGCCAGAACATTTAAAGGGTGATTTAGAAATTAAAAAAGTCATAATCAAAAATTGTAGATGGTGTGGACGTTCATTTACCATTAAAAACCCAAATCAACATTATTGCTGTGAAAAATGTAGTAAGGAAGGGACCAGAGAAAAGAACAGGTTAAGACAGCGAAAGTTCTACAAAACCTATGGTAAAGATCAATATAAAAGAAGACCTTTAAACCCGGGATGCTCTGGATTAGGGACACATGCAGAAACCAATCACAACCTAGAATACAATAAAATACAACGAGAATTTAAAAGACTAAAACTAAAGAAACAATGAACCATTTAAACCTTAAGAATTAAATTAAATTGAGTTTTTGATTAGAAATAGGAGGTTTTTTAGAAAATGTCAGAGTCTTGGGAACGTATAAAACATGAACAAAGTAAAGCTTTTTACTATTTTACTTTGTACCGTGATATGGGACCCTTCAGATCTCTTGATAAAGTTTACAAAAACTTAGATGAAAACAAAGCCATCAGTCTAAGACAACTTGAAAAATACTCTTCAAAATACAACTGGCTAAAACGTGCACAAGCCTATGATGATTACCTAAACAAAAAGAAGAGAGAATCTAATGAAACTGCAATCCTAGAAATGGATAAACGCCAAGCTAAAGACTATAAAAACATTCAAACAGCAATACTCCAAACAATCAACAAAATGCAAGAACAACCAGAAGACCCAGAAGTTAAACCTTTAACCCCAAACAAAACCGCTCACTTCCTAGATACTTGCTGCAAAGCCTATGATAGAGCCGCAAAAGGCGAACGGTTAGTACGCGGAGAAACCACCGAACGCATAGACAACACCAACCAACAAATCAACATACAAAACAACAACACCTTAAACGCAACCCCAATCGACCCACCACAAGAATATCTCGATGCCCTAGAAGAATACAACGAACTATTCGGCATACCCGACGAAGACGAAATATACGAAGAAACACAACCCATACAAAACACTGAAAAAACAGATGTTAAAATAGTAACTGAAGAAGACTAATTTTACTTTTGGGATTAGAATCTAGTTCTTTTAGTAATGGTTTTGTAAAATCATGAAAATTATAGAATTTTCTGGTTTTATCATATATTCTATAGACCAATTGATGAAATCTTTCAAAAACTTTACATTTCATTGAAGGAAAATTCAAAAGAAGATAGATTATGTGAATATTTTAGATCATAAATTCATTGAGTAACCTTCAGGTTAATTCCCATCAACTACTTGTTTATATGGTAAAAGTTCAGTAAAATGACGGGTATATTTTATCCTATTTAAAAAAATACTTGATTTTTTTTCATTTCTAAGGAAGAATTCCATTTTCCGCATCATCTTTGTTTAATAATCGCTCACATCTATTTACGAAACGTTTTCTAAATTTTGTAAGTTCCATAATTTATGTACATATAATATGTTCAAATATGCTCATTTTGTCGTAGATAATGTTAAATTATATTAAAGGATTATAAGTAGCTTGTAATACGGTACTTAACATTAAAAATAGATTGGAAAGAAGAATTTATTGTATGGGGGTTTAATTTTTGTGGAAAGATGAATTCATGGAAATCTTATTTTCTAATGATCCTGATAAAATAGATACTAAAAAAGCAATTAAATTAAAATTTGATAATTTTCCTTCATCTTTATATCAGTATCACCGTTTTGATGAAAAAAATCGTTCCTTATTAAAAACGGATAAAATGTATCTTTCAAACCCTTATCAGTTTAATGATCCTTATGATTGTGGAGTCAATTTAATCTCAAAATACCAAGTAACTAATAAAGATCTGGAAAGATGTTTAAAAGATGATCCAAAAAGGTTTAAAAAAGCATTTAACCTTTCAAATAAAGAATTATCTAAATTAGAAAGAAGTAAAAATATTGGTAACAAATTAGCTAAATTTATTGCAAAAAAAAGATGTTCTGATCAAAAAGACCCAAAAAAACGCATTGGGATAGTTGCAGGTATAGAAAAAGAAATTATGAATACACCTATAAACCTTGGAAGATTAAAAGAAAATTTATTAGTAACCTGTTTTAGTGAGAATAATGACTCGATTTTAATGTGGAGTCATTATGCTAATCATCATACTGGTTTCTGTGTTGAATATGACTTTAAACTAGGAATAAATAATCATTTAACACGTAATCTTTTCCCAGTAATATATACCAATGAAATTTTTTCTATTGATGAATATATTAATAGTCCCGAAAGGGAATTTGGAAATGTTATGTCTAATTATATGGATGGAATTAAAGTTGATGATATTATAAATGGGGGTTTAAAACTTCCTGAAAGTGCAAAATGGAATAATATGTTTTTGATTTCAGCAGCATTAAATAAATTTAAAGGTTGGGAATATGAGACAGAGTGGAGATATGTTTTAGCTTATGAAAATCAAAAAGAATCAGTGTATATAAATGTACCTAAACCTAAAGCAATTTATTTAGGTGCAAATATGTCTAAAGAAAATAAGGGAACTGTCTTAGAAATTGGGGAAGAACGAAACATTGAAATTTATCAAATGCAAATTGAATCCTCAAAATTTGCCCTAAAATCCAATAAAATTCTGTGATACTATGAATAATTTGAATAATGAAAAAGATGATCAATCAGAAGGATTTACTCCTAAATATTCAAAGCCTAATATTTTATTAATAGATATGCCGGATAATGTTCTTAGTGCTCTTCACTCAGCAGGGTTTAATGCTCTTTCAGGAACTTTTGGAGTTCCCTATAAAATAGAAGCCAATGATGATTTTATTCCTCTTCAAATAGATTATAATTTACCTAACTGCAATGAACAAGAAGTAATTTTTATTGATCTTGATTCTCCAGAAATTCTTCTTGAAGTTCCAGAAGTTGAGTATAATTTAAGCAATAGTAACAAATGGTGGTGGACTAACTCTAAAAATGGAAAAATTGATTATGCCCCATTAATTCAAGAAATACATAGAAAAAGCTTTGATAGAGTTTTAAAACATGGTGGTATATTTGTTATTTTTGCAAAATCAAGATATGATACTGAAATTGGTTATGGTAAAAGGGGTTCTGCTTTAAGCAGATCTAAATACGCTAATTGGTCGTTTCTTTCAGACTTAAACCCACAAAATCTTACAATAGAATATGATTCTGGTAAAGAAATAAAAATACTTAATACTGAAATATCAAAATTTTTAAAAAAATATGTTAAAAATGTTGATTATAATGCCAAATTCACAGCTAATTCTTGGTATAAGTTTAATGAAAGATGGATTCCATTAATGTGTAACAAATTTGATGAGTGTATTGGAGGAATAATTGGGCCGACTAATACAGTTAAGGGATGGATTATAATCCTTCCGCAAATGTCTAAAACTCCTTCGTTTATTTTAGGTTTGCTTAATGAAATATTACCTAACTTATCACCCAAGTTATTTCCTTATGCTGAAGGGAAAAATTGGATTAATCGAGAGGAATATGCTTTAAGTTCAATACTTGACTTAAAAACCAAGAAGAATAAAGTAATTCAAGATTCAGAGAAGAAAATTAAAGAACTTGACCAAAAAATTTTGGCTGATAAAAGAAAATATGACTTTATTTATAGGATACTTACAGGGACTGGTGATGACCTGGTGGATGATATTGAAAAATGTCTTAAGTTTATAGGATTTAAAAAAGTTCACAATGTTGATAAAGAACTCGAAGCTGGTGGGAAACATCGTAAACAGGAAGATTTACAGATATGTGATAGATCACCTATTCTGGTGGAAATTAAGGGAATAAATGGGTATCCTTCAGAAGATGACATGGGGCAGGTTTCTAAATATGTACTTCGTCGGGCGAGAGAATGGAATAGAACTGATGTAAGGGGCATATCTATTATAAACCATTATAGGAATATCCCTGCGATAGAACGTGATGATGCATTTAGTAAACCTCAAATTGAGGATGCTAAAAATAGTGAGGTTACTATTTTAACAACATGGGATTTGTTTCTTTTAATTAAGGGAATGATTGAATGGGATTGGGATCCTAAAACAGTTCAAGATCTTTTCTATAAAACAGGTAGAATGTCAAAGGTTCCGACTCATTACAAACCTATTGGGAAAATTTCTAAGTATTGGGGCACTGCTAAAGCGATAAGCATTGAATTAAATGCTAAAATATGTAAAGGAGATCGTGTAGGATATTTTTTACAAAATGGTTTTTTAGAGGAAGATGTTTTATCGCTTAAACTTGATGGCAAGGATGTTGAAGAAATTAATCAAGGACTAAAAGCAGGTATAAAAACCATTTACCCAAAAAGCACTCTTAAAAAAGGGACTATTGTATATAAAGTAAATAACTAAATTATTTTCCATTTTAATAATCCATAAGTAAAGTTCATTATTAAAGATGCCACACCGTGCATTGCATTATCTCCCTTTTTGAGGGTAATTTATATTTAATACTTTTTTTAAACTTACTAACATGGCTGATGATAAAAAACCAATTGAAGAATTAGAAAATTATTATTCCCTTTCTTTCCAATTTCTGAATAAGTTCAGTAAATCCTCCAAATTACAAGATTTCTTTTCAAATGCTTTTGAGTCTTTTTTTTATTCTACTTTAATAAAAAACTTTTTTTCTAATTTAACAGACAAAAATATTGAAGAATTTGATTTATCTCATGAAGAATCGAAAAAATTAAAGAAAGAGTTTAAAGATGTTATTGATGACATTGAGTTTGGTCTATCATTATCACTAGAGAAAAAAATAGATGAAAAATATTATGAAAACTTTAAAATACGTATAAAGACTAATCACCCTAATTTTTTGAAAATATTAAATGAATTGGAAGAAATGATTGATTTGAAGAATGCTAAAACATTAATGGAAAATAAAAAAGAGGAGATTAAAGGAGTTGGGAAGAAAAATCCGATAATTGAAGATTTCATAGTAACAAAAGCTATTGAAGAATATGTAAATAAAAATAAAAAAATTCCAGATTTAAATGATCCCGATATAATTAAAGATATCTTGAATCATTCCTCAAAAAAAATTTCTAAAGAAATTATGGATAAATATTCGGATATGAAAATTACAAATTGGAATATTTGGCATTCACTTTCTACGTATTTTATTGAAGAATTCAAGGATCTAGACGAAATAGCAATAAAACTTGTTGAAACAGATTTGTGTCCTCTCGTTTTAAGTTCTAAAGGTCAAATTTGGTGGAAAAAGAATAAAGAAGTTAAAACCACCAATTTAGAATTCACGTACTCAAAAAATGGGGAATGCAAATTTATATTTCCAGAGATTTCCGATCAATATGTTATTGAAGTATTAACTCATGGTATTGACATGGTCTTATCTGAATCACGTGTTTTTAATGAAAAATATTTAAATTCATTTCAGTATCTTAGAGGTTTTTTAGGCACATGTCGTCTTAAAAAAGATAATAGAACCATTTCTTTGTATCCTCAAATTAAACTATATAATAATGGTGTTTTGGATTTATCATTTAGAGAATTGGGACCAAAAGGATTTGAGTATTATATTAATAGTTTTATAGAAAATGAATTAAATTTATCTCGCCTTGATTTAGATAACATTGAGGTTCCACCCGCATTAATCAAATTGAATAATATTTTCAGGTACAGTGAATTACCTTTTTCAAAAAAATTTAAGGCTTTTATTAGGGGCAAATCACTTAAAAAGGCTAATGAAATAGTGCAAAATAAAACAAAAACAATCAAAGAAGGCAATTTTTCATATAAGTTAGCACCACTAAAATTAAAAGTAAGTAATAATTCGGGTAAAGTACATTTAAGTTCTTTATATGAAATTTTGATATCTTCTCTTGATGTTATAATTAATTTTAAATACAATGGTTTTATAATTAATCATTCTAATTATACTTGGGGTGATTTTTGGATTTCTAGACCTTCAGTATATATTTTAGATTTTATTGATCAACCTGATAGCAGCTTTGAAATTATTGACAATTTTAGTAATGAATTAGGGAAAATAATGGCTAGACAGTACAAACCTTACCATGTTGATTTTAGTAAATTCATGAGTGAGAATCTTCGAGAATTTGATGATTACTGTTTGTTTATTAATAAGGCGCTTACTTTATGGATATACAGTAAAAATGGTATTAGAAGTTATAAAGATCCAGATCCTAATGGTGGAAGGATTATATATGAAAATCAGGTTCAAGTAGAGGCGATTAATCATTTATTTATGTCTCATAAACGATTATTTGAAGTTTCATCTATATTACATATCTCTTACAAATCAATTATTAAAGAACAATTAGATTTGATTAGTTTAGAAGAGTTATTCATTGAAGGAATTGGGAACTATGGTGAAATAAGTAAATGGCATGAAAGAGCAAGTGAAATTTTAAACTTGAATGGAATACGCAGCTTAATCAATAAAAATTTGAAAATGAGGTCTGAATACTCACATGAAAAGCGTGATGACCTATTTAAAAGATTTGGACTTATAATATCAATAATATTTGGATTTTTTGGAACTGCATTATTTGCACTTAATGTTACCGTCCCTATTTGGTCATATTATGGTTTTAAAACTCCTTTTTTTATACCAGAAAGTCTTTTAACTAGTTTTTTAGTTGTAGTAACTGGGCTCTTAGCTTTAGTTATTTTAATAGTTTTATATCTACCGCTTTTGTGGCGAAACAATAATATGTGAATTCATAAAAAATATGTACTATAACTTCGTTATAGTCCTATATTACGAAGTTTGTGGTGTGCTAGTTTTACTGTTTTAATTTTTTAGGAATAAGAAATTGAAAAGTTCAATAGAAAGTTGCTATAAATTTGTCAGTTCATATAGCCCAACTGTACCATTTACGTCCTTTTTGAATACATCTTCTTCAGTTATTTAATTTTTTTTGGTTGTTCAACAAGGGTTATACTTTATAATCAAAATTTCACCATATTTTTCTTGTAAAATTTCTAACTGTTCCTTAAATTAGGCTTAATCAATTATAAAATAGAAATTATTATTAATTTTGAATATAAAACCTCTTAAATATAATAATTAACAATACAAGATCTTTTTAGGTTGTGATTTTATGTCTAAAAAAAATAAAAAATTTTGGTTATGGGTTACACGTCCAGAATATTATTTAGATGAAGATGGTGAGGATCGAAGATGTCTTGATCCTGATTTATATAAATATTCTCCAGGCAATTGGTGGACTTGTCATAAAGACACTAAAAAAGGAGACTTAATTCTGTTATATCGTACTAGGCCTAAAACAGACATAAAATATCTTTTAAAAGCAAAAACTGATGCTAGCTTTTTATCTGAGAGAATTAATGATGAGTCTGAGAGAGAAAAAGGTTGGATTTATGCTTGTGATTATGAGCCTTTATATAAATTTGAAAAATCACTCAGTATAAAAGAACTTAAACAAAACCCTTCAATTAAAAATTGGAATGCATTAAGGGCAAATTTTCGTAACAAAAGTTACAATATAACCGCGGAATATTGGGAAAAACTAAATTCAATATTAATGAGTAAAAATCGGGACTATGAAAAAGTTTACAATAAACTGATGGATATTACTTTAACTTGTGATACAAATGAAATTAGACCAGAAATTATTGATAATGGAGTGGAAATTAAGAAACAATACACTATAGGACAAATAGAAGAAAAGTTTGATACTAAATTTGGAATCCGTATAAAAGGCATAACATTACGCCGTTCAAAAAAAGGCGTACCATATATAATACTTTTCATAAGGCCTAATGGACCTTACTCAGATAGAATCAAAGATAATGTTTTATATTACGATGGAGAAGGCCAAAAAGAAGACCAAAAACTTACAACAGCAAATAAAACGTTACTTGAATCAAATAAAACAGGTCGAATAATTTATGGTTTTAAGCAAATTGAAACAGGAAAATGGGAATATATTGGAATTCTTGAAGTTATAGCCTGTAATTATGTGAAAAAAGATGGAATAATGAAATATGAATTTAAATTAAACCAATGTAACCTAAGTAAACATGATTTTGTGTCTTATGAAACCGAAATAATGAAAATGATCCAAAAAGAACCACATTTAAAAGAAAATAACAATAATTATGTCACTATAACAAAAAAACAGAGAAATTCAGTTTTTTCTAAGACAATAAAGAAATATTATGATAATACCTGTGCTGTTTGTGGTAAAAAAAGATTTACACCTACTGGTTATCCAGAAGTAGAAGCAGCACATATATACCCTAAATCAAAAGACGGTTCTGATGACCCACGCAATGGTATCTGTTTATGTAAATTACACCATTGGGCATTTGACAATGGTCTATTTGCTATTAATGATAATTATCGCATTTTAGTCCCAAATAATTTGTCTAATGATGAAAATTATGAAGAAATATATAAATTCAAAAATAAAAGTATCAAACTCCCTAATAATCCTAAAATTAACCCACATATCCTATATTTAAAAGAACATAGGAAAATACATGGATTCAATGAAAAATGATTGATATTTCTAAAAAATATTAGTTATAACCGCCAAAAAATGAAAGTTACAAAACAATAATGGTTCCAAAATGATCTAAAATTTTTCTGTAAGTTCAAAGTTAAAAACTAAAAATAGTTAGGTGGTAAGTATTTTAAAATCATGTTCAGTTATGGTATGACAATTTGTAACAAACCATCCCCAATTTTTAAGACTTGATGTTTCAAAAGCATCTAATTTTTTTCTTATATCTTCGTCTAATTTTATAGGTTTTTCGAAAATATTAAGATTTTTAATTTCAAATACATTAATGAAAGATTCAAATCCTTTAATTTTATCTTTTTTAACAAAACTATTCACTTCAGCATCAGCAATTATACCTATTTTTGATACATAAAAACATATACGGTCTTGTGGTTTAACACTGACATTTCCACCTGTTCTACTACCTAATGCATATTTATTTTCTTTTTTAAGTAAATTAGTAATTACATTTTCTGCCATATCATATTTTATTGATGCAATCCAATAATCCGTAAGATCAAATTTACTAGAGTAACTTTGATCCCAAGCCCAATTTTTTAGAGCTTTTTCTGCTAATAATTTAGTTCTTTCATCTATTTGATTAAATTTCCATTGGGAGTACTTTGCTATTTCCTTATTTTGAGAAAACTCAGATCTTGAATAATCTTTTATTTTATTGTTAAAAAGTCTATTAGAAAGTCTTTGGTTCCATTCTCCTTTTAAAATGGTTAGATTACCTATTAAATCTAATTTATCTTCATGAATGGATCTTATTTCTTCTTCACTCCTTGAACTATTTCTCTTTAAATAAGCGATCCAATCTTTACTTAAACTTTTAGGCATGATATGTTCAGTTTGAATTTCATTAATATCAAAAACAGTTTCACCTGTAGGATCTGAAAGTTTCCATATTATATATTTAGTTCTCTTATCACTTGCATTGAATTTTTTAGAAGTAAAATATCTTTTAAATGTTTCATCATCTGTACTTTTGAATATCTCTTTTGAAAAGCTATCTCTAATGTAATCTATATATTCCTCTTTTTTTGTAATTTTCGAGAGGCCTACACACATTTCATTATAGATTTGATCTAATCTTGAATTCGATTTTCCACATACTCCCCATCGAATATGGAAAGTTTCTATCATTTCCATGATTTCAATTATTTCATGTACACTTAACTTACCCTCCTCAAACATGGGAAAAACCTTTAATAGGAGTGTATAACTTGGAGCTACTTGTATCAAGTGTAATTTTCTTAAAACTTTATTAATTTTAGTATTTTGAAAACTTGCATTGTTGATTTTTTGATAGAACGATGCTTTGGAATTCAAGTCAATTACAAAGTTTAATATCTCTTTTTCATTTTTTGTTTCTAGTTTCTTCTTTAATTCTTCATAAAGTTTAGATTCTGAGATTTTACCTTTATATTGAGACTGCATGTACCTTTTAATAAAAGTAACAGGTTCTAAGTCCCTAATTTTTTCATACATTTCATTCCATTCAGTTATTACTTCATTAAATATTTCATCTAAATTTGTTCCTTCATCGTTTTTGGATATCTTCATTAAAATAAAATTTTTAATTAAATCAGCTGCAGACAATGCTAATCCACGATCGTTGAGTGTTTCAAATAATCTAAAAGCATTAAAGTAATCAAAAGCATTTATATGAACAATAGAAATATTATCTAATAATAACTCCCAATCCCAGTTGTTCAAATCCGTTTTTTCTTTGAAAAAATTGTAACAATCAAATATTAAGTGAGGATAATCTTTTTTCTTATTTTCCAAGACTCTTAAAAATGCATCATTGTCCAAATTACCCAACCTAATTTTTGGGATTTTAAACTCTTCACCTTCTCGGAACTTCTCTGCAAATAAAAAATTGTTATTTATATGTTTTACAAAGCTTTCTTCACCATTTTCATGAGCTAAATCCCTTATTGCTGATAACCATATAAGCAAAGTTGTTAATCTTTGTTGACCATCAACTAACTCAAAATAGTTGATATCCTTTTTATGAGCTCCTTCAGGAACTACCACAAAAGATCCTAAAAAATGGATATCTTCCGGATCTAAACCCTTCAAATCATCAAATAGTTCTGTCCATTGTTCTTTATCCCAAGCATAAGGCCTTTGATAAATTGGAACTTTATACCCTTCTTGTGTATTCGATAACAACGCTCTCATTTTAAATTCTTTAGCCTCTATAAAAGCCATTGAAAACCCCCAAAATACTAAAACCTAAAAAACAATTTGTAATACCTTCTAAATCTCAAGATTAAAGTTATTAATATATCAATTAATGATCTATAAATATTTATGTCTTACTTTTAGATTTATGGTTTTTAAACCCCCAAAAAAAAGGATATATCTTTTTAAAATTAGTGATGAGGGAAAAGATGCATAAAAATAATATAAATGAAACCAATTCACTGAAAAAGTAGGTATAATAATAAAATAAGAGTTTTTTTAAAGTTATTTCCAAAAACAATTAACAAAACGTTCAAATTTTAAAAAAATAATTAAATAGCTAAATATAATATACCTGATTTTAATGAGGACTTAAAAACTTCTAAAAATGGAATAATAACTTTTTTTACTTATTAATTTATGCTTTTAATTTTATAATTACATAATATTTATTAATACAAAATATCAATATGTTAAAATAATTATTATTAGGTTATATACTATTAAAAAAGTAATAACCACTTTAAAAGGGATTAATGAAATTTTAAAAAGGAGTAAAAATAATGGTTTGGGATACCGATTTGACTACTGAACAGATATATGCAGCTTCATTTCTTGGTTCACATGCACGTTTATTAGCGGGTCCTGGGACTGGAAAAACATTAACTTTAACTAGAAGAGTTTTATTTTTGATAACAGAAAAAGATGTTGACCCCTCAAAAATAACTGTTTTGACTTTTACTAGATCTGCTGCTGCTGAATTAAGAAATAGGATAAAAAATGAACTGCCTGAAGAAAGATCTATGCCACATATTTCTACTATACACTCTTTTGCTTTAAAAATGCTTTTAAAAAATGAATCTGCAAGGTCACGATTACAAAATCCTCTGTTTATTGCAAACGATTATGAAGAACAGAATATCATAAAAAAAGAAATGAAGTCCATTTTAGGATTATCTCAAATTAAAAAAGTTAATTCACTTTTTAATCAATTATCTGCAGATTGGGAGACATTATCTGCTGATGTAGATAATTGGGAATCTAGATTTCCGGATCCTAAGTTTTTGGGGGCTTGGAAACAACATCGTAAAATCTATGGTTATGTACTTCGTTCTGAATTAGTATATCAATTGAAAAAAGCTTTAGAAGAAGGGGATCTAGAATTAAATTCTTCTATGGAATATTTGCTTGTTGATGAATATCAAGATTTGAATGCTTGTGATTTAGCAATTGTAAATAGTTTGACTCACTATGGTGCAGAGCTTTTTTGTGCAGGTGATGATGATCAAAGTATTTATGGTTTTAGATATGCAAATCCAGAGGGTATAAGGAGATTTAATGATGAGTACACTCCTTCTGAATCGTTAGAACTAAGTACATGTATGAGATGTGATGAAAATATTTTGGCTTTTAGTCTTTATGTTGCAAAACAAGATCCTAAAAGGATAGATAAAAATTTATCTTGCAGACTCGATGCTAAAGAAGGTGAGGTCAAAATTCTTAGATTTAATGGACAAAGACATGAAGCGGATGGAATTGCCCAAATATGTGATCATTTAATTCAAAAAGGGATTGATCCATCTAAAATACTGATTTTAGTGAGAAGTGATAAAAACAGGATGTTTTCTAAAGTTTTAAAGGAATCTCTAATAAATAAAAATGTGCCTATTTCTTTATTAAGTAACCCTTTTGAAGCTCTAGAAACTGATGAAGCAAACCATCTAATTTCAATATTAAGACTAGCTACAAAAAAAGAAGACAATTTAGCTTGGAGAACAATACTGAAAGTAAGACATAATAATATCGGGCCTACCAAAATCAATGAAATTTATGAATTAGCATTGAAAAATGGTTGGGAGTTTCATAAAGCAATTTATGAGTTAAAAAATCAACCAGATTTAATTCCTAAATATGGAAATGAAATAAAAAAGGAGATAGTTAAAATAGAAAAATTTGTGAATAATCTTGATTATGATGATTCCACTGAAAGTCTCCTTAATTTAATTAAAAGTCTCTCATGTAACTTAATAACTAATAAAAATAATCGAAATGATGTATTGGAAATATTAACTAAAATTATTTTATCTAACGGAAAAATGGATTTAAACAAATTCGTTAAATCTTTAAATATCTCTATTTCAGATAAAGATGTGGATTTAGGTAGTGGTGTTTCTATAATGACAATGCATCAGGCCAAAGGATTAACTGCAGATGTAGTATTTGTTGTAGCGGCTGAAAATGAATATATCCCTGGAAGAGCTACAACTGAAGAAGAAGAAGGAGATTTAAGAAGATTATTATATGTTTCATTAACTCGTGCAAAACATTATTTATATATTACTCATTGTAAAAGAAGAACTGGACAGCAACAGCATAGTGGATCAAGACCTAATACTCCCCTAAGACATTTATCTAAATTTTTGTCTGGAGGACCTGTTAAATCTACACCTGCAGAAGATTTTTTGAGAAATTTAAAGGACTAAAAAAATTTTATTTTTATCATTTATTTCTTGTGAAGTTTTTAAGTCTTTACTTTTTACAGTTTTTAACTGTTAAATCAAATTTAACAACTTTTATTCAAGTGAAAATTATTTAAAATCCAAATTATATTTTGAAATATAGTTCACACACATAGATATGCTCAGAGATGACTTAAAATAAATTTAGAGGATTTTTTTAGGAACCTAAAAGTTAATTGTCCTTAATATAAAAACCATATGGTAAACAATAGAATGGTTTAACGAACTAAATTTATTATGGAAATTTTTGAGTGTTTAAGATGCCCAAAAAAATTAAGATACTTGATCCAAAAAAAATGATCTTACCTTCTTTTCCTTGCCCTGATCTTGTTCATAGCCTCCCTAACAGCTCTTTCAAAATCGCGGGACTCACCTTTTGAATTATTTAAAGCCTCTTGGAGGAATGGAAGTGCACTTTCATCACCTATAGTTGCAATGGCGTTGGCAGCGTTTACCCGGACGAAGTAGTTTTCATCCTTTAATAAATTTAAAAGAGAATTCACAGCCAGGCTATCACCTATCTTACCCAGCGAAGTTACGGTGCAGGCCCGCAGAATATAATCATCTTCATCTAAAATATCCATTAACGGCTCCAAAGCTCTCTTGTCACCTAAAGCTCCCAGTGCACCCACAACTTCGCATTTGACATTTAAAGAACCATCTTTTAAGGCATCAATAATAGGTTCCACAGCCCGTTTATCTCCAATGGCACCCAAAGCCAGTACAGCTGTCTCACGAACGTGCCAGTAATCATCCTTTAAAACTGAGATCAAAGGTCCAACTGCCTTTTTATCCCCAATCCTGCCTAAGGACAGTGCAGCCGCCTTACGAATAGGCCAGTAATCATCCTTTAATATGGAAATTAAAGGTTCAACTGCCTCTTCAGCCCTTATATCGCCCAGAATGTAAGCTGCTTTTTCTCGGGTCTTTTTGTCCTCTGTCACATCCAATGCTTTTACAATACTCTGAATATCTCTTTGCTCCCCCATTCTTTCCAGATCAGAGATGGAACTCATACAGCCAGCCCTCCACTAATGTAAACCAGGAAAATTTCAAATTCTATTTAAACTTATGACTTCCCTTTATTTATTATTTTAGCAACGCATTCAAATCATTAACCTGGGGAGATTAATTCAAATTTAAACTGCTCTTCTATTTATTCCATTCCCAAATTTGAAACGTACTGTTAAACTGCAGTTAAATGAACATTCTGCTCTTTCGCATGAACTAAAATCAGCACAAATCCCAAGTTCCACAGCACTTTTTTTCCGTCAATGTATTAAATTTACTTGGACTATTATTCCATCCTGTAACTCCACTGAAAACTTTATATATAATAAAATCTAATCTAAAAAAAGAGCTCAGTTTCAGGGTAGCTCAATAAAAAAAGCCAGGAATAGTATTATTTAATTATTTAAATAGTCCCTTGGGGTAGTGGCAATCCTGTAAGGCCCTGGACCTTTCGACAGCGGTTCGACTCCGCTAGGGACTACTCAATTTTAAAGCATAATTAAGCATCCACTTTTATTACAATCCTATTTTCAGATGAAACTTCACTTTAGGTGCAGATCTTAATCATGTGAGGTAGGGCAAACCACTTATTTTTATGCATCTTTCGTATCTTAAAAAAATTGAATGTTTTATTACATGTGCTGGGTTTTTTGAGGGTCCAACTTTCAATGAGTTCTATTTGGAGGGGATCCACTTTTTGATGATCCAATCTTAAAAGGTCCACTTATTGTTTTTGATCTAAAAAAGGGATGATCAAGAAAAATTATTCCCTTCGATCCTAAAAGAAATTATTTTCAAAAACATGGAAATTTTCAAAACCTGGAGTGTACTTTAAGATCTCTTCTTTTCCTCAAATCTTTTTTCCTAAAAAATTTAATTCTAAAAAAATTAGTCCTTCAAAAAGGCCTGAAAAAATTTGACTTATGTAGTATCAAAAAATTTTCCAGCTCCGCGTTTTAAAAAATTGTTGAAAATCAGTGGGAGAGATTTGTGAGAAATTTGGTGGAAGTCAATGAAAAAGTACTCACCAAAAAACTTGTTAAACTTACCTTTAACCTTCCCTCAAAATGTCCTCAAGCATTTCCTTGTTCCTTCTGGCATTTACATCGTCGGGATCTATTTTCAATGCTTCCTCAAAGCAGTCCATCGCAGCCTTGAAGTTGTCTGAGTTTGCAAGTGCAGCTCCCTTGTTGTTCAGGGCAAAGGCGTTTCCAGGGTCTATTTCTAAGGCTTTATCAAGGCTTTCCACTGCTTCATCGTACTCTCCCATGTCGTAGTAGGCTGCTCCCTTGTTGA
>ENA-UOOR01001982-UOOR01001982.1-fermentation-metagenome-genome-assembly--contig:-NODE-1982-length-22121-cov-9.998323_pt1 | contig 22121 bp, 20 predicted proteins | sample MGYA00245780_ERZ724029 | MGnify/ENA primary metagenome ERZ724029 (study PRJEB28704, sample SAMN03018315) | fermentation metagenome | biome: anthropogenic terrestrial biome; feature: soil; material... | reverse complement strand
GCGGAATCTACGGGCGCCGGACGGAGAGGATGCCGTCGATTTTTGAAAGGCGCGCGATCACGTTTTTCATCTGGTCGATGTTGCGGACGGAAATCGTGGCGGAAATCACCGCGTGGCCGTCCTTTGTCTCTCTGGAATTGAGCGAGTGGATGAACAGGTGCAGGTTGAAGACCTGCTGGGTGATGTCGGCCAGCAGGCCGGGGCGGTCTTCCGCGACGATTTCGAGCGTCGCCTTGAACTCCTCGCGCACGCCGCCCGCCCAGTGGACCCGGACCCAGCGTTCCGGCTCGGGGGCGGCGCTCAGGTCGCGCGGGACGTTGGAGCAGTTCCGCTTGTGGATGGACACGCCGAAGCCGCGCGTGATGAAGCCGATGATTTCGTCGCCCGGCAGCGGGTTGCAGCAGCGCGCAAACTTGACCAGGCAGTTGTCCATCCCCTCCACCACCACGCCCGCCGAGCGCTTCGGGGTGGAGGGGGCCGGGACTCGCGGTGCCGCGGGGGCCGCGGCGCGGTGCTTTTTCTGCCAGACTTCCCGGACTTTCGGGATGACCTTCCAGACCGGCACGCCGCCGTAGCCGATGGCCGCGTACATATCCTCCGCGGTCGGGCAGTTGTGCCGCGGGCCGAGCTTTTCGAGGACCCTGTTCAGCTCGTCCTCCTCCAGCTCGATTCCGTTGCGGCGGAGCTCGTGGTTCAGCTCCGCTTTGCCCTCGGCGATGTTCTCGTCCCGCCTTTCGTGCTTGAACCAGGAGCGGATTTTGTTGCGCGCCTCGCTGGTCCTGACGATCTTCAGCCAGTCGCGGCTTGGGCCGCGCGCTTCCTTGGAAGTGAGGATTTCGATGATTTCGCCCGTTTTGACTTTATAGTCCAGCGGGACGATGCGTTTGTCGACCTTGGCGCCCACCATGCGGTTGCCCACGGCGCTGTGGATGGCGTAGGCGAAATCGATCACCGTCGCCCCGGCGGGCAGGCTGATCACGTCGCCGCGCGGCGTAAAGACGAAGACCTCCTCCGGCACAAGGTCGGATTTGATCATGCGGACCAGGTCGGTCGCGTCGCCGCTGTCGCGCTCGTTGTCCAGCATCTGGCGAATCCAGGCGAGGCGCTTTTCAAACGAGTCCTCTTTGTTCGACGTCATGCCGAGCTTGTATTTCCAGTGCGCCGCAATGCCGTATTCCGCGGTGTGGTGCATCTCCCACGTGCGGATCTGCACCTCGAACGGGATGCCCTCCTTGCCGATGACCGTCGTGTGCAGGGACTGGTACATGTTGGGCTTGGGCGTCGAGATATAGTCCTTGAACCGGTTCGGCAGCGGGCGGAACATGTCGTGGACGATGCCCAGAACATTATAGCAGTCGTTCACCGTGTCCACAATCACGCGGACGGCGTAAATGTCGTAAATCTCATCCATCGAGCGGTTCTGGAGGAACATCTTGCGGTAGATGCCGTAGATGCTCTTGACGCGCCCTTCCAGGTAGACGTTGGGGATGGTCTGGGAGACGCGGTCGCTGATTTTCTTCTTGGTGCGCTCGATGAAGGCGGCGCGCTCGCCCGCGCGGAGCTCCAGCCCGTTTTCAATTTCATGGTAGGCGACGGGGTCGAGGATGCGCAGCGAAAGATCCTCCAGCTCCTCCTTCACGGCCCGGATGCCGAGGCGGTGCGCGATGGGGGCGTAGACCTCCATGTTCTCAAGGGCCTTGTCCCGCTGCTTCTGGGGCGGCATGAACTCGATGGTGCGCATGTTGTGCAGGCGGTCGGCGAGCTTGATGATGATCACGCGGATGTCCTCGGACATCGCGATCAGCATCTTGCGCAGGTTCTCGGCCTGCTGTACTTCGCGCGAGGAATACGGGATGCGGCCGAGCTTCGTGACGCCGTCGGTCAGCTCGGCGACCTCGTCCCCGAATTCCTTCCGGATCTGCTCCAGGCTGATGGGGGTGTCCTCCACAACGTCGTGCAGAAGCCCGGCGGCCACCGACTCCGAATCCATGCCGAGCTGCACGAGGATGCAGGCCACCGCGACGGGGTGCGAAATATACGGCGCGCCGGAAAGCCGTTTCTGGCCCCTGTGGGAGCTTTCCGCAAGGCGGTAGGCGCGCCCGATGAGGTCCATGTCGTACTCGTGCTCGCTCTTGCCGATCAGCTCCACAAGGTCGTTATACGTTTCGAGCGGCCACGCCATTTTTCACACCGGCTTCCTGGTAAGATTTCAGGGAGGAAAGCAGGCGCGAATCCGGCAGGCTGACTTTCCCTTCCCGCGGCACCACCCGGAGCGAGCAGGACTGCGGGGACCGCTCGCACCGGATCAGGCCGAATTCCTCAAGGACCCCCAGCACCGTCAGGAGCCTCGGCAGCCCCATCTTTCCGCCGGAGACGCGCGCCAGCAGCTCTTCTGCCGTCCCGGCGGCCCGGCCGTCCCGCACCGCGCGGTACACGGCGGCAAAGTCGTTCCGCGTGGGGAGAAGGGCCGCCGCCTCCTTCGGGGCGAGGGGCTCTCCCCTGCGGAATTTTTCGTAGAGGGCGCGCCCGGCTGTCAGGGCGTCCCCGTCCTCGCCGGAAAAGCGCATGCAGCGGATGATGACGGAAAGCTCCCTGCGGCCGTTGTAGGTGTCCGCCTGCAGCGAAACGGCGAGGTCCACCGTGTCGCCGGGCCGGTAGGCGAACTGCTCCAGCGTCGTGCCGAATTTCATGCACCGCGCGGAGCAGCCCCCCCGCTCCACCGTCACGCGCAGGTGTTTTCCCCCGCCGACCGGCGTGACGTCGCGAATCGTCACGCCCGCAAGCCCGAACAGCGGGCGCGGGTTGCCCATGCCGAACGGCTCCAGCGCGCGCAGAAGGTCGGGGATATCCGGCGAAAGGGCGCGCAGGTCCAGCAGGCAGTCGAGGCGCAGCACCGGCGCGGGCATCGGGCCGGGCAGCGACGCGGCATAGTGGTTGATGCGCTCCCGGAAGGCACCGATGTTCCCGGCGGGAAGGGTGAGGCCCGCCGCCATGGGGTGCCCCCCGAAGCGGGTGAGCAGGTCCGCGCACGCGCTGACCGCGAGGAACAGCGAAAACCCCGCCACGCTCCGGCCGGAGCCCTTCGCCTCGTCCCCATCGCGCGAAATCACCACGCAGGGCTTGCCGAACCGCTCCGTCACGCGCGCGGCCACAATGCCGATCACACCGGGGTGCCAGCCCTCGCCCGCCGCGACGAGGACGCGGTCGTACAGCAGCGCCGGGTCTTTATCGAACTGCTCCATCACCTTTGCGAAGATGTCGGCCTCGATGCGGCGGCGCTCGCCGTTGTCGCGGCAGATTTCGGCCGCAAGCCCGCCGGCCTCTTCGGGCGACTCGGTCGTCAGCAGGCGCACGGCGCGGTCCGGCGAGCCGACGCGGCCGGCCGCGTTGATGCGCGGCACCACGGCGAAGGCGACTTCCTCCGCCGTGACGGGGCGGCCCTCCAGCCCGGCCTGCTGAAGAAGGGCGCTCAGGCCGATGCGGTCGCCGCGCGAAATCTGCCCGACGCCGGCGCGGACCAGCGCGCGGTTCTCGCCCGTGAGCGGGACCGAATCCCCGATGGTCCCGATCGCCGCGAGGTCGGCGTAATTTTCGAGCAGAGCGCCGGCGCCGTCGGGGCCTTCCAGTGCGGAGAGCAGCTTGAACGCGACGCCCGCGCCGGAAAAATCGCGGTACGGGCAGCGGCTGTCGGCGCGCCAGGCGTCCACGACCGCACAGGCCGGGGGCAGCTCCTTCCCCGCGCGGTGGTGGTCCGTCACCACGGTGTCCATCCCGAGGGAGGACGCGAACGCGATTTCCGGCGCGGAGGAGATGCCGTTGTCCACGGTCACAATCAGCCGCACGCCCTGGGCGTGCAGCGCCCCGACCGCCTTTTTGTTCAGGCCGTAGCCCTCGCCCTCCCGCTCCGGAATATAATAGACGACGTTTCCGCCGCAGGATTCGAGGTACGAGTACAGCATGGCCGTGGCCGTCACGCCGTCCGCATCATAGTCGCCGTAAACCGCGATTTTTTCAAAGCCGTCCAGCGCGCGCAGGATGCGCCGCACGGCCTTTTCCATATCGGGCAGAAGAAAAGGGTCCGAAAATCCGGCTTCCCCCGAAAGGAACCGCTTCGCCTGCCGCTCGTCCGCGATGCCCCGCGTCTGCAGCAGAACCGCCAGCAGCTCCGGAATGCCCGCCCGGGCGGCAAGCTTCTGCGCGGCCGCGCCGTCGTGCGGTAGAACCCGCCATTTTTTGACACTCAAACCGTCCACCTGCCCCATAATTTAAAATTGTATCATTTTGGGGCGGCAGATTCAACTGCAATTCCGGGCGCAAAGCCAAAAAAAAGGCGGAAACGGACGAAACCGCCCGCTCCGCCTTTCGGCAGAATCAGCCCTGCGCGCCGGAAGCCTGATATTTCTGTTTGGTCTGCTGGATTTTCTGCTGTTCCGCCGCGGGGGTCTGGTACCATCCGCGCTGTTTCATCGCGTCGAAAATGTCGGCCTGAATCTGGTGTTCTTCCGAAAGGATCTGCAGGAACCCGTCGCGCACGTTGGGCGTGGCGCATTCGTTGGCGTTGGTGTTGTAAAGCTCCGTCAGATACTTCTCGGAGGAAAGCACGTCGTTCATCATTTCTTTTTCGGGCATGGTGCCCGCGGACCAGTTCCCGCTGATTTGGCTGGATTTTGAAAAGCTCATCTTTTTCCCTTTCCTTTCAGTTCAAAAAGCCCATCAGCCTGTCGAAGTGATTCTGATGTTTCTGTGCGGCGTCGTCGCATTTCTGCCTGAGCACCTGGTCCGTGCAAAGCTGGGCGTAGGCCTTCAGCTTCGTCACCATCGTCTGCTCGCTGGCCAGCTGGTCCTCAATGGCGGAAAGTTCCTTCTCCGTGAGTGCCATGACAACCTCTCCTTTTCTTTACTGGGATATTCCTATTCTTTTCCGTGCGGTTCTGAATATACGCTACATGGTACCGGGACGGTCTATGTAGCCTGCCGCATCGGCTCCCTTTCAACAAGGCCGAAACTGATGGAAAGCGCCTGGTCAACGCGGGACATGGATTCCCGGTCCAGGCGGCCCATGCGTTCCCTCAGCCTGTGCTTATCCAGCGTGCGCACCTGCTCCAGCAGGACGATGGAGTCTTTCGCAAGCCCCGTTTTGCCCGCGTTCAGCAGGATATGCGTGGGCAGGTTGGCCTTCGACCGCTGGCTGGTGATGGCCGCCGCTATCACGGTCGGGCTGAAGCGGTTGCCGATGTCGTTCTGAATAATCAAAACCGGCCGCACCCCGCCCTGTTCCGAGCCGACAACGGGGCTGAGGTCGGCGTAGTAGATGTCGCCTCTGCGGACAATCATCATAGTTTCATTTCACGCTCCGAATCTTCAAAATAATGGATTTTCCGTAAAATATTGTTGACATGCTTTTTGGGATTTATTCACTTGAGACAGTCCCCTTTCTCTATAATATTAACGGGCGGATTCGGGTGACAGCGCGCGCGTGAAAAGCCGGCCAGTGTCTGTAAAAAGGACAAAGCCGTAAAAAATCCCCGGACGCCGAATCAGGCGCCCGGGGATGAAAGAGCCGGCCCGCTATCTGTGCGGAACTTCGGAAGTGCCCTTTTCGCGCAGGTAGGTGCTTTCGAGGTCCGAAAGGTGCAGCTTGACCGCCAGCGGATATTTCTCATACGCCCGGCTGATGGAGTAGCAGCCGCCCTTCACGGCGTCGTCGAAGCCGCCCATGTGCCAGCGGATGGCGACGGCCTCGGACGTTTTCAGCCGCATGAACCGCTCGATCAGAAAGACGGATTTTTCCCCGTGGCCGTAGGGGAAGCTGTCCTCGATGGTATAGTAGGGCCGCTTTTCCCAGACCCCGGTCTTTTCATTTTTGTAATTGCGCGTGCTTTTCTTATAGAACTGCGCCTTGCAGATGTCGTGCAGCAGGGCGCAGATGGCAAAGCTCTCTTCGCTGTCCGTTTTCGGGTCGAAGTGCTTCTCCCGCATCACGTGGTAGACGCTCACGCTGTGCTTGACCAGGCCGCCGAGGCAGGCGCAGTGGAATTTGGTGCTGGCGGGCGCGACGAAGAAGTCCGTCGTCTGCAGCCACTTGAGCAGCTCCGCCGAGCCGGCCCGCGAAATATTCTGATGATAAATCTGTTCAAATTCTTCCCTGGAGCCCATGGATTGATTCCTCCCATTCTCTTCCTTTTCGATTATACCATATCCGCGGCCGTTTTTCACGGGCAAACCGCAGGCGGCGGAAAGAAAAGCGGCGGCTTTCCCAGAAAGTGCGCCCGCATGTCTGGCACGGGGCGGCCGGGCATGCTATAATAAAAGAAAATTAAAAAGAACACGGCCGCAAAGCGGAAACGAAAGGAAGGTAGCTATGAACGATTTTGTTTTCTCCGTCCCCACCGCCATCTATTTTGGGAAGGGCCAGGTGGAAAAGCTGGGCGGCATCGTCCAGCAGTACGGCTCGCGCGCGCTGCTGGTGTACGGCGGCGGCAGCATCAAGCGCAGCGGGCTGTACGACAAGGTCCTCGGCCAGCTGAAGAAGAACTTCGTTTCGGTCACGGAGCTTGCCGGCGTGGAGCCGAACCCGAAAATTGCTTCCGTGCGCGAAGGGGTCCGGCTCTGCCGCGAAAATAAAGTGGACGTGGTGCTGGCCGTCGGCGGAGGCAGCTCGATCGACTGCGCGAAGGTCGTCGCCGCGGGCGCCTGCTATGACGGCGACCCGTGGGACCTGGTCACCGAGCCGGCCCGCATCCAGAAGGCCCTGCCGCTCGTCACCGTGCTGACCATGGCCGCGACCGGTTCCGAAATGAACCACAACGCGGTGATCACGAACCCGGAGACGCACGAAAAGCTGGGCACCGCCGGCCAGGCGCTCAAGCCGCGGGCCTCCATCCTGGACCCGGAGCTGACCTTCACCGTTCCCAGGCGGCAGACGGCGGCCGGCACGGCGGACATCATGAGCCATACGTTTGAAAACTATTTCACCGGCGTAAAGGGCGCGTTTCTGCAGGCCCGGTTCGCCGAGGGAATCCTCAGGACCTGCATCCAGTACGGCCCGGCCGCGCTGAAGCGCCCAGACGACTATGAGGCGCGGGCCAACCTGATGTGGGCTTCCAGCCACGCCATCAACGGCCTGCTCTCCTGCGGCGCGGAAGTCGCCTGGAGCGTCCACCCGATGGAGCACGAGCTGAGCGCGTTCTACGACATCACGCACGGCGTGGGGCTCGCCATCCTGACGCCGAACTGGATGAAATACGTGCTGAGCGATTCCACGGTCGGCAAGTTCGCCGAATACGGGGTCAACGTCTGGGGAATCGACGCGAACCAGGCGCCCCTGCTGACGGCGCAGCAGGCGATTGAAAAGACGCGCGCGTTCTTCACCGCCTCGCTGGGCCTGCCCTCTACGCTCCGCGAGGTCGGCATCGGGGAAGAAAACCTGAAGGTCATGGCGGAGCACGCCGCGTCCCACGGCCTGGAGCACGCCTTCGTTCCGCTCAGGGCGGACGACGTGCTCAAAATTTACCGCGCCTCGCTCTGAATTTTTAAATTTCATCGAATTCCACTTTCCCGCCGGTTCCCCGGCGGGAAATTTTTGCCCGCATATTTTCTGAAGGAACGCCAAAAATGAAGACAGCCGGCATTTTTTCCGAAAAAAGCTCTCCGGCCGCTGTTCCATCTGCGAAAGGCGGTGTTCCGTCTGATTTTCATCCTTTTATGCGGCGACCCGGCCGACACGTCCGTCACGGACGCGCTGCTCCCCGCGCTCGCGCGCTGCGGCGGGGTGCGGTACTTCAGCGCGTCCCGGATTCTGAGGCGCGGTGAAGGCGCCGGATTCCTTGTGTTTGAAACCGAAAAAATCCCGGAAATCGAGATCGGCTCCGGAATCCTGCTGCTGAAAAACGGCATCCGCCCGCAGGAGCCCGTGCGCATCCCGCCGGGCTTTCTCTGCGTGCTGGAAACGAAAAACGCCGCGGCGGCGGCCCTGCTGAAAAGCTCCGCCTGCGCCGCCGTGACCTGCGGGACGGGGCAGCGCGACACGCTGAGCGTTGCCGGGCTGGAAAGCGCCGGCGCGACGCTCAGCCTGCAGCGCAACCTGACGACCCTCGCGGGAAAGACGCTGGAGCCGCACGACTTCAACGTGCGGTTCGCCGGGGAGCGCAGCCCGCACCAGGCGCTTTTCGTCAGCGCGGCGCTGCTGATTTCGGGCGCGGATTCCGCCGCCGGCTTTGTGATTTAGCATGTATAAATTGTCATTCATAAAGCGGGCGCCCGGCAGCAAACTATAACTGCAAACGCAAAGGGAAATGAATCGAAGGAGTGTTGCATTATGGCAAAGAACGTAGTTCCCGAAGCCCGCGCCGCTCTGGACAAATTCAAGATGGAGGCCGCGTCCGAAGTCGGTGTGAACCTGAAACAGGGCTACAACGGTGACCTTACTTCCAAGGAAGCCGGCTCCGTCGGCGGGCAAATGGTCAAGAGCATGATCAAAAGCTACGAGGAAGGCATGAAATAACCTTTCCGCAAAAAATCCCCGTCATGCTCCCGCCCGGGTCCGCCCGCATCGGCGGCATTTGAACGGAAAGTATGTCGGGAAAAAGGGCCGTCCATACCCCGGTGGTATGGGCGGCTTTCTTTTGCAGAAATTCCGCCCCGGCGGCGAAAAACGGCCCGCGGTTGTATTCCCCCGCCCCCTCTGGTATAATGGACCGGAAAAACAAAAGGGGCGCTGGACTTTGGACTGTTTCGACATCGCGGTCCTCGGCGGCGGGGCCGCAGGCCTGTTCGCGGCTCTTTCCGCCGCGCACGGGGCGGCGGAAGCGGGCCGCAGGCTGAAAATCGCGGTTCTTGAAAAAAATCCGCGCGTGGGCAAAAAGCTGCTGGCCACGGGCAACGGCCGCTGCAACCTGACCAACCGGCACGCGGCGGCCGCGCGCTACCACGGCGACGCCGCCCCGGCGGCCCCCGTGCTGGAGCGCTTTCCGCCGGAAAAGGCGGTGGAGGCGTTCCGTTCGCTCGGCCTTATCTGCCGCGAGCTGGAGGGCGGCCGCGTCTACCCCTACAGCCTGCAGGCCTCTTCCGTGCTGAACATCCTGCGCAGGAACCTCGAAAGCTGCGGAATCGAAACCTTCTGCGGGTTCCCGGTGGAAAAAATCGAAAAAGCCGGCGGCCTGTTCGTCCTCCGCAGCGGGGGAAAGGCCGTCCGCGCCCGGCGGGCAATCGCCGCCACGGGCGGAAAAGCCTGCCCGCAGTCCGGCTCGGACGGGGACGGGTTTGCGCTGCTGCGCCCGCTGGGACACACCTGCACGCCCCTGCGGCCCGCGCTGGTCCAGATTCGGACGGAGCCGAGGCGTGTCCGCCCGCTCAAGGGCGTGCGCATGGCGGCGCAGGCCCGCCTCCTTTCGGGCGGAAAAGTGCTGAAAACCACGCGCGGGGAAGTCCAGTTTGCGGAAGGCGCCCTTTCGGGCATCTGCATCTTCGACCTCTCCCGCGCGGTGGGCGAAGCGGGCGGCGGGGCCGAAATCTCCCTGAACCTCGCGCCGGAATACGGCGAAGAGGAGCTCGCGCGGTTCCTGCGAACCGGGGCGAAGGCGCTGGGGGACGCGCCCGCCGCGCGGATTGCGGAAGGGCTGCTGCCCAAAGCGCTGGGCGCCGAGGCGGTCCGCGCGGCGACCGGTTCCCCGGCGGCCCCGGCGGCGGCGCTCGGTGAAAGCGATATCCGCCGGATCGCGCGCCGCATCCGGGATTTCCGCTTCCCCGCCCTCGGCACCCTGCCGTGGCGCAACGCACAGGTCACGGCGGGCGGAATCCCCCTGCGCGAAACGAAGGAAGGGCTGCAGTCCGCGCTCTGCCCGGGGCTCTTCCTGTGCGGCGAAATCTTAAACGTGGACGGGGACTGCGGCGGCTACAACCTGCACTGGGCCTGGGCCAGCGGATACGCGGCCGGGCGCGCCGCCGCGCGGTCGCTCTGCGCGGAATAACGGAGGGGGAACGATTCGTGTACCGCATTTCCGGCATCCGGCTTCCGCTGGACGGAACGGAAGCCGATTTGAAGCGGGCGGCGGCAAAGCGGCTCTCTGTAGAACCGCGGGACATCCGCTCGCTGAAGCTTTACAAAAAATCCGTGGACGCGCGCCGGAAAAGCGACGTCCATTTTGTCTGCACCGCGGAGGCGGACTGCCCGGCATGCCCCGCGCCGCGCGGCCGGGGCGTCGCCGAAGCGGAGCCGTACCGGTACCGCCTGCCCGCGTGCCGGCCGCTCAGCCCGCGCCCGGTCGTGGTGGGCTTCGGCCCCGCGGGGATGTTCGCCGCCCTGATTCTGGCGCAGGCGGGGCAGCGCCCGGTGGTGCTGGAGCGCGGCTCCGCCGTGGAAAAGCGGCAAAAGCAGGTCGAGCGGTTCCGCAGGACGGGGGAGCTCGACCCGCAGTGCAACGTCCAGTTCGGCGAAGGGGGCGCGGGCACTTTCTCCGACGGAAAGCTGAACACGGGCACGAAGGACCCCCGCATCCGCAAGGTGCTGGAGGAATTCGCGCAGGCCGGCGCCCCGGCGGAAATCCTGTACCTCGCAAAGCCGCATATCGGCACCGACCTGCTGCCCGGCGTCGTGCGCAACCTGCGGCGCAGAATCCAGTCGCTCGGCGGCACAATTCTGTTCGACACGCGGATGACGGACCTGAAAATCCGGGACGGGCACCTGGCGGGCGTGGAATTCCGCGCGCCGGGGAGCGGCGCCCCGGAGGCGCTGGAAGCGCGGAGCGTGATTCTCGCCGTCGGCCACAGCGCCCGCGACACATTCGCGCTTCTGGCGCGCCGGGGACTGCCGATGGAGCCGAAGCCGTTCTCGGTCGGCGCGCGCATCGAGCATCTGCAGAAGCGAATCGACGAAGCGCAGTACGGCCGGTTCGCGGGGCACCCTGCCCTCGGCGCGGCCGATTACCGGCTGGCCGTCCACCTGAAAAGCGGGCGCGGCGTCTACACGTTCTGCATGTGCCCGGGCGGAACGGTCGTCGCCGCGGCCAGCGAAAAAGGCCGCCTGGTCACGAACGGCATGAGCCCCTTCGCCCGCGACGGGGCCAACGCCAACTCCGCCCTGCTGGTCGGGGTGGGGCCGGGGGATTTCGGCGGCGAGGGGCCGCTGGCGGGCGTGGAGTTCCAGCGCAGGCTGGAGGAGCGCGCGTTTCGCCTCGGCGGGGGCGGATACCGCGCGCCCGCGCAGCGCGTGGGCGATTTTCTGGAACGCAGGCCCTCCTCCGGCTTCGGTTCCGTCGTCCCCACCTATCCGCTCGGCGTGGCGCCCTGCTCCCTCGACGGCTGCCTGCCCGAGTTCGTCGCGGAGTCCCTGCGGCAGGGCATCCGCCTGATGGGCCGCCGCCTGCGCGGCTTCGCGGACCCGGACGCCGTGCTGACCGCCGTGGAGAGCCGCAGCTCCTCCCCCGTGCGCCTGGTGCGCGGCGGCGACCTGCAGTGCGTCTCGCTGCCGGGGCTGTATCCGTGCGGCGAGGGGGCCGGCTATGCCGGAGGAATCGTTTCCTCCGCCGTGGACGGAATCCGGTGCGCCGAAAAAATTCTGGAATCCCCGGTCCCGTGATTTTCCCTTCCAGTTTTTTCATCCCCCGCGAAATCGGTTGCCGAACCGCGAAACCGGCGTTATAATGAAAAAAACAGGAAAAGAGGGTCTGAAATATGGCCAAAAAGGAATTTGCCGCTCTTCTGGCGGCTTTTTTTCTGACAGTCACCGCCGCCTGCTCCAGCGGAAACGGCGCCGCATCGTCCGGCGGAGCGTCTTCCGCATCCTCCGCATCCCTGCCGTCCGTCCGGGCATCGGAGCCCGCGGCAAGCTCCGGGCCTTCCGCGCCGGCGTCTTCCTCCCCGGCCGCCTCGTCCCGCCCCGCCTCCTCGGCGCCGAAAACGGAGACGTCCTCCGCCCCATCCCAGGAGCCGGCCAAGGCGAAGACCGTGCGCCTGACCTTCCCCGAGGGCTTCACCCTCGCGCAGGTCGCCGCAAGGCTGGAAGCCCACGGCATCTGCTCCAAGGCAAGCTTTGTGAAAGCCGCGCAGACCTACGGCTTCAGCTACTACCCGCTGGTCAAAAAAATCCCGGCGAGCTCCCAGCGGGCCTATAAGCTGGAAGGCTACCTTTACCCCGATACATACGAATTTTATCCCGGAATGAAGCCGCAGGACGCGGTCGGCCGCTTTCTGCGGAACGCGGAGGCGCAGATCGGGAACCGGTACAGCTATCCGGGCATGACGACCGACCAGGTCGTCACGCTCGCCTCCATCATCGAGCGCGAGGCGGACGACGCCGAAAACATGAAAAAGGTCTCCGCCGTATTTCACAACCGGCTGAAGGCGAAGATGATTCTGCAGGCCGATTCCACCCGGGATTACTGCAACGAGTACCTCATCCCCGTTTTCGGCGACAAGTTCAAATACTACTACAACACCTACCCGAACCGCGCCAAGGCCCTGCCGGCCGGGCCGATCTGCAACCCGGGCGCGGCCGCGCTGAACGCCGCCGCGCACCCCGCGCAGACGGGCGACCTGTACTTCGCCACCGGAACCAACCACAAGTACTACTACGGCAAAACCCAGGCCGAGCGCGACGCCAAAATGAAGGCCGACAAAGTGACGCCGCTGTACGCGGACTGACGTTCGCCGGCCAAGCCGGCTCCGGTCCGCCGGGGCGCTTTTTCCCCTTTTCCCCACGCGCGCCGATTTGCGGATAATATCCGCGAATTGGGAAAACTGACTAACAGCAGCGCACACGATGGGAGAGAGAGCATGGACGGCAAAGACAAGGCGGACAGGCAGCTTCAGCGGATGACCGGGGAACCGGTTCCCAAGCTGGTCCTCTCGCTGGCCGCGCCCGCCACCGCGGGCATGATGGTCTCGGCGGTCTACAGCCTGGCGGATACTTATTTCGTCAGCCGGCTGGGCACCAGCGCGGCGGGCGCGGCGGGCGTCGTCTTTTCGCTGACGTCCGCCATCCAGGCCGTGGGGTTTACGCTGGGGATGGGCGCCGGCGGGCTGATTTCGCAGTACCTCGGCAAAAAAGAGGGCGAACGGGCCGAAACGGCCGCCGTCACCTCCCTTTTCGCCTCGCTCGCGGCCGGCGGAATCATCGCGGCGCTCGGCCTCGCCTTTCTCGACGGGCTGGTCCGTCTGCTGGGGGCGACGCCGACCATCCTGCCCTACGCCCGGGACTACGCCCGGCAGGTGCTGCCGGGCGCGCCGGTGCTGTGCGCGTCGTTCACGCTCGACTGCACGCTGCGCGCCGAAGGGAAAGCCTCGCTCGCCCTAATGGGCGTCGCCGCGGGGTGCGCCCTCGACGTGCTGCTGAACCCGCTGCTCATCTTCGCCTGCGGCATGGGCATCGCCGGGGCCGGCCTTGCGGTTCTGCTGAGCCACGCCGCCGTCTTTCTGATTCTGCTTTCCCACTATCTGCGCGGGCGCACCATCGTGCGCCTGCGGCCGCGCCGGTTCACCCTGCGCCGGGCCGTCCGGCGCGGCATCCTCAAAACGGGCCTGCCGTCGCTGATCCACCAGGGGCTTGCGAGCGCCGCCTCCATCGCGATAAACGTCGCGGCCTCGGCTTACGGCGACGCGGCCGTGGCGGCCATGGCCATCGTCGGGCGGGCGTTCTATTTCATCCTCGGCGCGCTGATCGGGTTCGGCCAGGGGTTCCAGCCCGTGGCCGGGTACAACTACGGCGCGAAGCGGTACGGGCGCCTGAGGAAGGCCTTCTGGTTCTGCATCGCGGCCGGGTTTGCGGGGCTGCTCGCGCTGTGCGGGCTGGGGATTCTGCTCGCGCCGCAGATCATCTCCCTGTTCCGCCCGGACGACCCCCTGGTGATAGCCGAGGGGGTGCCGGCCTTCCGCGCGCAGTGCGCCGTGACCCCCGTGCAGGTGTTCGTGGTCATCTCCAACATGATGTTCCAGTCCATCGGCAGGACGAAAAAAGCCTCGCTGATTGCAGCCCTGCGGCAGGGCATCTGCTTTCTGCCCGCGGTGTGGATTCTGCCCCGCTTTTTCGGCATGGCCGGGGTGGAGCTGAGCCAGCCGGCCGCCGACCTCGCCTCGTTCGCGGTCTGCGTGCCGGTCTCGGCCGGATTCCTGAAGCAATTGAAGGACGCGGCCCGCTCCGGCTCTCCCCCGGCGGACGAAACGGGGAAAAATCCCTGAAGCGCGCCCCGCTTTACCGGCGGCCCTCCGATATGATATAATGAAGGCAATAAAGGGCCGGGGAGATGATTCGCATGCCGCTGGGAAAACAGGAGCTGGCTTTTTTAAGGGAAGTTCTTCCGTTCTGGGGCAGGCTGACGGACGCGCAGCGCGAAGCGGTCGGGCAAAAATCCGTGCTGCGCCATTTCCCCGCGGGCGCCCCGCTGCACAGCGGCCCGAACGACTGCGCGGGCCTCTATGTGATCCGCAGCGGGCAGGTGCGCTCCTACATCCTTTCCGAAGAAGGGCGCGAGGTCACGCTGTTCCGCCTGTACGAGCGGGACGTGTGCATCTTCTCCGCCTCCTGCATCATGAAAAACATCCAGTTCGACGTCTACACGCAGGCGGTCGAGGACTCCGACGCCATCCTGATTCCCACGCCCGTTTACCGGGAGCTGCGCGAAAGCTCGCTGGCGGTTTCCGAATACACCGGCCAGCTTCTTTCCTCCCGCTTTTCGGACGTGATGTGGCTGCTGGAGCAGATTCTGTTCATGCGCTTCGACCGCCGGCTCGCGCTGTTCCTGCTGGAGCACGCGGACGGAAACGGCCGGCTGAAGGCGACGCATGAGGAGATCGCCCGCGACATGGGCACGGCGCGCGAAGTGGTCACAAGAATGCTGCGGTATTTTCAGTCGGAGGGAATGGTGCGGCTCTCCCGCGGGCAGATTGCGCTGACCGATTTAAAAAAGCTGAAAAAAACGGCGAGCCGGATTCAGCGGAGAAAATCATAAGAAAGGCGTCCGCGGATTTTACCCCGCAGACGCCCTTTTTATGATAAGCAAAATATCTTACGTTTTGACCCGGACGGGTTCTTTCAGCCAGCCGAGGCGGATGCCCGCCTTTTCGTCCGCGGTGATCGAGACGGCCGAAAGCGGGCTGTCGCTGTTCTCTACAATCAGGGACGCGATTTTGTCCTCGACCTGCCGGCGGATCAGATTGCGCAGATCGCGCGCGCCGCTCTTTTTTCCGACCGAATTGTGGGCGAGCCAGCGGGTGGCCTTCTCGTCGTACGTCAGCAGGATACCGCGCTCCTTGAGCGTTCCCACGTATTCGTCCAGCATCAGGTGCGCGATCTTCTCAAAGTCATCCTCATTCAGCTGGCGGAACACGATGATTTCGTCCACGCGGCTCAGGAACTCCGGGCGCAGGAAATCGGACAGGGCCTTCAGCGCCTTTTCGCGCGTCACGTCGGTCTCGCTGCGCGCAAAGCCGAGCGCGCCCTCTTTTCTCTCGCTCCCGGCGTTGGAGGTCATCACGAGAATCGTGTTCTCGAAATTGACGTTGCGGCCGTGCGCGTCCGTGATATGCCCTTCGTCGAGAATCTGGAGCAGGATGTTCATCACATCCGGATGCGCCTTCTCGATCTCGTCGAGCAGAATCACGGAGTACGGGCGGCGGCGGACCTTTTCCGTAAGCTGGCCGGCCTCGTCGTAGCCGACGTAGCCGGGCGGCGAGCCGATGATGCGGGAGACGGAGTGCTTCTCCATGAACTCCGACATGTCGAGGCGGATCAGGGAATCCGGCGTGTCGAACATCTCCCGCGCCAGAACCTTGACCAGCTCCGTCTTGCCCACGCCGGTCGGGCCGACGAAGATGAACGAGGCGGGCCTGCGCCGCGGGCTTATCTGCACGCGGCTGCGCCGGATGGCTGCCGCAAGGGCGGCGACGGCCTCTTTCTGGCCGATGACCCGGCTGTTGAGCACGTCCTCCAGATTGGCGAGCTTTTTCAGCTCGTTCTCCTGGATCCGGCTGGCCGGGATTCCGGTCCACAGCTCGATGACCCGCGCGACGTCGCGCTCCTCGACCGCCGTGTTCAGGGCCGCCGGCGCCAGCGCCTTCTCTTTCTGAGAGAGCTTGGAGATATCCATCCGGATTTCCGCCAGCCGCTCATAGTCCGGCACCTCTTCCGGGGCGGTCATCTCCTCCTCTTCGGCGTGCAGCTTTTCCAGGCGGTCCTTGATGTCGTCGTACTCCGCCCTCGGCTTGTTGCGGAGGGCGGCGCAGGCGCAGGATTCGTCCAGAAGGTCGATGGCCTTGTCGGGCAGAAAGCGGTCGCTGATATACCGCTCCGAAAGGGTGACGATTTTTTTCACAATCGGCGCCGGCACCCGGACGCGGTGGAAAGACTCGTAATACTGCTTGATGCCGTTCAGAATCTTCTCGGTGTCGGCGAGCGAGGGCTCCGCAATCTTCACCGGCTGGAAGCGGCGCTCCAGCGCGGCGTCCTTTTCGATGTATTTGCGGTATTCCTCAAACGTCGTCGCGCCGATGACCTGAATCTCCCCGCGGGAAAGCGCGGGTTTCAGGATGTTGGCGGCGTTCATCGAGCCTTCGGCGTCGCCGGTGCCCACCAGGTTGTGGACCTCGTCGATGAACAGAATGATGTTGCCCTCGGCCTTCACTTCGTCCAGAAGCCCTTTGATGCGGCTTTCAAACTGGCCGCGGAACTGTGTTCCGGCCACCAGCGCCGTGAGATCCAGCAGGTGGATTTCCTTTTTGCGGAGCACCGCCGGGACCCTGCCTTGCGCGATGCGGAGGGCGAGGCCCTCCGCCACGGCCGTTTTGCCGACGCCGGGCTCGCCGATCAGGCACGGGTTGTTTTTCGTCCTGCGGCTCAGGATCTGGATCACGCGCGCGATTTCTTTCTCGCGCCCGATGATGGCGTCGATCTCGCCCGCCCTGGCCTTGGCCGTCAGGTTCGTGCAGTAGGCGTTCAGGTGCTTGCGCTTCGTCTTATGCCTTTCCCGCGGAAACCTCTTGGCCGGCTCCCCGTTCTGCACCTGCTCCGACGAGCTGCCGGGAAACACGTTCTGCAGCATCGGGACGGTCGCCGCCCCGCCCGGCACAAAGCCGCTCAGGGCGTTTTCGTTTTCCTCTTCGTTGGCCTCCGGGTTCTCGCGCATCAGGTCGCTCAGCTCAGACTCCATCTCTTCGACCTGGTCGTCCGTAATCCCCATTTTGTCCAGCAGATCGTTCACCGGTTTTATTCCCAGTTCCCTTGCGCAGACAAGGCACAGCCCGCGGCTCTCTTTGATGTTGCCCGTGGGCGAAAGGAAAACCACGGCAGGCCTTTTGTGGCATCTGGAACACATAATCATCCATCCATCACTTCTTCTCTCTGGTCTCTAATCCTATTCTATCATACCATGAAACAGACCTTTTGACAAACCGCGCCCGCTCACTTCTTCTTCTTATCCATGACTTCCTGGATGTCCAGCCGGTACCGGGGGTCGTCGGAACGGAGGATTCTGAAGTAAATCTTCGCATACCGGACGAAAGCGTAAATCATGAACCCCGCCGTGACGGAGAGCAGCGCGACGGCAATGTGCAGCCGCTCTTCCCCGGTAAACCACCCGAAAACCCGCATGGCGACGATAATTCCGAATGAAATGTAAAACAGGACCGTCGCGGCTTTTCCGTACCATTTTGAGCCGCTCGGCTTCTTTTTATTCTTGCCAATCAAAAAAATGGCGGCCGTCACCATCAGCGCTTCCTTGACGACAAAAATGGCCAGCAGGGGAATCAGCACGGGTTCTTCCACCGCGAGGCAGATTGCGACGGAAGCCTGGGTCAGTTTGTCGGCGAGCGGGTCGAGCATCTGGCCCAGCTCCGTGGACTGGTTGAACTGGCGGGCGATCCAGCCGTCCAGCAGATCCGTCAGGCCGGAGACGAGCAGCACAATCCCCGCCTTTAAGTATTCGTTGCTGATGAAATAAAAGACGAAAGGGAAAATCAGGACAAACCGCACGGCGGTCAGCGCGTTCGGAATATTGAAATTCCTGTTCTTGCTTTTCATAACTTGCCTACCTCATTCCAAAGATGGGTCTGAAACAGCGTATACACCGGGTTGCGGCCAGCCGCGTACTGATAGATGCGGGAATGCGAAATTTCGCGCCACACCTGGGGCGTGCTCTGCCACAGGCCGGCCGGCAGCAGAATAAGCCGAAGGGCGGCGCACACCAGCAGCACGACCACGCCGCCCTTCAGCAGGCCGAGGACCCCGCCGAGCAGAGCGTTAATCTGCCGCAGGACCGGCAGGCGGAACACCGTGCCCAGCGCATGCGCGATGACCTGGACCAGCGCTTCCAGCACGGCAAACAGAAGCACCGCCGCAATCAGCTTTGCCACAAAGGGGTTCTGCAGCTCCTTGATATTCGTTTTTTCGAGCCACGGCAGAAGGTCAGCGGCCAGTTTTTGGGAATGGTACGCCGTGAGCGCCACCGCCGCGATGCTGCCGACAAAGCCGACCAGCGAGCGCACAAAGCCCTTCCGGAAGCCGGAGATGGCGAACCCGGCCAGCACCGCCAGCAGCAGGATATCCACGAACGTGCCCAACGCAATCCTCCTCACGCTCCGGAAATTCTTTCACATTCAGCCGCATTTCAGCCGGCAAATAAGGAATATATCTCAAATATAACACAAACCGGCCGATTAGACAAGCCGGATTCAGCGCCTGCCAATCAGCCGGATTTCGGAAACCCCGAGAATGTAGGCGGAACTTTCGTCCCGCAGCGAAACCGCCTGCGCGTCGCTGCCGGCGTCCACGCTTCTGTCGGCGCCGGGCAGGGCGGAAAGCGGGAAGAAGAAGGCCCTGCCGCCCGTCAGGGCCGCGGCCTCCTGCCCGCAGAGCGACACGGACCGCACGCTGCCGGAAATCTGGCGGGAGAATACGGCGCTCCCCGTTTTGCCGAGGACGACAAGCCTGCTGCGGGCCGCGCCCTCATAGGCGGAAAGGGCCAGCGCCGTGCGCCCGGTGTCGGAATCGCAGGCGGTCAGCTCTTCCCCTTCATAGCTGAACTCGTTCGTCCGGCGCGAAGATGGGTCGAGGGTCACCGCGGCCTTGTCCCCGACGGCCGTCACGGCGGAGGGGTCTTCCCAGAAAACGTCCAGCAGCAGGTTCCCCGGGAAAGTCGCGGCGGGCTGCACGGTTTTTCCGCTGTTGAGGTCGATGAGGTAGAGGGCGGAGACCAGCTCCCCTTCCTTTGCGGAAACACCCGCCACGGCCGCCCTGCCGCCGTCCGGGCTGAGGGCGACGGCGCACGGGTAATAGTCGTAGAACCAGTAGCGGCACTGGACGGAACCCTGTGCGCTGTACGAGACCAGCATCCCGCAGTACCCGTCCGCGGCGGTGATCAGCGCGCACTGGCCGTTCCGGTTCAGGGCCCCGCCCAGGATGTTCTGCTCCGCCGAGAAGTCCTCCGGCTGGCCCCCCGCCGTCACGATGCTGAAATTCTTCCCCCCCAGGTTGAACAGCAGGGCGCGCGGCCCGCTGACCTTGAGCACCGGTCTGCCGTAGCTGTGCGGGCGGCTCAGAATCTCTTTGGCGGTGGAATTGTAAACGGAGAGCGCGGTGTCGCTGGCCACCACGATGTTCTTTTCGGACGAGACGAAATTGCCCGGCGCCACGGCGGAGCCGGCGATGCTCTTCGGGTAGCCGTCGCCGACGCCGAAGCCCACCACGCGGCTCTGCACCCACTGCGCGATGTTCTGGGGCGTGAGGTTGGCGCGGTTGTACCAGCCCAGCACCGCCAGCACGCACAGCGCGAGAATCAGGATGACGCGGTATCCCCACCGGGGAAAGCGGCGCTCCTTCCGGCCGGGAACCCCGCCGCCCCGCTTCTCCTGGGGCAGGGCGTGCTTGGGCATCCCGTCCAGCCGGACGGTATCGTACCGGTGCCCTTCGTCACGCATGGCCGTCGGCCCCCTTTCCGTCATACCACACCTGTTTCAGGTAAAGGCCCTGCGGCGGCGCGGTCGGGCCCGCCGCGGCGCGGTCGGCGGCGGCGAGGACGCGCGCCACGTCTTCCGGCTCCATCCGCCCGCGGGCGATGCGCAGCATCGTGCCCACCATAATCCGCACCATGTGGTACAGAAAGCCGTCCGCGGCGACGCAGTACCGCACCAGGCCGCCCTCACGGCTCCATTCCGACTTTGTGACCGTGCGCGTCATGCGGCCGGGGCGGCGGGCGTCCTGCGCGCAGAACGAGGTGAAGTCGTGGGCGCCAAGAAAAAAGGCCGCCGCGCGGTTCAGGCGGCCGAGGTCCAGCGGATACCAGTAATGCAGCGCCCGCCCGCGCAGGAACGGGTCGCGCTCCTTCCGGTTCCAGATGAGGTACTGGTACTCCTTGCCCGTGCAGGAATAGCGCGCGTGGAACTCCACCGGCACCTCGCGGCACGAGAGCACGGCGATGTCTTCCGGCAGGAAGTGGTTCAGCGCGCCCACGAGCCTGCCGCACGGGATGCCGCGCTCCGTCCGGAAGCTGACGCAGAACTCCAGCGCATGGACGAACGCGTCGGTGCGGCTGCATCCCTTCACGTCCGGGCGTTCGCCGAGGATCCGCTCCAGCGCATCCTGAAACACCTGCTGGACGGTCACGGCGTTTTGCTGGACCTGCCAGCCGTGGTAGCGCGCCCCGTCGTACCGGATGACAAGCAGCAGATTGCGCATAAAGGCTCCTCTCTTTTCAGTGCAGGGACGCCGGGAAAAGCGCCGCGCACAGCACGACCCCCGCGCAGAATACGGCGGCGACGGCGACCGCGGCCGCGTCCAGACCCGTCATGTGAAGCTGCTTCATCCGGGTGCGCCCCTCGCCGCCGTGGTAGCAGCGGCACTCCATCGCCATGGCGAGGTCGTAGGCGCGGCGGAACGAGGAGACGAACAGCGGAATCAGCACGGGGATGAGCGACTTCACGCGCTGGCGCAGGCCCCCGCTCTCCATATCGGCGCCGCGCGCCTTCTGCGCGCTCATAATCCGGTCGGTCTCTTCCAGCAGCGTGGGCACGAAGCGCAGGGCGATGGTCATCATCATCGCGATTTCATGCACCTTAACGTGCAGCACCTGCAGGGGTTTCATGATGCGCTCCATCGCGTCGGTCAGCTGCGTGGGCGAGGTCGTGAAGGTCAGGACCGAGCTGAAAAGAATCAGGCAGACGATGCGGAGGGAGATGAAAACCGCGTTGCCGATGCCGCCGTCCGTAATCTGCATGAACTTCCAGCCCCAGACCCTGCGGCCGCTGCCGTAGAAAAGGTTGAGCGCGGCGGTGAACAGCACGATGAACAGAATGGCCTTCAGGCTTTTGAAATACTGGCTGACCGGCACGCCGGAAAGGCAGAGGACCACCAGCATCAGCGCGACCATCAGCGCAAGGCCCTGGAAGTTGGAGGCGACGAACAGAAAGACGATGAAGGCGAACGTCAGGGCGAGCTTGACCCGCGGGTCCATCCGGTGAATCAGGGAACGGCCCGGCAGATACTGGCCGAGCGTGATGTCACTGAGCATGGTGTGCGCCTCCTTTCCGAAGCAGCGGGCGCAGCTCCTCGACCGCTTCGTCCACCGTGAGCACGGGGCGCACCGGGTATCCTTTTTCCCGGAGCGTCAGCAGAATGGAGGTGATCTGCGGCACCCGCAGGCCCATGGCCTCCAGCTCCCGGCCGCGCGCGAACACGTTTTTCGTCTTGTCCAGCATCACGGCGCGGCCCTCGTTCATCACCAGCACGCGGTCGGCGAACCGCGCGATGTCCTCCATGCTGTGCGACACCAGAATCACCGTGCTGCCGCGCGCCCTGTGATAGGCGGAGATCTGCTCCAGCAGCATGTCCCGCCCCTGGGGGTCGAGGCCCGCCGTGGGCTCGTCCAGCACCAGCACGTCCGGGTCCATGGCGATGACCCCCGCTATCGCCGCGCGGCGCTTCTGCCCGCCGGAAAGCTCGAACGGGCTTTTGCCGAGCAGCTCGTCGTCCAGGCCGACGAACTTCGCCGCCCGCCGCGCCCGCTCTTCCGCCTGCGCGGCGCTCAGGCCCATGTTGCCCGGGCCGAAGCAGATGTCTTTGAGCACGGTCTCTTCAAAGAGCTGGTGCTCCGGGTACTGGAACACCATGCCGACCCGGAACCGGACGGACCGGATTTTTT
>ENA-UOOR01001980-UOOR01001980.1-fermentation-metagenome-genome-assembly--contig:-NODE-1980-length-22146-cov-2.998325_pt1 | contig 22146 bp, 18 predicted proteins | sample MGYA00245780_ERZ724029 | MGnify/ENA primary metagenome ERZ724029 (study PRJEB28704, sample SAMN03018315) | fermentation metagenome | biome: anthropogenic terrestrial biome; feature: soil; material... | reverse complement strand
ATTTGCTATGCCATCCCACTAAAATATCCTCCAAACCGCACAGAAGCGCGGATGAATATACTATGCTTTTCGAAACACTCTGCTTTCAAAAGGGAGTTGACAAAAAAGAGGTGGTGGGGTGCGCCATCTCCTCGGTTGTTCCACACCTTACGGATAAAACAAAACAGGCTGTTACAGCCGTGTTTTCCTGTAATCCAATAATCATTACCCATGGTATTAAGACCGGTCTTAACATAAGGATAGACAATCATACCCAGCTTGGCTCGGATATAGTTGCCGATACCGTTGCCGCCGCAGTGGTTTTGGAAAAACCCTTTGCCGTTATCGACCTCGGAACGGCTACAACCATTTCGGCTGTAAACGCTACGGGCGAGCTAATTGGAGTGATAATAGCACCGGGTGTCCGGCTCTCTGTGGACGCACTTTCGCAGAACGCCGCGGAACTACCGTATATTTCATTATCAGAACCGAAAGCTCTTTTGGGGAAAAACACAGAGGATTCCATGATCAGCGGAAGTGTTTACGGCACAGCGGCTATGATCGACGGAATTATAACACGTCTTTGCGAGGAGTTCGGAAGGGATTATATAAGCGTTATTGCTTGCGGCGGGCTTGCGGGTGATGTAATACCATTCTGCCAGACTGAAATTGAAATTGAACCTTATCTGACACTAAACGGTCTTAATCATATATATAAATTGAACCAAAGGAAAGGTAAATCTACATAATCGATTGCATCAAGCAGTCTTTTATAATAAATTTACGTTGCATCTGCAAAGCAGGGCGACAGTAAGGAGTTCGCATATGACAAACCAAAATCGGAGCAGGACGCTCCACCTGACGCTCTTGGCGATGTTAAGCGCCATCATCGTACTTATGGCCTTTACCCCATTGGGGTATTTGAAAGTCGGACTGGTGGAAATTACATTTCTGACAGTACCTGTAGTAATCGGAGCAATTATCTTAGGTCCGCTGGACGGAGCGATATTAGGCGCGGTATTTGGGTTGACGAGCTTTGCTCAATGCTTTGGAACAAGCGCGTTCGGAGCCGCAATACTGGGTATTAGCCCGGTTTTTACATTTATCGTATGCCTGGTCCCGAGAATATTGATCGGAATCATCAGCGGATATTTATCCAAATGGCTTGAAAAAAAGCAGGTAGAAGATATTATTAACTATGTTTTTTCATCCCTTGCGGGCGCGTTGACAAACACTGTTTTTTTTGTAGGATTGGTTATTTTGCTGTTCGGACAGACCGACTATATTCAATCATTCGGGGACAGTCTTATAAAAATAATCGGAGCTTTTATTACTACAAATGCTGTTATCGAGGCGATAGTATGCACCGTATTGGGAACTGTCATAGCAAAAGCGCTTGTATTTGCAAGAAAGAAGCTAACCTGACAATCATATAACAAAAATCACGCCCGCTGAATATCCAGCGGGCGTAGTTTATTTTACCGTTATTTATTTAAGCTCGGCGAAGTACTTGATTGTACGAACCATCTGGCTTGTGTATGAGTTCTCGTTGTCGTACCACGAAACAACCTGAACATGATAAAGGTCATCGCTCAGCTGAGAAACCATCGTCTGGGTAGCGTCAAAGAGGGAACCATAGCTGATTCCGATAATATCGCTGGATACTATCTGATCAGTATTATAGCCGAAGGAATCGGAAGCGGCAGCCTTCATAGCTTCGTTGATGCTGTCCTTTGTAATATCCTTACCCTTAACAACCGCAACGAGTATGGTTGTAGAACCTGTGCTTACCGGAACACGCTGTGCCGAGCCGATAAGCTTGCCATTAAGCTCGGGAATAACAAGGCCGATCGCCTTTGCTGCACCTGTGGAGTTAGGTACAATATTTACAGCAGCCGCTCTTGCACGTCTGAGGTCGCCCTTCGGGTGAGGACCGTCAAGGGTCATCTGGTCGCCGGTATAAGCATGTATCGTTGACATGATACCGCTTTGAATGGGAGCGTAATCGTTAAGCGCTTTTGCCATCGGAGCAAGGCAGTTGGTTGTGCATGAAGCCGCAGAAATGATAGTATCTTCGGCTTTGAGAATGTTCTCGTTAACGCCGTAAACGACAGTGGGAAGGTCATTACCTGCGGGAGCGGAAATGACTACTTTCTTTGCACCTGCGTTTATATGAGCCTGCGACTTTTCCTTGGAGGTATAAAAACCCGTGCATTCAAGAACAACATCAACACCGAGCTTACCCCAGGGGAGATTATTTGCGTCCTTCTCCTTATAAATAACAATCTCTTTTCCATCTACGATGATGGAATTGTCAGTTGACGAAACCTTATCAGCAAGAGCGTATCTGCCCTGAGCTGAATCATACTTCAGGAGATGAGCAAGCATAACCGGGCTTGTAAGATCGTTTATCGCGACTACCTCATAACCCTTAGCACCGAACATTTGTCTGAACGCGAGACGACCGATACGACCGAATCCGTTAATTCCAACTTTTACTGCCATAATTGAATATACCTCCAAAATTAAAATTAATATTATCATTTTCTTTACAGCATATAAATTGTTTCAAAGCTTATTTTATACCAAAATTAGCTAAAATACAAGTGCTTAACTAAAATTCCCCGAAAATAATAAAAAGCGAGCCTCTGCAAAAAATATTTTGGTAAAATCAACCAAAAGGCTTCTAAACGAGCTCTCTGATTCTGAGCTTAACTCCCGCCTTCTTTGCTATTTGCTCGCAGGCGGATATTTCATCCTCGCTCAGAGTTTGTCTTACTACCGAAAACAATACATTCTTAACATACGGAACACATTCCCTGCCGAACTCGATAAGAGCTTCGTATGCTTTTTTTCCGTAAACGGGAAGGCACATCTTTTCGTAGCTCTCCGCATCTGCTGCATTCAGGCTTATTGATACAGTATCGATAATATGCTTAAAAAGCGGAGCGATATTGCGTTTGTTTATAAGACTGCCCTGACCGTTTGTGTTTATTCTTATGGGTTTTTTATACTTCTCTTTCAACACCTTAGCAGTTTCCAACAGGGTATCTATGCGGATTGTAGGCTCACCGTAACCGCAGTAAACAATCTCGTCATATTTACTCATATCGTATTTTTCAAAGTCTGCAAGAACCTCCTCGACAGTCGGCTCACGTTCAAGCCATAAGGAATCGCTCCCGTATGCTCCATCTCCGTTATTTCGTATACAGAAGCTGCAGCGGTTTGTGCAGCGGTTTGTAAGGTTTACATATATGCCGTTTCCGACTATATAGGTGATAGTCATTATAATCCCCACTCTTTTTATGGTAAAAATAGCTACAAAATCAATTTGTTTTAGGTTTTTTAACGCATATTATTCTACATTATTCTAAAAAGTCTTTTTGCATTGGCGGAGGTAACGCTTTCGATATGCTCCACAGAACATCCTCTTATCTGTGCGATTTTCTCTATCGTATAAACCAACCTGCCCGAATCGTTCCGCTTTCCCCTGAAAGGGTAAGGCGTCAGATAAGGACAGTCGGTTTCGACTAATAGTTTGTCCTCATCGATAATACTGACAACTTCAGGCAGTCTTGCGGCGTTTTTAAAGGTAACAACGCCAGAAACAGAGATATACCATCCCGCTTTCATCAGTATTTTTGCACTCTCGACACTGCCCGAATAGCTATGGAAAACACCCCTCACATCAGGATAAGCGAGTGCAGCCTGAATACATTCCGCATGTGCGTCACGGTCGTGGATAATAACAGGATACCCGGTTTTTTCAGCAAGCCGCATTTGCTCTGAAAAAACCTTTCTTTGTAGTTCCCTCGGCGGCTCGTCATAATAAAAATCAAGCCCGATCTCGCCGATCGCGACAACTTTTTCATTCCTCAATAGCTGTTCAAGCTGATTGATATAATCTGACGGTGCGTCGGCAGCAAGATGCGGGTGCAGGCCGACCGCGGCATAAATCTGCTCGTAGCTTTCCGATAGCGAAATCGCTTTTTGAGAAGTGGCTATGTCGCATCCGACGGTTATTATATTCGTGACGCCTTTAGCGCCGAACAAATCTTTTAAAAGGTATTCCCTGTCCCCGTCAAAGAGCGCATCGTCATAATGTGCGTGAGTATCAAACATCGTCTATCTTACCTGACTGCCTATCTCTGTTTTATCGTCAACAAAAACAACCCTGACTTCGTCCCCGCTGGAGGCGGCAAGAATCATTCCGTTGCTGTCTATACCTTTAAGCTTTATGGGCTTTAAATTTGTGATTATAATCAGTTTTTTACCTATAAGGTCGGCAGGGGAGTAGTATTCTGCTATTCCGGAAACAACCTGCCTTTTTTCTGTGCCTATATCGACGATCAACTTTAAGAGCTTATCCGATTTAGGTACAGGCTCACATTCACAGACCTGACCGACGGTGAGCTTTACTTTATTAAAATCATCGATGCCGATTATTGATTCGGCAATAGTATTATCACCTTTTGCATTATCGGGCTCAGCTTGTTGCTTTTTATCCTTTTCGAGTCCCTCGAAAAATTTCTTCTCGTCAATACGGGCAAACAGCATCTTCACCTCTCCGAGCTTTCTGCCCGTAGCCGGATAAGTGAATTCGCCGATATTCCCGAAATCTAAATCGTTCTTTGAGAAAGAGTAGATATCAGCGATTATCTCAGATGTCTGCGGTATAAACGGAAGGAGAATAACTGCGGTGGTTCTTATCCCTTCAACAAGGTTTGACAGCACATCGGCGAGCTGTTCTCTTTTGCTCTCATCCTTCCAGAGAGTCCACGGTGTAGTTTCGTCAATATATTTATTGCACGCTTTTAAGAGTCCCAAAACAACTTCTGTGGCGTCCGAGACAAAATAATCATCCATCAGGTTGACATAATCCAAAACTGTCTTTTTTGAAACACTTTTAAGAGTTGCCGAAAAATCATCGTCTCTGCCGCTGTTGGATGGTATAACGCCCCCGAAATACTGGTTAATCATCGCTGCTGTACGGGAAATAAGGTTACCGAGCGTGTTTGCAAGGTCGGAATTGGTACGCTTTATCACAGCTTCATAAGTAATGCTGCCGTCGTTATAATATCCCATTTCGGAGAGAAGAAAATACCTTACGGCATCCACACCGAAAAGCTTTATAAGGTCGTCTCCATAAAGAACATTTCCCTTTGACTTGCTCATCTTATCGGTGCCGAACAAGAGCCAGGGATGACCGAGCACCTTTTTAGGCAGAGGCTCTCCGAGTGCAAGCAGAAAAACCGGCCAGTAAATCGTATGAAAGCGGACAATATCCTTGCCGATGACATGAAGATCGGCAGGCCAGTATTTTTTATACAGCTCTCCCGAACCCTCGGGATTGTAGCCGAGAGCGGTTACATAGTTTGAGAGTGCATCGAGCCATACATAAACCACATGACCTTTTGCAAACTCCACAGGAATTCCCCAGTTGAATGAGCTCCTCGAAACGCAGAGATCCTGCAGTCCCGGCTTAAGAAAGTTGTTTATCATCTCGTTCTTCCTCGAAACCGGTACGATAAAGTCATTTTCATTTATATATTCCAAAAGCTTATCCTGATACTTGGACATCTTAAAGAAATATGCCTCTTCTTTCGCAGGAATGCATTTTGCTCCGCACTCAGGACAGCAGCCGTCAATAACCTGTGTTTCCGTCCAAAAAGATTCGCAGGGAGTGCAGTATTGTCCCTCATACGCGCCCTTATATATATCGCCCTGTTCATAAAACCTTTTGAACATACTCTGAACAGCCTTGACATGGTAATCGTCTGTCGTCCGTATGAATTTATCATAGCTTATATTAAAGGAATCCCAGATATTTTTAATCTCTGAAGAGACCTTGTCAACATATTCCTTTGGTGAAACGCCGCTTTCCTCTGCATAACTCTGTATCTTCTGACCGTGTTCGTCCGTGCCGGTGAGGAAGAAAACATCGAAGCCGCGCATCCTTTTATAGCGTGCGATAGCGTCCGTTAGGATTATTTCGTATATATTGCCGATATGGGGCTTTTTCGACGCATACGCAATTGCGGTGGTGATATAGAACTTATTTTTCATTTGAATGACCTCTTTTTATTGTTCTTAGTCTGGTAAAAAAATCCGTTAGCAGGGAAGTACACTCCTTTTCAAGCACACCTCCGGTAACCTCGTAGAAATGATTGAATGCATAATCGGAAATATTGAAAACACTCCCGTAAACGCCGGCTTTATAATCATAACCCCCGAAAACGACGCGTTTTATGCGCGAATTGATTACCGCTCCGGCACACATGGCACAGGGCTCGATAGTTACATAAAGCGTACAGTCCTCAAGCCTCCATGCAGACAGCTTTTTGCATGCTCTGTTGATAGCGACGAGTTCGGCATGGAGAAGGGAATTGTTTTTTTTCTCACGCAGATTGTACCCGCTCGATATTATCTTGCCGTCCTTCACGATAACTGCACCGATGGGAACCTCACCGATAGCGGCGGCTTTTTTTGCTCTTTTTATCGCCTGTTTCATGAAAAAAACGTCGTCCATAATTTCAAAAACCAATCAAAAAAGTATGTGTAAATCAGTAAGGAGATATATAAGCATATGAATATTATCGTCGATATGCTTGCAAGCGACAGCCCGAAATACTGTCTTGTGGAAATCACCGGCTTGCTGGGAGGAGTGACACTGTACAGTACCCGGTTTTTAAAAAATCCGGTACTTGAAAAATATGCGATACCGACGACGGCGGTTATCATCAGAATTATGGCAAGAAGACCGATTATGAAAACACCTAAACTGATAGAACCCCCAAAGTTGCTTACGAATGCTACGTTAAGAGATAAGGAGTTGTTGACGAGATGAATCAGTGTACCATACCATATAGAGCCTGTTTTGATGTAAATAAAACCCGCCAACAGTCCGAACACCGTTGCGAAAATAACCTGCGGCGGGTCGATATGCATCAAACCGAATATGACGCTTGAGCTGATAAGCGCAAAACTCCTGCCGTAGGGCATAAGCGAACGCAGTACCAAACCTCTGAAAGCCCATTCCTCAAATATTGCAGGTATAAATGCCGCCAACACATAGTAAAGGATTATACTCGACGGTGAGGAAGGCATATATACTTCCTGCGGCAATTCTCTGAACACATCGAATGAATCGCCAAAAACAATAATAACTATGAAGTTTACAATGTACCCCGCTCCTATGGAAAACGGGATATAAAGCCAAAATCTTCTCGGAACATCGGTATTTAGCTTAAAAGCACTGGAGGGCTTTATATGCATAAGCTTTGCAAAGACAAAATAGGGTAGTACGGTTGTGATCAGAGAAACTATGATATTTATAATCAGAATAAAAGTTTCTGTATTCAATACGGAAAACACTTGGTTATATGACTGTTCAAAAGAAGCGGATGACAAAGAGGATACAAGCCAGCCGAAAATACTTGATAAAATATCAATGACAGTGCCGATTAATTTGTCCTGGACAGCGGTTATGAAAAACAGTAAAGCAAGCATTATTACTGAACATCCGACCACATATCCAAAGACCTTTTTTGCTTCTTTTATATGGTGTTCTTTCAGTTCTGTTTCACGATGACTGATATTAACCAGTTCCAACCCCAAGATCCCTCCCTTATCGAATATATTAAAATATTGTACCACAACGGGACGAGTAAATCAATTACTTTTTTAGCATGCCGGTTTTTTATAAAAATTCAGGCTTTTTCAATCTGCTCTCTTTGTTTCGTTTATTGTTCTCGCGCTGTAGTTATTCTCCAGCTGACCGAGAGGGAAGGGCGGTGCCGCTAAAGGCTTAACAGCGATTGACATCAAAAGCGTGGGGTTATCATCCGCCGCTATTCGGTTTGAGCTGAACTCGCCGCACGATCGGCAGCGGTGGATTATTGCCCATTCGCCGTTTTTTCTTACCCATACACCAATCGGATCCATTATTCCTCCGCAAAGAGAAGCACGGTCTCCGGGTTCGTCGTCGACATGAACGCTTGACAGGCAGTTGGGACAATGGTTGCGGTGGCGGCTACCCGCGCCCTGCGGAGCAATCGGATGCTTGCAAACAGCGCAGTTGAAACTATCTGTACAGGCGTTTTTTCGATAATCCGATTTTTTAAACTCTTTTTGTAATTTAGATATTCCCTTGTTTCTTTTTTTCTTATCCAGTAGAGCTTTAGTTTTGTTTTCGGAAAACCTTGATTCGCTTTTTAAACTCATATAGCTCTCCCATCTTTTTAATGGGAGTTTTCCCTCCGTTATTGCATTTCGTATGGCACAATCAGGCTCGTTTCCGTGTGTGCAGTCACTAAACTTGCATTTACCGAGAAAATCCTCAACATCAGAAAAAGCCTCGCTCAATCCCTCTGAAGCGTTCCACATACCAAGCTCACGCATACCGGGAGTGTCCATTACAATCACTCCGTTTTTCAGTAAGATGAGCTGACGTAGTGTGGTAGTATGGCGGCCTCTGGAATCACTTTCTCGGATTTCGTTTACATCCATTATCCGTTCGCCCGCCAATGTATTTACAAGCGTTGATTTTCCGGCTCCCGAAGAACCGAGAAGGACTATGGTTTTTCTCGGTTTAAGATATTCTGAAATGCTCTCAAGGCCGCTGCCCGTTTTTGCGCTGACAACAAAAATCCCAATACCGGCGGCAATCTTTTCAACCTGACGTACCTGTGTTGAATAATCGTCCACAAGATCCGATTTTGTAAGAATTATGACCGGGATACCGCCGCTATTCCACGAAAGTGCGATATAACGCTCAATCCTCCTGATATTAAAATCATTGTTGAGTGAGCAGAGTATGAAAACATAATCGAAATTAGCAGCTATTGCCTGATCTCGATGTCCGCTTGAAGACGGGTCGAGCCGTGAGAAAAAGGATTTTCTCGGCAGTGTTTTTGTGATAATACTGTCGCCGAGCTCATTGTATTCTATCAGCGCAAAATCTCCCACGGTCGGGAAAAGTTCGTTTTCTCCGACTCCGTAATATATGGAGCTTTTTAGCCGGGCAAAACCTATGCCATGTGCGCAGACTATTTCATAACGCTCCCTATGAACCGCCGTAATACGCGCGACTTTGTTTTCATCGATTTCCGGTTTCGGTGTATAACCGTATTTATATATTTGTGTCATTAAAATCTCCTGATAAAAGTGTTTTTTTATATTTTATTTCGCTTATAATTTCAAAAACCTGTGAGAAATGAATCATAATGCATCCTTCCTTTCGTTTTGAAAATGGGTATAAAAATACCGCATAAAGCAGCCTTTTCGGCAGCTCTTGCGGATTCAGAAACGTATGTCATTTTTATAAAACACATAAAAAAAGACACGCCGTCCGGATCGTGTCGTATAACATTCATATGATGTTAAAGCAAACAGCCTCACGAAAGGTTACTTTAAATATTCAATTGATGACGACATCCATCATCATGCCGGCTTCCATTAATAGCAGCTCCTTTCGGTAAAAGATAAGATTTCTCTTTCTGGACAAAACTATATCATAAGTATTTACAAATGTCAAGAGTAATATTTAATTTTTATAAAGTTTTTTGTCTGCGCCGGCTTAACAGAAACCGGCGCAGCAACTGTTATATATTAAAAGATTTTATTCCCTTGTATTCCGCCTTGCTGCCGAGTTCCTCCTCTATTCGCAGCAAGCGGTTATATTTTGCAACGCGCTCGCTCCTTGAGGGAGCTCCGGTTTTTATTTGTCCCGCACCTACCGCAACGGCGATATCAGCAATAGTGGTATCTTCGGTTTCGCCCGATCTGTGGGAAATAACCGTTGTAAATCCTGCTTTTTGTGCGGTAGAAATCGCATCGAGGGTTTCAGTTAAAGTACCTATCTGATTGAGCTTGATAAGAATGGAGTTTGAAACGCCAGAATCGATTCCCTTTTTCAGACGCTTTGTGTTGGTGACATACAAATCATCACCGACAAGCTGAACATTTTTGCCGATTCGTTCGGTCAGCAGTTTCCAGCCCTCCCAATCGTCCTCCGCAACGCCGTCCTCAAGAGATATTATCGGGTACTTCGCGATGAGCTGCTCCCAGTAAGCAACTAAATCCTGTAGCGTCATTTTCCGCTTTTTTTTCGGAAGAAGGTAAGAACCGTCCTGATTATACCATTCGCTTGAGGCAGCATCAAGAGCTATCCTGAATTGATTGTCTGTGTTATATCCCGCTTTTCCAATCGCTTCCATAATCAGCTTAATCGCATCTTCATCGTCCTTTAGATTGGGAGCAAATCCGCCCTCATCTCCAACGGAGGTGGCAAGACCTTTTTCCTTGAGGAGCTTTTTCAGACAATGGAAAACCTCCGCACACCAGCGCAGACCCTCCGAAAAGGACGGCGCACCCACAGGCATTATCATAAATTCCTGTATGTCAACATTGTTTGTAGAATGCGCACCGCCGTTCAGGATATTCATCATGGGTACAGGAAGGATATGAGCGTTCTCTCCGCCGATATACCGGTAAAGCGGCAAACCGAGTGATGACGCCGCCGCTTTAGCCGCAGCAAGCGACACCGAAAGAACTGCGTTCGCGCCAAGAATGGATTTATTCTCCGTGCCGTCGAGGACAATCATCGCATTGTCGATCCCACTCTGGGAAAAAGCATCCATTTCCAAAATACGACCGGCAATAACATTGTTCACGTTTTCAATCGCTTTCAAGACCCCTTTTCCCTGATAACGCGCCATATCTCCGTCGCGAAGCTCGACTGCCTCGTACGCTCCCGTAGAAGCACCCGATGGAACTGCGGCGACGCCTGTTGAGCCGTCTGAGAGGGTTATTTCCGTCTCGACGGTGGGAAAGCCTCTGGAATCGAGGATCTCTCGTGCGTGTACCCGGCGAATAAACGTTTTACTCATTATTACCAGACCCCGTTTCAATGTAAATTTTGCTTTTAAAAATCCAATAAAGCTCCGTTGCTTGCAGGCTGTTTATTATTTTATCCATTTATTCTTAGTTTTATGTCAGCTGAAAGCCACATCTAAAACCATCATTAAAACAAATCCCGCCATAGCACCCAATGTTCCCGCATTTGTGTGCTTGCTGTGGGATTCGGGAACAAGCTCGTCAATGACAACATAAATCATCGCTCCTGCGGCGAAGGAGAGCATAAAAGGCAGGATATCTATTACTGTAGCTGCCAATAACGCACCGATAACTCCGGCAAATGGCTCAACCACACCTGAAAGTGCGCCGATAGCAAAGGATTTTCTTTTTGAATAACCCTCGCCACTGAGCGGAAGTGATATTGCCGCACCCTCCGGTAGGTTCTGGAGCGCCATTCCGGTCGCAAGCACTAATGCACTCGCAAGATCGGAGTCTGAACCGGAAGCGAGCGCAAAGGAAAGGCCTACCGCCATACCCTCAGGGATATTATGAAGAGTAACGGCTAAAACAAGCAGCGTTGATTTAGGGAGCGAGCACTTTATTCCCTCAGGATTATCGGCATCCGTATGCAGGTGAGGCAGGAGCTTGTCGAGCATAAACAGGAACAAGCCTCCTGTTAAAAAGCCTGCCGCTGCGGGCAGCCATGCATTTTTACCCTGCTGGTACGACATTTCTATAGCGGGTATAAGTAGCGACCATACCGAAGCCGCAATCATCACACCTGAGGCGAATCCGAGAAAAACCTTTTGCATAATACCGCTGTTTTTGTCTTTTACAAAAAATACAGCGGCAGCACCGACAACGGTTGCGAAAAATGTTATTCCCGTACCGAGTAAGGCAAGTATAATGGGTGAATCAGTGTTTATCATATGTTTCTCCGCTTAAAAAATTATTCTTTGGTTTGCTTCTTGAATACCGATTTTGGCTGACCGCAAACCGGGCAGGTATAATCCGAAGGCAGGTCCTCAAACGGTATTTCACCATCATAAACATACCCGCATACGCTACAGATATAACTGTTATTATTCTTTTCTTCTGCGATATAAGTCGGAGCGTTCTTGGGGCTTTTTCCCTTAATAACCTTATGATAATATGAATAAGTCATAGGTGTGTCATTTCCGATAACATCGGCGTCGGTAACCCTGCCAAGAAAAACGGTATGTGTTTCGGTCTCCATACTGTCGATTACCTCGCAGGTTATATAAGCGCAGCATTCCGAAACAACCGTCATTCCGTCATGGATTTCATGCTCTACCGATGTAAATTTATCGGTATCTCTTCCGCTTTTGAATCCGAATGTCCCGATAACCGAGGGATCGCATTTCTCCCCCAATATGGATACTGCAAACCTTCCGCTTTTCTTAATGCAGGAGTTAGTATAGTTGTCATGGTTTATACTGATAGCGACAGTAGCGGGTTCGGAAGTAATCTGCATGACGCTGTTGGCTATGCATCCGGTAGGACGGTCATTGTCCCAGACAGAGACCAGATATATCCCGTACGAAAGACTCCAAAAAGCTCTTTTATTCATTTTTACCCCTTTTTTATCTTATCGATAATACTTACTATTTATAATTTAGCATAAAAAAGCATTAAGGTCAATAAAAAATTACTCTACTCCAACCATTTATTGAAAAAAAGTCACCCTTATAGAGTGACTTTTGAGTTAATATTTAAAACAATCCGCTTTATAACTAAACTATCTGCACCTTAAAAAGATTAGTGTTGACCGCTGTATCAAGGGTAATGCTTGAGGTTATAACCACTCTGTCACTGTTCGATAATATATCATACTTTCTCTCCCGAGAGTATTACTGCGGAAGTTACGTCAAAAACTTCGTTGGCAACATCGATGATTTCTGTACTTGTAGGATACGGATTATTTATCATCGCCGAATATCTGCCTACCGGTCAATGTAAAGGTCAGGCCTTTCGTAAGAAGGGTTTTACCGTTTAGAAATTTCCATAACCTGATTATCAGTCTATTCCGAACTCAGCGGGGTCGATTTCACCGAAAAAGGTCTCCCAGGGCAGAACCTCCGCATTCGCACAGGAAGCAAAGGTTTTGCGGAGCATTACGCAATAATACCTTGCTTTCATGCGCAGGTTTTCGTTTTCGGCGAAAATTTCGGTCATTTTTCCCTCAACATGTGATATATACATCTTCTGAAAAATCACGGCACGGTCCTCGGTGGGGAAGGTTCTTGAATATTGGTCATAAAACCATACCTCCGTTGAGCCGTTGTCATAAGGAGTGTAAGCGTTGTCATAATCTTCAGTATATGAGTTTGAATATGCTTCTCCGGAAATGCTAACGGGCAGCAGATCGTTCCAGCCTGTAATAAAGCTACTGGATGCTTTTATATCGATAAGATGGGAAACTTCGTGTACTATGGTTTCTAAAAACAATGTATCGCTACACTGCGTGTCCATGATTATCAGTGGATGCTTACCGATCTGTGCGGCAATCCCATCGACATTGCCTCCGGTGGAAGTATATGTCGGTTTTACACACATATATAGCCAGATCTCGTTTCCGTCTCCTATTTCATCTAACATCCCTTCGGGGAAATAATCAAGAAAACCCAACAATGCCTGTATTTTTGTTCTTACAGACTCTTCTTCCGAAACACCGTTCGAGGTGAAAAAATCAAGTACTATGTCATTCTCGCCGTATAAAACTCTTATTCCGTAGGTATCGAGTAAAGCTTGGGCAAGGATGATCGTTTCGGTGCTGCCTGTCCATTCGGGAATAGATTCATCGTTCAGCTCTTCATCGTCCGCTTCTGTTAGGACAATATTTTCGTATCCGTCAGTTTCGTTGAGGTGGTATAGATAATACATAACCTTTTCAGACTCATAATCCGCCGAGATTATAAGCAGTAGCTCGTTCCCGCAGAACAGCAGTTTGCCGACACTGCCCTCAACCTTAATTCCGGGCGACACCTTACTGCTTGAAAGGTCATATATCCTGATAACATCAAACATATCGTCATGACTGATTGTAGCGAATTTATTATCGCCGGAAGCTAATGGATTTTCATCTTCACTATGAACGGGGGTCATCGTATGCAGATTGTTTTCGAGCGGTGTTATTACAAAGTAATCACTCTGCCTATATATTTCGTAATCGGTCGAAACAAATTGCATATTGATGCCGGAAATCAGGGTTTCAGCCTTTTTTTGCTCCGGTGATATTTTTATAATTCCCGAATCAAAATCCCTTAGATAAAAACACCCGTCCTTGTATCCGACAACGGCGCTGTTTCGGGAAACACTTTCGAGTTCCTCCGAAATACCAGACGAAAACGAATAAATCATCATCATCCCATCGTTAGCTCTGTTGTAAATCATATACTTACCATCGGCGTCCACATAGGCGAGGTATCCTATTGTTCCACGTTCAAAAACAGTATCCCGGTAGGTTTCGCTACAGTTTTTATCGTAATAAACCACCTCTGAGGAAGTAATCGAAATGGTAAAAAATCCACCGAAATTCATCTCTCCGGTAACCCAGAAATCCTCAGCCAAAGAGACCTCGCCTAAAATCGTATGACTTGAAAGCGAATAAGTAATAATTCTCATAGAGCTCGTATCTAAACCGGGTGAAATATACTCGAGCCGCAGCACATCACCGCTGACAAACGCTTCTATTAACTGACTGAACTCATCTATTCCGTTATCAAATCTATATAATCCATTTGTTTCGGTTTCTATTGCATTTGAAGGGATTCCAATCCCGTTATCGATAGATTCTTCCGTAGGGGATTTGCTGGAGAAATTATCTGTGTGCGAAATACTGCCGGAGGTAATTTTCGTGCACCCGACAAGATTTAAGCAAAGCAGAACAACGATGATAAGTAATAGGTTTATTTTCATAACAGACCTCTAATTTTATTATAATCCGCCACTGTAATTGACGAAATACTTCAGTACATTCTATCACAAAAAACCGATAAGTCAATACGGGATGAGGGCAAAAATAACCGCTAAAAAACGAGTTTCGGGCTTGACACAAAACATATCCGGTGTTATAATTAATGTATAATAATGATCCTTCTGATCTGATTTTGAACATAGCGAATCAAACCGAAAAAAACGCCTATTAAATAGAATAATTTTCGGCGTATTTATGCTTTTTTATTTAATATAATATATTTATTAAGTATGTTCTCATATTAAGCATATTAAGCATAAAAAGGAAAAGCGAGAAAGGAATGGTCATTTTATATGGAAAGTATCAGAAAAATCATGTCCAAACGGAATTCGGGTATTTTTTTACGTGTCATTCCGGGGCACTTCGCCACTTCAAACTCACATATCAATTATTATATTGATATGTCGCTCATGAAATCAAGACAGAGCGAGGCGAGTGCTATTGCACGGGCGATTTCCGGGCAGTATTGTTATACTACCGTGGTGGATACCATCGTGTGTCTTGACGGGTGTGACGTAATCGGCGCATATCTCGCAAATGAGCTCACAAACGCAGGCATCGTATCCATGAACGCTCACCAGACGATTTATATTACCCCGCCGGAATTCTCAAGCTCGGGACAGCTGCTATTCAGAGAGAACCTGCTGCCGATGATAAACGGAAAGCATATCCTGCTACTGCTTGCTTCCGCGACAACAGGAAAAACAATCGCAGAGGCAATAGATGCGATAAGGTATTACAGAGGAGTTGTAGTTGGTGTATCGGCAATCTTTAGCGCTGCTTCTGAGGTGTACGGACTTCCCATCAATGCTCTTTTTACAACTGAGGACCTGCCCGATTATAAGACCTATTCAACCTGCGGATGTAAATTGTGCGACGAGGGAATACAGCTCGATGCGCTCGTAAACGGTTTTGGATATGCAAGACTGAAATAATCAGAAATCAAATCAATAATCAAAGGGTCGATTCAATTCGTAATACGAACTGCAACCGACCCTTTATTTGTTTATGTACGGATTGTCACTTAGCACTATATTAAACGCTTCAACCACTGCGGGGTCATATTTCGTACCTGCAAGAGATGATATTTCATTGAGCGCTTCCGACTTGCTGAGCTTAAGTGTTGTCCTGTCCCCGGTGTTATGGTCATATGCTTCCGCCACCGCTATTATTCTTGAAATCAGGGGGATCTCTTCACCCTTTAACCCCTTGGGATAGCCGCTTCCATCCCATCGCTCATGGTGATAATATACATATTCGGATAAATCAAGTGTTTCATCAAACAGGCTCAGGATTCTGTATCCCACGGCGGGATGCTGATGGACCTCCTCTTTTTCCTCCTTTTTAAGTTCGGATTTCTTACATAGAATTTTGAAATCCAATGTAACTTTACCGATGTCATGATAAAATCCGGCGTCTTTGAGCAACTTTATATCGGTTTCGGGCAATCGCATAACCCTGCCGATTTCCTGACACAAAAGACTGACATTTTCTGAATGCTCTTTTTCAAGCGGCAGTGCCGTATGAAGTGAATCTACTATTGTCTGAAAAATCTCGTCGTTTATTTTTTTATGATTAATGGATTTGTCCTTGTACATTTCACCTTCGGCAATCTCCATTACCCTTTCTATGAAATCGTTCTTCTTGCTCTTGACATCATAACCGAACGCCATGCTGCACTTAAAAGAAATTACCTTGATAGCAGATAGTTCCTTTTTTATTTCTTGAACGATCCCCTCTGCCGATTGCGCATCGGTATCGGGCATTAGAATTATAAACTCATCACCGCCTACACGCGCCAAAATATCCCGCTCGCGGCATACCTTACGCAATACATCCGCACATGTCTTTATAAGTTCATCGCCCGCAGAGTGTCCAAAAACGTCGTTTGTGAGCTTTAAGCCGTCAATATCCGCATAAATTACAGCTATGGGCAGGTTATTTTCGGTATCCATCTCTTTTGCAATGCTTGTAAAATACCCTCTGTTAAACAACCCTGTTAGCGAATCGAAGCAGCTCAGATATTTTATTCTTCGTTCGATTTCTTTTTGTTCGGTAATGTCCATAAATGTTATTACGGAACCCGTTATAGTGCCGTCTTTATATAGTGGTGCAGAGGTGTACTGCACTTCAATGAATGAGCCGTCAGCTCTCCAGAAAACCTCGTCATGGGAATTTATGCTCTTTCCGGTACGCAGGGTCTGCATAATCCTGCATTCATCTGCGGTTATTTTCTTTTCGTTGCGTGTTTTGTTATGTACAAGCTCATGCAGGTTTATGCCGATAAAATCTTCCGGTTTTTTATAATTAAGTAATCTGGCTGCGCTCTCGTTGCAGAAGGTGATTATTCCGTCAGAGTTTATTCCGCATATACCTTCTCCGGCAGAATCAAGTATTAGCTGCAGCTTGTTTTTGTTATATTCAAGAGCTTTGTTTACGGTAAGTAGCTCTATGTTCCTTTTTTCTAAGAATTCCGCGGTTTCCTTTCTGCTCACTTCAAAATTGTAAACAAGAAGCGATACGACCAATAAAGAGAAAAATATATTCAAAAAAGAATCGAAAGAGAGTTCCGCTGTATCCATCTTGCCGTGCCGTAATATCTCTCCGGTTGTTATGGCAAGTGTGAAAAGCAAAGTAATAAAGGTCCCCTTTTTATGCCCCAACAGAAAAAATACGACCGGAGGCAGCGTAAAAAACCAGCAAAAGGAATACTCTTTGATGTCCTTTGATAAAAGATATCCTGCAAGCGTGATAAAATGGGTTACGACGGCAAGATGCGTTGACATTGTGAGATTTTCTTTGACATGAAAATAAAGCAATGTGATTACCGCCATAATCGCACCGACTAAATTTATTATGGCAATGTCATACTGACGAGTAATCACCAGATTCGCTACTGTAAAATATGCGCACACTACTACAAATGCTGCCAGTGCGCTGTTAAGTAGGTAAACCTTTCTATACTCGGGGGATTCTATGGTGAAGCGATGGTTATTTGTGACGAATTTCTTGAAGAGTTTCTTTATCAATGTGACGCCTCATTATCCGCAATATAAAATCACTGATTTATTTTATATATTGTAAACGATTCTTATCAAAAAGTCAATGTTTGATGCGGTTGTATCTAATAATGTAGCGTAAAAAATATGCATATTTGTTAATAGCCTATTGTAAAATAGTAACGATTGTAGTAAAATATTAACAAATATATTTAAGGAGGATTTTATAGTGAAAAAAACAGCTTTGATCATTTGTATTATGCTTGTTATGATTCCTTTGATTTGTATGAATGCGCTTGCGGAGGCGGATACTGTTACTGTCTATAAGCCCACCGTTGCTCCGGAGATCGACGGCGAGCTTGACGATTGTTACAGACCGGTGGCGAATACCATCGAAAACGACGATTTATTTAATGTACTGACTACTACGGACGGTATTAAGACCGATGTCGACTTTTATGCCTGCTGGGATGATGACTTTTTCTACATATACGTGAAAGCTGCGTGCAACGAGCCTCATATAGCTTATCAGGACGATGAAATAGATCATTTTATTTTCAACGCACATTATATGATGACCGCAATCTGCCCCGACGATTCTACGAAAAGCGTATATACGGGAGCAGAGGCGGGCGGCGGCTGGAAATGGGGCACTTTGGACTCAGCTAATTTAATGTATGAATGGACTGTGATAGAGGATTCCAACGACGAAAAAAATGTCATTTCCAATCATTTTAATAATGTTGAGAGCAAAGCGGGCTTTAAGTACGATGTCAAGTCGGGCGGCGGGTTTGATTGTTATGAGCAGAAGATCCCGATGAAGCTGCTTGTTACCTCTCAGGTAAAGAATGGGCTTATACCAAAGCCAGGCGCAATCTTCGGTTTTGGCTTTGCAATCGGCTTTACAGACACGGGTACAGGCTACGATGGTGATAAGAACACCGTAAAATTAAGCAACTATTTCCTCGATAATAAAATCGTGAACGATCTTACTTTAGTCGAGCTTGCAAGTGATCTTACGGAGGAGAGCAGCGAAGAAGAAGAATCAGTCGAAATATCTGCTGAGACATCTTCGAAGGAACCGGATTTGGAGAAATCCGCTGAGGATAAGAGCAAATCAGAGAGCGAAAAAGCAGATGATGACGATAAAAGTTATAAGAGCGATGATATCGAAAAAGATGAGAGCGAGTCCTTTGACGATTGGTGGATTGTTATCGCAGGCGCAGCTCTGGTAGTAATTGCAGTCACAGTCGTTATTATCAGAAAGAAAAAGACCGAATAAAACTGCATTCTGACAAACTTGATAGTAAACCTTGACAACACAGTTTTGTTGGATTAAAATGTAGGGCATAAATCATTGCCAAAAGATGATTGACGCGAAAATAATGCGAGCGAAAGCAGAGATTTCGTGTATCATCATTGGTTTATACTATTTATGCCTTACAAGGAGCGGAGATTATTATGGATACAATTAAAATCAACAAGGGCAATGTAAAAATGATTGCACACAGAGGTCTTAGCGGTATTGAAAAGGAAAACACGAACACAGCGTTTGTCGCTGCCGGAAACAGGAGTTATTACGGTATCGAGACCGATGTGCATAAAACACTTGACGGTAAATATGTGATTATACATGACTCTGATACTATAAGGGTGGGTCTTGACTGCCTTTCCATCGAGAACTCGACCTTTGATACTATCAGAGGTATTCTGCTTACACAGAAGAACGGCGTAAAGGGCAGAACCGATATAAGGATTCCTTCGCTTCAGGAATATTTGCAGATATGTAAATGTTATGAGAAGGTATGCGTTCTTGAGCTGAAGGGTACTTACACAAAGGAGCAGGTAAACGAGATAGTCGGGATATGCAGACACGAGGAATATCTTGACAGCGTGATTTTTATATCATTCTCACTGCAGAACCTTCAGCTGTTAAGAGAGGATCACCCTGATTTACCCGCACAGTTCCTGACCGGTAAATTCACGGACGATCTCATCGATATACTGATTTCAAACAACCTCGACCTCGATATATATTACGAATCGTTAAACGAGGAAAACGTAAGGCTTCTCAAGGAGAAGAACATTATCATCAACGCCTGGACCTGTGACAACAAGGAAGCCGCCGAAAAGCTTGTCACTCTTGGAGTGGACTTTATTACATCCAATATTCTCGAATAAGAAAGGCTCCGGTTTTCTTTACCGGAGCAACTTTTATAACGCAACAAAGGATAAGAAAGATATGGAAAAAACAGTATCGGAATCAAGAACAGAGCAGGTGCAGATTCTAACTCAGGGTACGCTTAACGGGGATAAGCGGCTGTTCGGCGGAAAACTGATGGAATGGATCGATGTGGTGGCCGCAGTTGTCGCAAGACGGCATTCCGGTTATAACGTCACCACCGCGGTAGTTGATACTTTGCAGTTCAGGCGTGCCGCATATTCAAACGATACGATCGTGTTGAACGGCTATATAACCTATGTGGGCAGAACCTCTATGGAGGTATGCGTAAAGACCTATGTCGAGAACCTGTCCGGAGAAAAAAGCCTTATAAACACTGCCTATATTGTTATGGTTGCTCTGGATGAAAATGAAAATCCCACTGTCGTTCCCGCTTTAAAACTTGAAACATACGAGGAAAAACTTGAGTGGGAGGCAGCAATCAAGCGAGATAATCTGAGAAAAACAAGGCGTAGGGAAAATTATTGATAAAATATTACGCTTTACACTTGAAAAATAAATCTTCAGGTGATATAATGAGCAAAAATCAAAAGCTATGACCGGAAGCAAGTAAGAATGATTTACCGCCTTTCAGAGAGCCGTCGTCCGGTGCGAGACGGCAGGCGCACCATTCCCAATACGTTCCGCGAGCCGCGCACCGAAAAGGAGTTTTCGTTTCATGAGTAGGCTGCGACGGAGGCAAACCGTTAATATGCTCAGAGCAGTCGTTTAATATGCTCTGTAAGACCGTATGCCGTAAGGCTGCGGCAAAATGAGGTGGTACCACGGATAAAATCCGTCCTCTGTTATCCGGCTATGTGCCGATATAGCAAAGGACGTTTTTTTATGTAAATAAGTATTCTGATAAAAAAGGATGATTGTTTTGATAATTACAGATTTTCTTGAAAAAAATGCAAAGCTGTATCCCTCCGAGGTCAGTCTGGTTGAGGTAAACCCTGCTAATCAGCCCGACCGCAATGTTACATGGAGGGAGTATAGCCTGATTGAGACCAGCTCGAAGGGAAAATACCGTCGGGAGATGACCTGGAAGGAATTCGACACAAAGGCGAACCGTTTTGCCAATCTTCTGCTTACGAGGGGTATACAAAAGGGTGACAAGGTGGCGATTCTATTAATGAACTGCCTTGAATGGCTTCCGATATATTTCGGAATCCTGAAAACGGGTGCAATTGCGGTACCGATGAACTACCGTTATACGGCGGATGAGATAAAATATTGCCTTGATCTTGCGGAGGTTAAAACATTAATCTTCGGACCTGAGTTTACAGAGCGTATAGAGCAGGTTTTGAGCCAGTTAGGTAATATAAAAAGCTTTTTCTTTGTCGGCAGCGACAAACCCGGATTTGCGGACAGCTATGACAAGCTATCTTTGTATTGCTCTTCAACCGCTCCTGCTGTTGATTTACAGGAAAGGGACGATGCTGCGATTTACTTCTCGTCGGGAACGACCGGCTTTCCGAAGGCGATACTGCATACGCATCTGTCGCTGGTTTCCGCCTGCTTAACCGAGCAGAATCACCATTCGCAGACGAGAGATGACGTCTTCCTCTGCATACCGCCTCTATATCATACCGGTGCAAAAATGCACTGGTTCGGGAGTCTTGTGTCAGGAAGCAGAGCGGTTATTCTGCGTGGCGTAAAACCGGAATGGGTGTTGCAAACCGTTTCGGATGAAAAGGCGACAATCGTCTGGTTGCTTGTTCCATGGGTTCAGGATATACTCGATGCCATCGAGCGCGGAGAGCTGAAGTTATCGGACTACCGTTTTGACGGCTGGAGACTGATGCACATAGGCGCACAGCCCGTACCACCGAGCTTGATACGCCGCTGGAAGCGGGTTTTCCCAAAACATGAGTATGACACTAATTACGGACTGAGTGAGTCTATCGGACCGGGATGTGTTCACCTTGGCGTTGAGAACCTTCACAAAGTAGGTGCAATCGGCAAAGCCGGTTATCTGTGGGAAGCGGACATTGTTGATGAAAAAGGTGTGTCGGTCGCTACAGATGAAGTGGGCGAGCTGATAGTCAGAGGTCCCGGGGTTATGAAATGCTATTACAATAACCCTGAAG
>ENA-UOOR01001979-UOOR01001979.1-fermentation-metagenome-genome-assembly--contig:-NODE-1979-length-22159-cov-6.620431_pt1 | contig 22159 bp, 10 predicted proteins | sample MGYA00245780_ERZ724029 | MGnify/ENA primary metagenome ERZ724029 (study PRJEB28704, sample SAMN03018315) | fermentation metagenome | biome: anthropogenic terrestrial biome; feature: soil; material... | reverse complement strand
CAGTCGCGCCGGCCGAGGCCGTCGCCGCGGCGGTGCCCGCGGCCCCGGCTCCGGCCGTCCCGGCGCAGCCCGCGCAGGCGGTCGACCACGAAGCGCTGCTCCGTGAGGCGCTGTCGAAGGCTTCGCGCGAGCTTATCGAGAAGATCGCTTGGGAGGTCGTCCCGCAACTCGCCGAGACGATCATCCGCGAAGAGCTCGACCGCCTCGTCAAGGAGCGGGAGGCCAAGCCCTAAGCCCGGCGGGCCGGCCCAGAACGAGTCCAGGTGCGCCTGGCTTTCCGAGTGAGGGAGGCCGGGCGCGCGTGTTCTCAGCAGATCATCAAGTCCCCAGTCAAAGCCCCTGTCCCTGCCCCTGCCCAGCGGCAGGGAGCACAGACCCCGAGTGAACCCGATGCTCGATCCCAGCACTGCCCCGCACACCACCGAGATCCCCAAGGCCTACGACCCGCGCGAAGCCGAGTCGAAGTGGTATCGCTTCTGGACGGAGAAGGGGTACTTCCAGGCAGAGGATTCGAGCGACAAGCCTCCCTTCTGCATCGTCATCCCCCCTCCGAACGTCACCGGGGCGCTGCACATGGGGCACGGGCTCACCATCGCCATCCAGGACCTGCTGGTGCGCTGGAAGCGCATGAGCGGCTTCAACACGCTCTGGCTGCCAGGCACCGACCACGCGGGCATCGCGACGCAGATGGTCGTCGAGCGCGAGCTGAAGAAGACCGAGGGCAAGAGCCGCCACGACCTTGGCCGCGAGGAGTTCCTCAAGCGCGTCTGGGAGTGGAAGGCACGCTACGGCGGGCGTATCACCGAGCAGCTCAAGGTTCTTGGCGCCTCCTGCGACTGGGCACGCGAGCGCTTCACCATGGATGAGGGACTCTCTCGCGCGGTGCGCGAGGCGTTCGTGCGCCTGTACGAGGAGGGGCTGATCTATCGGGCCCAGCGGCTCATCAACTGGTGCCCGCGTTGCCGCACCGCGCTCTCGGACCTCGAGGTCGAGCACGAGGAGCGCGACGGCAAGCTGTGGCACATCGCCTACCCGGTGAAGGGCTCGGAGCGCCGGCTCATCGTCGCCACCACGCGGCCCGAGACGATGCTCGGCGACACGGCGGTCGCGGTCCACCCGGACGATCCGCGCTATCAGGACCTGATCGGACAGAAGGTGATCCTGCCGCTGGTCGACCGCGAGATCCCCGTCATCGGCGACCGCGAGCTGGTCTCGATGGAGTTTGGCACCGGCGCGGTGAAGGTGACTCCGGCCCACGACTTCAACGACTACGCCACCGGTCAGCGCCACGGGTTGGAGCTGATCACCATCTTCGATCTGCAGGCGCGCACCAACGAGAACGCCGGCCCGTACCAGGGGCTCGACCGCTACGAGGCGCGCGAGCGCGTGCTGGCCGACCTCGAGGCCCAGGGCCAGCTCGTCAAGACCGAGGACTACAAGCTGTCCGTCGGCACCTGCCAGCGCTGCAACGACGTCGTCGAGCCGACGCTCTCTCCGCAGTGGTTCGTCAAGATCGCGCCGCTCGCCACCCCGGCGATCGAGGCGGTCGAGTCCGGGCGCACGCAGTTCGTGCCCGAATCGTGGACCAACACCTACTTCGGCTGGATGCGCAACCTCCACGACTGGTGCATCAGCCGCCAACTCTGGTGGGGCCACCAGATCCCGGCTTGGTACTGCGAGTGCGGCGAGGTCATCGTCGCTCGCGAGGCGCCGCAGACTTGCCCGAAGTGCGGCTCCTCCGCGCTCGAGCGCGACGAGGACGTGCTCGACACCTGGTTCTCGAGCGGCTTGTGGCCATTTTCGACGCTCGGTTGGCCGGAGCAGACCAAGGCGCTGGAGACCTTCTACCCGACTTCGGTCATGGAAACGGGCCACGACATCATCTTCTTCTGGGTCGCCCGAATGATGATGTTCGGCCTGCATTTCATGAAGGAGGTGCCCTTTCGCACCGTGTTCCTCCACGCGATGGTGCGCGACGAGAAGGGCGACAAGATGTCGAAGGTGAAGGGCAACGTCATCGACCCGCTCGACGTCATCCGCGGACAGCCTGAGCCCAAGCTGCTGCCCGCGGACCTGAAGAAGAAGTTTCCCAAGGGCATGCCGGCCTTTGGCGCTGACGCGCTGCGCTTCACGCTCGCGGCGCTCACCGCCCAGGGGCGTGACATCAAGCTCTCGATGGAGCGGGTCGACGGCTATCGCAACTTCGCCAACAAGATCTGGAATGCTTCGCGCTTCGTGCTGATGAACCTCGGGGCTCCCGACGAGGTCTCAGCGCGGCTGCGCACGCCCGTCCACGAGATGCCGCTCTCGCTGGCCGATCGCTGGATTCTCTCGCGCCTCAATCACACCATCGGCGAGACGCTGGAGGCGCTCGAGGCCTACAAGTTCAACGACGCGGCCAACACCCTGTACCAGTTCATCTGGGGCGAGCTCTGCGACTGGTACATCGAGCTCTCCAAAGGCGCGCTTTACGGCAATGACGAGGAAGCCAAGGCCACGGTGCGCGCGGTGCTCGTCTACGTGCTCGATCAGTCGCTGCGGCTGCTGCACCCGTTCATGCCCTACATCACCGAGGAGATCTGGCAGCGCCTGCCGCGGCGCGAGGGCGACCCGGAGAGCATCGTTGTCGCCTCCTACCCGGCGCCACACGATGCGTTGGTCGACGACGCGGCCGAGCGGGAGATGGCGCTGGTCATCACCGCGATCGACGGGATTCGCAGCATCCGCGGCGAGAGCAACATCGCGCCCTCGCGCAAGATCGTCGCCGTGGTCCAGGCCGGGGCCGAGGTGCGGGGTGTCCTCGAGCGAGAGCGCAGCTATATCGAACCGCTCGCCTCGCTCGAGAGGCTGACCGTCGGCGAGCCAGGACCGAAGCCGAAGCTCTCCGCGACCTTCGTGGACGCGCGCATGGAGGTCTTCGTCCCGCTCGAGGGCCTCATCGACATTGGCGAGGAGGTCAAGCGGATAGACAAGGAGCTCGGCAAGGTCCAGGCCGACATCGATCTGCTCTCGAAGAAGCTGGCGACCCCCAGCTTCACCGAGCGGGCTCCTGCGGAGATCGTGGCGAAGGACCGAGCGCGTCTCGCCGAGCTCGAGGAGAAGAAGGTCAAGCTCACGCAGGGCCGGGCTCGCCTACAGCAGTCCGAGCCGAACAAAGCCGAAGAATAATCCTCAGACCGCGATGACGAGCCTGCACCTGCTTTCCAGGTGCCGGAGGCGCAGGCTGCCGGGGAGGCATTCGCGGGGAGAGCGCGGAGGGAAGCCTGCCCACCCTAGAGGTCGCAAGTCCTCTCGAGGGACAGCGCGAGAGCCCGAAGGAAGGGCTCCCCGAGGCGAGCCAACGCGTTCTCGGCAATTGCGACTTGGGCACGGGACCGGCCAAGACCACGGTCCCAGGGCCGAGCACGCCAGCCAATGATGCGGCGGGGAAGGTAACTGGGCGCGACGGGCAACCGGCAAAGAAATCGGCAGGAAAGAATTCGGCCGCGAAGAAGGCAACAGCCAGGAACCCGGTTGCGAAGAAAACGAAGCGCTAGCGCGGAGGGAAACCTTGCACTTCATCGATCGACTCATCGCATTGGCGCTCGAAGAAGACTTTGGTAGCGCGGGTGATGTCACCAGCGATGCGCTCGTCCCGGCGGAGGCTTCTGGCAGTGGCGAATTCATTGCCAAGGAACCGCTCGTGCTCGCGGGCCTCGAAGTGGTTCGCCGAACGTTCGGCGCAGTCGATCCGCGGCTCGAGGTCTTCTTCGATCATGAAGAGGGAGCGCGGGTAGCGCCGCGTCGCCGCGTCGGGACGGTCCGTGGACCCCTACGCGGCATCCTGGGAGGCGAGCGGACTGCGCTGAACTTTTTGCAGCGGCTCTCCGGCGTGGCGACCAATGCAGCGCGGGCAGTCGAGGCGCTGCAGGGATCGCAACTCCGCATTCTCGATACCCGGAAGACGACGCCTGGATGGCGAACGCTGGAGAAGATGGCCGTGCGCGCGGGTGGCGCGAAGAACCATCGCTTCGGGCTGTTTGACGGCATCCTCATCAAGGACAACCACATCGCCGCCGTTGGTTCGATCTCTGAAGCGATCCGCCGGGCGCGAGCGCAGGCCCATCATCTTCTGAAGATCGAGTGCGAAGTGGTCGACCTCCCAGGCCTCGAAGAAGCGCTCGCGGCCGGCGCCGATGCGGTGTTGCTCGACAACATGGACACGCCGACGATGAAGAAGGCGGTCGAGCTCGTTGCAGGGCGCGCCCTCACCGAGGCCTCCGGGGGGATTACTCTCGCGCGATTGCCAGAAATAGCTGAAGCCGGCGTCGACTTCGTGTCTATGGGAGCGCTAACCCACTCGGCGCGCGCGATGGACATCAGCCTGGAGATTCTCCCGGCTGCCAAGTGACAGACCGAGACTCGACCTTTCGGCAGTCCCCGCGCCAAGTGCCTTTGCCGAGGGGCGGGTTGACGTCCGCGATTTGAGGAAATGTGGACGATCGCCCCGCGAGCAACGCGCGGTCGCCCGAGCCTTCTGCCAGAAGCCGAAGCGCGCCCGGAAGCGGTCTCTCCACCGCTCCCGAACCTCGGCGCCGCGCCTTCTTGATGGATACGAGGCCAGGCAGGCCCCCGTCTTCGGGGACCGACCTCGGCGAGTTTGGGCTCTCCGACTCTGCGCTCCAGCGCGGTTCTACGCCTCGCGTGCCCGCAGGCCCGGGAAGGCGCTTGCGACCTGGGCACCGAGCGCGCTGGGGGGCGGGGCGATCGTCGTCGGTGTCTCGACCGGCGGCGGGGGTGGCGGCAGCTCCAGCTCGAGGATGCGCGCGACCGCCGTTCCGCAGGATTCGACGCCCAGCTTGCGGTAGATGACCTTGCGCCTCTGGCGCACGGTTTCGGGGCTGATCTTCAGACGCGACGCGCTCTCCTTGCAGGAGAGGCCCGCGATCATGCTCTCGGCTTCGGCGAGCTCGGCGCGCGTGAGGCCGAAGCGGCTGGCCGCGAGGGCGAGGTTGTTCTCGCCCAGCCGCCGGACGAAGCAGGCCATCGTGTAGGGTCCCACCTGCTCGCGTCGCAAGTTGGTGCTGCCTCCCGGCTCGAGCAGCAGGCGCTGGAGCCGTGCAACTGCGTCCGGCGCTTGGCGCGAAAGGCACGACAAGCCAAGGAACGGTCCGCTCGCGCCCTGCTGCACGAACGCCGAGCGCGAGGCGAATTCGATGCCCTCGGGCCCGAGAAGCGTGGCAGCCGCGCCCGTCACCTCGCAGAGCGCCGCGGCCATCTCGACTGTCTCGTCGCGGGGAACAGCCGCCGCCAGCGCGTCGCCGACCGCGTTGAAATCGGTCCCCGGGCTCGCCCGGACGACCGCCGCCACGCGAGGGGCTGACCGCGGAGCGGCGATGAGCGCCAAGGTCCGGTCGGGCGAGACGAGCTGGCGGGCGAATGGCGTCGCCATCCGCGTTCCGTCGAGCAGGCCGTGAGCGGCAAGCTCGTTCGCGTAAGTGGCCAGAAGATCCTGCAGGTGACTGGGCTGGAGCGTCCCGTCGGTCCAGGTCCGGCCAATGACCGTCGGACGATCGAGCGCCACCAGGGCAACGGGTTGCAGGCCTAGATCAGTCAGCACCCTTCGGGCCGCCTGCAGCCAATTCAGCACGCCTTCCTCGAGCATTTTTGCCTCCGACGCATCGACCCTTCACCCCGCTGTTGAGGGAGGCGGTGGGACGATGGCCCCGTCTTGGACCCAAGGGTTCCCCCCTTCGGGCCAATCGCCTGACGTATTGCCAGGCGAGCGTTTGAGATGCCGAAGCAGCAGCTCGAAGAGCGCTTCGTCGAGCTCTGATTCGACCCGACCTCGTGCCCACCTAGCGTGGGCGACTCTGATTTCGTTGCCGTCACTACGCTTGGCCCAGATTCGGGGGAGCGGACCTAAGCCAGTTGCGCGCGAAGGTAGGTGCGATAGCCCAGGAAGGGAAGTGGCAAACGAAATAATATCGGCATAGTGTGAGCAATCGAACACTGGGCTTCGGCGAGGAGAGCAAAGCTGCCTGCGCGCACGCCCAAGACTGCGAGGGTGCGAAGGTCCGTTCGGCATCGCTCCGGGGGCGGGTGAGGCGCTGCAGATGGTGCGGCACCCGGTCGTGCAACCGGCCCGCCTGCGACAAAACGGATCAATCGTTCGCACGGCCGTTTGCGTCGGTGCGGCGGTCAACCCCAACCGCGACACCACGATGGAGCGCTTCGCCTACCGCTACTCGTCTCCGCCATGCAGCCGAAGCCAAGCTGTTTGCCCGAAGGGGACTGAGCCCGTCCGGCACACGCTCTGGGGATGGGCCATCTTTCAACGGGGACGAGGCGCGCTTCGGGCCAGCAGTGGTCGGAAGTCGCCCTCCGGCTCGGGGAGCGGGACCGCCCGGTGTCGCGGACGGAAGCGGCTCTCGCCAGAGCGCGGTAGGCCGGAGAGCGGCACCTCGAAGGCAGGGCATGTGGCTTTAGACCGCCCTGGCGCTGGGAATGGGCACTGTCGAACGAGCGATCCCACTCTTCCGGGCGGCTGGACTCGTGGAGGCTCTTGCGCCAGGGGCGCTACCAAACCCGCTTACCCACCGAGAGCTCCCGCCGCCCGAGCTCTGGGGAAGCGGCGACAGTCGGCCGGGGTCGGTGGCGAAAAATCGCCCTCTCCGCCGCGAGGACGAGCGCAACGCAAGCCGGAGGCAAAGCGGGCGGTCGAACACGCCAAGGGCGCGAACTCTCTCGGAAACTACGCCTCGAAGCGCAGGCTCGCGCCGGCGCAGGGCCTGCGCTGCCCGGGCCTCATGCTAAGCTCGTTGTACGCAGCCTCGACCGATGGCCCGAAAGGCGTGCGGTATTCGGTAGCGAAAATTGTCAGGCTCCGACGTCCGCTTCATAGTAGAAACGAGTACTGTCGGTGATGAAGGGCGGCCCGCCGAAGGCAGGCAGGCGCCCGAAACGGTGGAAAATCAAAGGGGTAGCGGGGAACCCGGCTGGAATGACCACGAGAGGGCACTCGGTTTGCAAAGGTGCCCGCGAAGGGTTTAGGCAGCGAGAGGGGGAAGAGGTAACAGGTTCTCGGAGGACGCCATGCTCGACGCCTTCATCATCGAGGAAATAAAGAGACGGGAGCAGGAGCGCCAGCGGCAGGACTCTGAGCGTCCGTCCGTCCACATTCCTCTGCCCGAGCCAGGTCGCGCCCCGCAGCAGAGCGAGGAAGAGAAGCCCCCGCGCGGCGTGGTCATCATCGACCTGTCCATCTAGAGGCGGCTCCGGCGGGCAATCGCCAAGGCCCCCTGCTCGCTGCGCCAGTTGCTTCCCTGAAAACCAAGAACGAGCGGCCGCAACGGCCGCTCGTTCCTTTTCGGCGCAGCTTTCCCCCCCCTTATCTCTAGGAGCAGCCGCTCGTCGCGCCGCAGTTGACGCACTTGTAGCAGGCTCCGCTGCGGACCATGATCGAGCCGCACGAGTGGCACGGTGGCGCGTCGGCCTGGTTGACATAGGCACGCTCGGCCTCGGGGCGCACCGGAGCGGCTCGTTTCTCCCCGGTCTTCTCCTCGACCCGCGGTCCGGCCGCTGCCACGTCGTCCCTGGGCAAAAACTTCTGGCCGAGCCAGCGGAAGATGTAGTCAGCGACGCTCTTGGCGATGGGAATCTGCGGGTTGAGCGTAAAGCCCGAGGGCTCGAAGCGGGTGTGGACGAACTTGTCGACCAACACCTGCAACGGCACGCCGTACTGAAGGGCAAGGCTGACCGAGGTCGCAAAGCAATCCATCAGGCCCGAGACCACCGAGCCCTCCTTCGCCATCACGATAAACAGCTCGCCGGGGGCGCCGTCGTCGTACATCCCCACGGTCAGATAGCCTTCATGGCCGCCGACCGAGAACTTGTGGGTGATCGAACGCCGCTCATCCGGCAGGCGGCGCCGCGCCATCTTGGGCGAGGCCTCGGCGATCTGCTCGACGCGCTCGGCCATCCCGGTGCTCAGCGGCTGGGTGCGCTTGCAGCCGTCGCGGTAGACCGCTATCGCCTTGAGCCCGAGCCTCCAACTCTCGAGGTAGACCTTCTCGATGTTCTCGATGGTCGCCTCGTTCGGCAGGTTGACCGTCTTGGAGATCGCCCCGGAGATGAACGGCTGGACCGCGGCCATCATCTTGACGTGGCCCATCCAATGGATGGAGCGCTCGCCGTTCTTCGGGCGAAAGGCGCAGTCGAAGACCGGCAGGTGTTCGGCGCGCAGGCTGCGTGCGCCCTCGATGGTCTCCTGTTCCTGAAGGTGCTCGAGGATCGCCTGCACCTCGTCGGCCGGGTAGCCGAGCCGCTCGAGAGCGTGAGGCACGGTGTTGTTGACGATCTTGAGCAGCCCGCCGCCGACCAGCTTCTTGTACTTCACCAGGGCGATGTCCGGCTCGATGCCGGTCGTGTCGCAGTCCATCATGAAGCCGATGGTCCCGGTTGGCGCGAGCACGGTGACCTGCGCATTGCGATAGCCGTGGTCGACGCCCGCGGCGAGCGCCTCGTCCCATGCGCTCTGGCTCGCCTCGAGCAGGCGCGCGGGTAGGTGCTCGGCAGGCAGGTTCTGGCCGGCCTGTCGATGCTTGTGGACCACCCGCAGCATCGACTCGCGGTTCTGCTCGAACCCGGCGAACGGCCCCGTCTCCTCGGCGATGCGCGCGCTGGTCAGGTAGGCGTGGGCGGTCATCAACGAGGTGACCGCCGCGGCATAAGCGCGCCCCTCGTCGCTGTCGTAGGGAACGCCGCGGGCCATCAACAACGCGCCCAGGTTGGCATAGCCCAGGCCGAGCGGGCGAAAGGCCCGGCTGTTCTCCGAGATCTTCTCGGTCGGGTAGCGCGCGGCGTCGACGAGGATCTCCTGCGCGAGGACGGTCAGCTCTACCGCGCGGGTGAAGGTCTCGATGTCAAGCTCGCCGTCGATGCTGCGAAAGCGCATCAGATTGAGCGAGGCGAGGTTGCAGGCCGAGTCGTCGAGGAACATGAACTCGGAGCAGGGGTTGCTCGCCCGGATTTGTCCGCTGGCCGCGCAGGTGTGCCACGCGTTGATCGTGTCGTGCATCTGCAGGCCGGGGTCGCCGGTGACGTGGGCGTTCTCGGCGATCTTGCGCAAGAGCGCGCGCGCAGCGAAGGTCTCCATCGGGCGGCCGTCGCGCACCGCGCGGGTCGTCCAGTCCTCGCCGCGCTCGACCGCGCGCATGAAGGCGTCGCTGACGCGCACCGAGTTGTTGGAGTTCTGGAAGAAGACCGACTGGTAGGCCTCGCCGTTGAACGACCCGTCGTAGCCGGCGTCGATGAGCGCCCAGGCCTTCTTCTCCTCGCGGGTCTTGCACTCGATGAAGTCGACGATGTCCGGGTGCGAGATGTCGAGGATGACCATCTTCGCCGCGCGGCGGGTCTTGCCGCCCGACTTGATCACTCCGGCGAAGGCGTCAAAGCCCTTCATGAACGACACCGGTCCGCTCGCGGTGCCGCCGCCGGCGAGCTGCTCGCGGCTCGAGCGCAGCGAGGAGAGGTTGGTGCCGGCGCCCGAGCCGTACTTGAAGAGCATCCCCTCGGTCTTGGCGAGATCGAGGATCGAGCCCATCGAGTCCTGGACCGAGTTGATGAAGCAGGCCGAGCACTGGGGGTGCTCCTCGATGCCCACGTTGAACCAGACCGGCGAGTTGAAGGCCATGCACTGGTGCAGCAGCAAGTACGAGATCTCCGCGCGGAAAGTCTCGGCGTCTGCCTCGGAGGCGAAGTAGCCGTCGCGGCGGCCCCACCCGGTGATGGCGTCGACCACCCGCTTGACCAGCGTGCGCACCGAGCCTTCGCGCTCTGGTGTGCCGGGCGTGCCGCGGAAGTACTTCGATGCCACCACGTTGGTCGCCAGCATCGACCAACTCTTGGGAACCTCGAGGTCCTTCTGCTCGAAGACGACCGCGCCGCTCTCGTTGGTGATGGCCGCGCTGCGCTTCTCCCAGGCGATCTCGTCGGCCGGGTCGACCCCCGGGGTCGTGAAACAACGCTTGAGCGCCACTCCCCGATGCCGCCGCTTGGCGCCGGCGCGCCGGCTGCTCCCGGACGGCCTTCCCGCGCTCTCCTTCAGCTCCATTCTTCCCTCCGGGGTCTTCACCCTTCGTAGAAATTTGTGGCGCACGTCTCCCCGATCGCCAGCCCCGACTCCCGCGCCCCGATGCCCGGGCGGCAGGCTGCCGACGACCGGGAGCGACTGGGCCCGAAGAGCTCTGGCGGCCTTGCGGCCGCACGTTCATTTGTTGGGACTGTTCTCCAAAGCGGCGGGCATGAAAACAGGCAGTCGGTCGCCTGTCAAGCGGGTTGGGGCACAATCCCTTGTGGGGTGGGGGCGAACCATCCCCATCGTTTGGTGGCCTGCTGCCCGGCGCACCGACTGTGCACCGGTGGGCAGATTGCACAGGTGGGCCCCCCGGTGCAAGCCGATCGGCTAAGCGCCCGAGAACTCGGCCTGAGCACGGACGCCCGCGAGAAGCGGGCGGGACTCGCGCCCGCGGACGGTGCACTCATAGTGTTGTCGGCCGATCTGCGCGCTCACACCAGCCCGAGGGCGGCAAGCCCGAGCAAGAGCCCGACTCCGGCCGCGGTCGTCACCAGGGTGACAGGAACGCCCGCGGCCAGGTAGTCGAGGAACCCGAGCCGACAGCGCTCACGGGCAGACTCGGCGACGATGAGGTTGGCGACCGAGCCGACCAGAGTCAGGTTGCCCGCCAAGGTGCTCGAGAGCGCGAGGGCAAACCACATCAGCGTGGGCTCGGCAAAGGCGGGGATCCACTTGCCCGCAAGCATGACGAAGGGGACGTTCGAGAAGAGGTTGGAGGCGACGACGGAGACCGCGGAGAGAGCGACCACCTGACCGCTTGCCGAGCTGCCCAGGTGGGGCCCAAGCGCGGAGAGCATCCGCTCGGTCCAGCCGGTCGCATCGACGCCGTAGACGACGACAAAGAGGCCCGCGAAGAAGAGCAGCAGCACGAAGTCGACCCGCTCGAACACCCGCCGCGGCGAGCGGTTGCCGGCCGCCATCAGCAGGGCCGCGGCCGCCAGGGCCGACCACGCGGTCGGCAGCCCGGCGAAGAAGGCGATGACCACGCCGAAAAAGGCGATCATGCTCTTGGCGAGCAGAGGCCTGTCGACCGGTGGAGGCGGCGGCTGCAGCTCGAATCGCCGGCGGGGGAGCTGCTTGCGAAACAGCAGTACGAGCAGCCCGGCGCACATAAGCGAGGTGACGAGCGCGATCGGCGCCATGACCGCGGCGAAGTGCCCGTAGCTGATGCCCGAGAGCTGGCCGACCAGCATGTTCTGCGGGTTGCCGGTAAAGGTTGCCGCGCTGCCGACGTTCGAGCCCATCGCCACCCCGAGCAGATAGGGCAGCGGCGGCAACTTGGCGTCGTCGACGAGCTGCAGGACGAGCGGGGTGACCATCACGCAGACCGTGTCGTTGACCAGGAAGGCGGAGAGGCCCGCGCAGACCAGCGTCACTCCGGCGAGCAGGCCACGCGGGGTGCGCGCGGCGCGCAGCGCGAGCTGGCTCGCCTTGCGGAAGAAGGCCGCCTCGGCCAAGTAGGCGGCGAGGATCATCATCCCGAGCAGCAGCGCGATCGTGTCGAAGTGGATCGCCTCGCGATAGACCTGCTGCGGAGTCAGCACGCCCAAAGTGACGGTGAGCACCGCTCCGAGCAGCGCGCCCGAGGGGCGATCGAGCCGCGTGAAGGGCACCTTCTGGAGCGCGATGATCAGGTAGGTCAGCCCGAGGATCCCGAGCGCGAGCGCAGGCCGCAGCGAGGGGTCGAGCGGGAACGGGAACAGCGGATCGGCGGGCATGGTGACCGCCCAGGATAGTCCGAAAGCGATCAACACGAAGCGACAGGCGGCTCTCGGGGGAAGCGTTTGACGGGCGGGAGCGCCGGTCGCTATCCTCCGCGCCATGCACCCGTCGCCCATCCGCCTGGATGGTTCGGAAGGCGGAGGGCTCGCCCTTCGATCAGCGCTCGGACTCTCCCTGGTGACCGGCGTGCCGCTGCTCGTCGAGAGCCTCGGAGGCCAGGGCGCAGCGGGCCTCGATGCCCCGATGCTCGCCCTGGTCCGGGCCGCGCAGGCGGTCGGCGGGGCGCAGGTCGAGGGAGCCGTCCCTGGCGGTGAGCGCCTCTTGTTCTCCCCGCGCCCGGTGCGGGCCGGCGACTACTTGCTCGATCTTGGAGTGAGCGGCTCGATTCCCGAAGCCGTGCAGATGATCACCCCGGCGCTGGCGCTCGCCGGCTCCTCGGTCGTCAAGCTTCGCGGCCTCACCCACCCGGCTCGAGGCCCGGTGCTGACGTACTTGACTATGGTCTGGCTGCCCCTGATGCGCGAGCTGGGCTACGACCTTGAGCTCGAGCTGCATGCGGCCGGTTTCGAGCCGGAGGGCGGTGGCGAGGTGAGCCTCTGGGTTCGCGGCGCCAGCTTCGGCCGGTCGCTCGACCGGCGCTCGCGAGGGACGCTGCGCGAGGTGCGAGTGCTCTCGACGATCTCCAACCTCCCCCTGCAGGTCGCCACCCGGCAAAGCGAGCGGGCGATTCAGCGGCTCAAGGAGAGCGGCATCCCTGCGGAGGCCGAGAACATCCCGGTCCCCGCACCGCGCTCGCGCGGCAGCCTCTGCCTGGTCATCGCCGCCTTCGAGAGGGGCCGAGCGGGCTTCTTCGCCGTCGGAACACCCGGCGACGAGGGCGGCGCGGCCGGCGAACGCGCTGCGGAGGCCTGCATCGAGTTCATCCGCTCAGGAGCTGGGTTCGACGCCTCGCTCGCCCAACAGAGCGTGTTTCCGATGGCGGTCGCCGTCGCTTCGTCGATATCCAAGCCCCCGGTCTATCGCTTCTCGGTCGCGCGGCTGACCGACGGCCTGCTCGCGGAGGCATCGGTCGCCGGCCGACTCCTCGGCGTCGAGGTGGCGCTGCTCGCCGGCCCGGGTCCCGACGATGAGGCCGAGGTGCGGGTCGCCCACGCGCGCGAGAGCCTGCTGGAAGCGCTTCGGCGACGCGAGAGCTGAGCCGCTGCTATGGCACCGGACGGCCCCGCGGCCGCACGCGGTCCCGGCGGAAAGGCCCAGCGCGGGCTTGTCGGCGACTCCGAAGGTCGAGAGTCGGCAGCCCGGGCATCGTCCGGAACCTAAGCGATCGGTCGCGGGTTGGTAGAGGCGCATTGCAATCCGCCCGTCGAGGAATCGGGCAGATGCGGGCGATCCGAGGGTTTCCCCGGCGTCCGGCACGAAGGCCGGCCCTCCGGAATCGTGCTGCCGCGCAACGAATCTCGGGGCTGGTAGTACAGTCGGCAGTCGAGAGTCGAAGGCCTCTATGAGGCGGCGATGCGGAAGACGGGCTTGCCGGCGCGGTCCCGCGCCTCCTCGACGTACCCCTCCTCGACGAGCGCCGCCAGCTCGTTCGTCGCGACCGACGCTGCCAGGCCCGCAGTCGAGGCGATCCAGTCGGCACCGACCCAGTCGGTGCTGCTGGAGAGCGCCCCCCAGACCGCGTCCCGGCCGTCTACCGGCGCGGCCTCTACCGATGCGCCGGCGCTCGCAGGCTCGCTCTTACGGCGCGAGGGCGAACGCTTCTTCGGCTTGTCGGCTCCGTCTTCGCGCGAGCCCTTCATCCCGAAGGTCGCTTGGTCCTCGAGGTCCTGACGGGTCGAGCGATACATGCGGAAGGCCACCGGCATCGTCAGGGCGACAAGCGCGGCCGCGAGGCCTACGGCCTTCCACGGGAACGGCTTCTCCTTGGGCTTTTCCGCCTCGCCAAAGGCCTTCATGTCGTAGATGCCGGCTGCACGGCGGCGCGCCTCTTCGGGGCTCAGCTTGCCGGAGCTGTCGGACTGATACGAGGAGAGGGTGTTGGTGGGCCGCTTCTGCGCCGCCCATGCGCTCGAGCCTGCCAGCACCAGCGAAAGGACGATCAGGTGGGTTCGCATGGCGCAGAAGTTATCCCACCCCCCGTTCTGGCTGCAAACCGTTCGGATGAGCGGCATCTTAAGGACTCTTACAAAGGGGTTGCGATGCGGTTGCTGCTCGCGCTGGCCTACGACCTGTTTGTCTTCGTTTTCGTGCTGCTGGCGCTGCCGCTGCGGCTCGCTTTCCGAGGCAGGCCCGCCTACCTCGCGGTCGACGTGACCCGCGATATCCCCTGGCGCTCCGAGCCGCGCTCGTGGTGGCGAGGCAGGCGAGCCGCCCGCAGGCCCGCCTCGCTCAAGACGCTCTCCGACAAGCTCGAGCTCACGGCGAAGGACCGGCGAATCCGCGGGGTCGTCTTCAAGGTCGAGGGTTTCGAGGGCTCGGGTGCCAAGCTCGCCGAAATCCGCCGCATGGCCCGGTCGCTGCGCGAAAGGGGAAAGGAGGTCGTCTTCTACGGCCGCGCGGTGACGACGCGCGAATACGCGCTCATGGCCTCCGGCAGCCGCGTCTGGATAGCCCCTGGAGGCCGGGTCGATCTGCGAGGCTTCAGCGCGTCGCTCTACGTGCTCGGCCAGACGCTCGAGCGCTTCGGAATCCGGGCGCAGTTCCTGCGCCGCGGCAGCCACAAGACCGCCCCGGAGCTGTTCACCGACCGCGAGGTCTCCGAGGCCCAGCGCGAGACGGTCGGCCACATCCTCGCCGACGCTCTGGAGACTTCGGTCGAGGCGATAGCCCAGGGGCGCAATCGGCCAGCCGACGAGGTGCGCCGGCTCGTCGACGAAGGGCCGTACACCGCGAGCCGCGCGCTCGCCGTCGGCCTCATCGACGGCGTCGGCGACAGCGACGATCTCGAGAAGGCGCTCGCCGAAGGCAAGGAGAAGAAGGCCCGGCTGGTCCCCATCACGCACTACCAAGGCTCCTCGCCCTTCCGCGCTCGCTACAAGCGGCCCCTGCCGCTCCCCGCGATAGGCGTCGTGCGCATCGACGGGGTCATCAAGCTCGGCGAGAGCCTCGACGCGCCGTGGGCCCCGCGCGCTGCCGGCTCCGACACGGTCGCGCACGCGCTCCAGCGCGCCCGGGAGGACCGGCGCATCAAGGCGCTCGTGCTGCACATCGACAGCCGGGGCGGCTCGTCGCTCGCCAGCGAGCTGATGCTCAAGTCGGTCAAGCGCGTCGCCGAGAAGAAGCCCGTCGTCGTCTTCGTCGACCGCGTCGCCGCGAGCGGCGGCTACATGGCCGCGCTCGGCGCCACGCACTTCATCGTCGCCCCCAACGCCATCACCGGCTCTATCGGCGTCTTCAGCGGCAAGTTCGAGCTCTCGCGCCTGATGGAGATGCTCGGGGTGGGCAAGGCGGTGCTGCGCATGGGGGCGAACTCCGCGCTCGAGTCTCCGTTCGAGCCCTGGAGCGATGCCGAGCGCGCGACGCTCGACCAGGAGATCGAAGAGACCTACCGCGACTTCCTGCGCGCGGTGGCCGATGGCCGGCGCATGCCTGTCGAAGAGGTCGAGCCGCTGGCCGAGGGCCGGGTCTACACCGGGCGGCGCGCGCAGGCGCTCGGACTCGCCGACGAGCTCGGCGGCTTCGAGGACGCGGTCCGCAAGGCGGCCGAGCTCGCGAAGCTCAGGAAGAGGCCGCAGGTGGTGGCGATCGGAATCCCCTCGCGCTCGTTGCGGGCGCTGACCGGGCCCAAGGCGACCGAGGTGTTCGAGGCGCTGCGCCCCCTCGAGGCCGAGCGGGTCTTCGCGCATGCGGGCTGGTGGCCGCGCATCGAGCCTGAGCCCTGAAGAGGTGTCGAAGAATCCTTCGAGCGATACCCGGTCAGCCCGAGCCCCTTCGACAGGCACAGCCCGGGCTGACGCCCGGAACCCGAGTGATCGGTCGCAGGTTGAGCGCATAGCAATGCGCCCGTCGAGAAATCGGGCAGATGCGCGGGCGCTCCCGGCGGCCGGCACGAAGGCCGGCCCGAGGGAATCGTGCGGCAGCGCGACGAATCTCGAGGCCAGTAGTTCAGGAGGCCGAGCTTGCGAGGCCGAAGTCGAAGCCCCACAACTCGGCCTTCATCGTCCCTCGGGTGGCTACGAGGTGAGCTGGGGACGGGCCGATTTGGCGGAATTTCGCGATATCCCTCGAGGAACACGGCCGCACGGTCGCGCTCGCCACGGCGGCGCACCGATCGCTCGCTACTGCCACTCGGCGAGCAGCGCCTCGACCTTCCGATACTTGCGCAGCAGCTCCTCGCGCCGGGCCGAGAAGAAGATCATGAAGCCGACGACGAGCAGCCCGAGCGCGGTGAGGAACGCCGCGCCGGCCTGGTGGTGCTGCAGCCCGAAGCGAATCATGTTGCCGAGCACGCAGGTCACCAGGAACGCAGTGCCCAGGTAGAGGTAGGCCCGCACGCGCAGGGCGATGCCGACGGCGACCCCGACGACGCACAGCAGCGCGCACCAGAGCGCGTAGCTCAGGTGACCGAACGCGGTGAGCGCCGGATAGACGCTGCTCAGGTAGATGCCGAGCACGCCGACGGCCCGCAGCCTCGACTGCCAGAGCGAACCGAGGCCCTGCCGGAAGAGGTGGGCGAGCACGACGAGCGTGGCTCCGGCGGGGATGACGTAGAACTGCGCGTCGTGCGCCCCGCCAATCCCCGCGCGCAGCCAGAGCATCGCGAGCGCGAGGTTGAAGGCGACCGCGGCGAGCACGCCCGAGACCTTCCCGCGGTTCTCGACCGCCGAGAGCGCGGTGAGCTGCACGGCGATGCCGAAGAGCAGCAGCGCGCCCGACAGGCTTGGCTCCGGCTCGAGCAGCAGGGCGCCGGCAATCGGCATCAGGAGCGCGAAGCGGCGCGCCGGCTCGGAGAGCGCCTGCAGCCCGAGCCGCTTCACGGCAGCGTGAACCCCCAGGAAGAGGAAGCCGAAGACGAGGCCGGCGAGTGTGTCGGCGTCGGAGCGCTCGGCGGCCGCGCCGAACAGCCCGGTCTGTACGCGCAGGGAGAGGTAGAGGGCGACGAACGCGGCGAAGCCAGCATAGGCGAGAGGCCGGCTGCCCGTTGCCTGGGCCCGGCGCACGCAGAACCAAGTCAGGCCGAGGATGGCCAGGGTCGAGGTCGCAAGCTCGGTGCCCCCGAAGCGCACGAGCGCGAGGCCGGCGATCCACTCGCCCGCGGCCAGCGCGGCGTAGACGAGCGCGACGCGGGAGGCATGGCGCTGCGCCGGCCCGCTCTCGAGCTTCCTCGCCAGCCTTTCGACGCCCATCGCCGCGAGCACCATCGCCAGGGCGAGGAAGGGCAGGATGGTCGCGGGAGGCCTTCCGGTCGAGAGGCGAATGCCGGTGTGGAAGAGCGCGAAGTGGAGCGCCACCGGCAGCAGCCCGGCCAGCGCGTGGCGCGACCAGCGCGACCCTCCCGCCGCGCGGATGCCGAACACGACGGTCGCGAGGCCGAGCGACACCGGCGCCGCGAGCAGCGCCGGGCGCAAGCCGGTCGACGCGATGCCGAGCACGGCGAACGCCACCAGGTACGGCGGCAGGATGCTCGCCACCGCGCGCTGTCCGGCTCGCTCGAGCTCGATGCCCAGCCTGCGGAGTAGCCGAGGTCCAAGCTCCCTGGCGAGCGCCGCCTCGAGACCGGCGAGCGCGACCGCCGCCAGTCCCGTGAGGTAGGGCCAGGCCTCGCGGCCCCCGAGCATCCACAGCCCGATGGCCAGGAGGAGCAGCGCCATGTGCCACGAGAGGAGGGACGGGCGCCGGCGGAGCTGGTGCCAGGCGGTGAGCGCCTGCGCCGCGACCATCGCCGCGGTCAGCGCAGGGTCGAGCCCGAGCGCGAAGGCGACCCAGCGGCCGAGCGAGAGCGTGGCGAGCAGCGCGAGGGCGACCGCGGTACCGGCGACGGCGGTCCCGAGCAACAGGCCTCGCGCGCGGCTCTCCGCGGAGGGCTCTGCGTCCTGATCGAGAGGGAAGCCCGCGGCCCTCAAGAACGACAGCAGCGCATCGAAGCGGCTGCGCGGCGAGGGGCCGGTGAGCCAATAGAGGAGGTTGAGACCGGCGAGCGCCGCGAGGAACGAAAGCTCGAGCCTCTCCGGCGCAACGGCGAGCGAGGCAACGAACGTGGCGGCCATGATCGGGATGAGCGCCTGCCAGCCGGTCGCGACGAGCGCCAACGCGGCGATCGCGGCGGCCACGCCGACGATGAGCGCGGGCGGAGCCCCGCTCGGCGGGACGAGCTGAAAGGCGATCGCGAGCGCGGCCGCGACGAGCGCGGTCGTGGCGAGCGTCTGTCCGCAGAGCGGTGCCTGCTCCTCGTCGAGTCCGAAGAGGAGCCGGCCGAGGCGCGGGAAGCGGCGAAGCAGCACGGCGCAGCCTGCGACGGCGAGAGCACCGAGGACGATTGCGAGCGCGCGATGGGCAGCGCCGCTCTCGGCGCCGATCGCCACGAGCGCGCTCGCTGCGGCGGGGCCGAGCAGCAGCGCGGTCGGGAAGACCCGCGGCGCGATCGCGAGCGCGAGGCCGACGAGGGCTGCGCAGGCCGACAGGTGGGCCGAGAGGGGCATCGTCATCGCGGCGATCAGCGCTGCGGCGAGCCCGGTCCCGGTGAGGACCTGCGCGGTGGGTTTCGAGTCACAGGCGAAGACCCTCCGCGTCGCCCCGGGCGCGTTGCGAAAGACGGCACCGAGCGTCGAGAGCGCGACCGCAAAGAGCGCGAGGAGCAGCGGGCGGGACAGCCCGGGCAGCGCGCCCCCGACGGCGAGCACCGCGGCGACCGCGGCGGGAACGAGCAGGAATGGCGTGGGGAAGGAGCGCGGGGCCAGGAAGAAGGCGAGGCCGACGCAACCGAGCACCAGCGGCGCGTGGAGCTCGAGGGCGGGCCATTCGCCGAGGAGGCTTATCCCCGCGGTGGCCGCCAGCGCGAGGCCGGTGCCGGCGAGGACGTGGGAGACCGCCGGAAGGCTCGCCAGCACGCAGCGCTCTGCCGCGCGGGGATAGCGGCGCGCGAGCGCTCCGAGCAGGGCTCCGGCCACGCCGCACAGGGCGAGCAGCAGGAAGGCGTGCCGCGCATCGCTCGGCAGAGCGAGCGCCGCCCAGCCGGCGACGAGCGCCGCGCCGAGCCAGCCCGCCCTGCGGTCGACGCGCGGCGCGAGGGCGTAGAAGGCGAAGAGAGCCGCGGCCGGGAGGGCGAGCGCCGGCGCCTCAACCTCGCCAAGCTCGACGAGGATCGCGGCGGTGAGGACGGCGGCCGCCGCGTGCAGGTGAGCGAGGATGCCGAGGGCGAATCCAGACCGCTCGACCCCGAAGACGGCCCGGGCCAAGGCGGGCGCCCGCCGGTCGAGCAGGACGAAACCGAAGTGCGCGTGCGCGACGAGGACCAGCATCAGCGGCAAGGCCGAAGAGGGCAGGGCGAAGCCGATGGCGCACGAGCCGAGTGCAGACGCACAGGCGAGCCACCACGGTGAGCCGTTGAAGCGGACGAGGACGAAGAAGGTCGCGGCCGCGACCGCGAGGGTGAGGCTCGCCGGCTCGCCTCCGTCGATCGCGAGCAAGGCGGAGGAGAGGCTCGCGACAACGGCGGCGAACGAGGCGCCGAAGACAAAGGGCAGGGCCGCCTTTCGCGGCTCGAGGGTGAGGAGCGCCGCGGCGAAACCCTGGCGGCGCGCGAGCGCGACGGCGAGCGCGGCGAAGCCCAGGCCAAGGCACGAGAGCGCGAGCGGGATCGCCAAGCCGCCCCACCGCTCGCCCGCCGCGATGGCGACCGCGACCATGGTCGCCAGCACCGGGACGTAGAGGCGCCAGGCCGACGATTGCCTGCGCGCCAGGGCGCCTCCAGCCAGGGCGAAGGCCGCGGCGAGGAGTGCGGGCGCGCGCGGCTCGAGCTCGCTGGCGAGCGCGATCGCGGCCCAGGTCGCGAGGCGGCCGACGTGCGCGAGCGGCTCGCGAAGGGCGCCCCAACTCTGCGCGCCGAGCGGTATTCGAACGCCGAACCAGCGGCGCGCCTCCACTCCGCTCGCCGGGCTCTCGCGCGAGCCGGAAGCGATCAAAAAGGCGAATCCCAGCCCCATCGCACACCACGCGAGCAGCCTTTCCGGCACGCCGCCGAGGTGGAGTCCGCGCAAGATGGCGAAGACTCCGACCGCGAGCCCGGGGTAGGCGAACAGGGAAGAGCGGGCCAACAGGCTCACGGCGAGGCAGGCGGCGGCGGTCGCACCCGCGGCGAGCGCTCCGAGGGCGCCGCTTCCCGCGACGAGAAGAAGCAGCGCACCGGCCGCGCCGGCCAGGGCCAGCTCGAAGAAGGACTGCCCACGCGTGTCGCTGGTCAGTCGAGAGAGGAGGACCAGGGCGAGGGAGGCGAGCGCCAGGCCGAGCTGTGCGGCCCCGGCGTCCGACCGCCAGGCGAGCCCGAGATCGCCGCCGAGGGCCAGCACCGCGGCTCCCGCCAGATAGGCGAGTCGGGGATGGCCGAACCAGAACGAGGCGCCGAGAGACAGGAGCGCCACCACGGCTGCGGTCGCCGCCGCGGGTCGAAGGTCGTCGCCGAGGTGCGCCCAGACCAGGAGCACGACGGCGAGCCCTGGCGCGAAGAGGCGAAGGGCCTTCTGCGCGTACTCCGCTCCCGAGGCCTGCGCCTTGCGATAGACGAGCGCGAGCAGCGCGAGGTAGCCGAGGCTCGCGAGTCCGCCATAGTTCCAGGGCAGCCGCGCGCCGGGCGCGTAACCGGTCACGCTCTTGACGCCGTCGACGATGGCGAGCAGCCAGTCCGCCCGGAAGAAGCCGCTCGCCGCGTGGTAGGCGAGCCAGCCGACGAGCACCGCGAGGAAGCTGAAGACCGAAGAGCGGTGCCGCGCTGCGCCCTGCGCGAGCGAGACGGCGAAGAGAGTGCAGGCGATGGCGAAGCTGACGCGGTTGGAGGCCGAGGCGGCGGAGGCCGAGACGAGCGCGGCGTAGGCGAGCAGCTCCAGCCACGAGGGTGTCGGCCTGGGCGCGAAGAGCTTCCTCTCAGCCCGCAGGACCAACGTGCCGAGCACGGCGGCGAGCGGGCCGTAGTGCGCGATGCCGAGCGGCGCTCCCCCGGAGAGGCCCTGATAGTGGACGCGCACGAGGAGCGCGAGCGCGAGCCAGCCGAGCCCCACCCCGGTGAACGCCGCGTGGCCCTTGTCGTCGCGCAACCGGCCGAGCAGCGGCACCGCGAGCCAGAGGATGGCGATGCCGATGGCGTCGATGGTCGCCAGCGCGAGTGCCGACCGAGCGAGCGGCGCGACGGCGAAGAGAACGAGCAGTCCCCAGGCCGCGAGCGCGAACTGGCCGCTCGCGCGGGCGCCGAAGACCTTCGCGCAGGCGCGGACGAGCAGCCCCATCGCCACGACGCACGCCGTCGCGACCAGGGCCCAGAGCCCGGTGTGCTCGACGCGCAGCGGCCCGGCGGCGAGGACCACCATGGGCGCCATCGCGCCGGAGATGGACGCGAGCACCCTCCCTGCGAGCGTGAGCCCGCGGCTCATCGCGAGGTGGCGCCCGATCCACCAGAAGCCGCAGGAGTACGCGCCGAGCAGGCCGGTGACGAGCAGGGTCCGCGCGGTGCCCTGCGACTCGGCGACGAAATAGAACGACCCCGACAACAGGAGGAAGGCGCCGACGAACCAGCCGATGTTCTCGTAGAGGAACGGGCGCCAGAAGCTGTGCCAGGGAGACTCGCGCTCGATGAGCGCCTGCTCGGTCGTCAGCGGCGCTTCGGGGACATCGACCGGCTCGCCCATCGCCGCGGCGACGGCGAGGACGACCTCGCCTCCGGTTGCCTCGAGCGTAGGCGCTGGAATCTCGAGAGCCCGAGCCTCGGTCGCCTCGAGCTTGTCGAGGAGCTTGGCCTCGTCTACGGATTGGAGCCCGTCGCCCCCGGTCACCCCGAGCGTAGGCCGAGCTTGCGAGGCCGAAGTCGAGGGGCCCTCCGGCTCCGCTCCCGCGGCTGGCGCGTCGGGAGCTCCGCCCAGGGCGAGCGGGGTGGTGGAGTCGCCCCCGGTCACCTCGAGCATGCCGAGGGGCTTGGCCTCTTCGACAGATTCGAGCTCGTCGCCCCCGGCCACCCCGAGCGTGGTCGCTTGAATCTCGAGAGCCCGAGCCCCGGTCACCCCGAGCCCCTCGACCGGGCTCGGGGCAGGCGAAGTCGAGGGGCCCTCCGGCTCCGCTCCCGTGGCTGGCGCGTCGGGAGCTCCGCCCAGGGCGAGCGGGGTGGTGGAGTCGCCCCCG
>ENA-UOOR01001974-UOOR01001974.1-fermentation-metagenome-genome-assembly--contig:-NODE-1974-length-22198-cov-20.216818_pt1 | contig 22198 bp, 36 predicted proteins | sample MGYA00245780_ERZ724029 | MGnify/ENA primary metagenome ERZ724029 (study PRJEB28704, sample SAMN03018315) | fermentation metagenome | biome: anthropogenic terrestrial biome; feature: soil... | reverse complement strand
TGTAGCTGTGTATCATGCTTTGCGATTGTCTTAGTCGCCGCCGCCACTACGCCGACAAAAGCAGTGACCAGTCCAATTACAACACCGATAGGGTTAGCGGACATAGCAGCATTCCAGAGTAGCTGTGCAGCTGTGGTCAACTTAACTTTTCCGGTAAGTACCCCCATCAAAAGAGTTTTTACGCTAATCGCTCCGGTACTGGCCAATAATGCAGCCGTTTCGGCAGATGTAGCAACTGTACCTTCTTTCGTGATAACGTTTCCTGCTTCGTCTACGGTCATACCAGCCCTTACCGCTGCGGCACGTATCAATTCAGCCTGTGCATTTTTTCCGAGCACAATAGTCAACGCTCCGTATGTGGCATCAATATTCCGGATAGCAGAGTCTGCCGCTTTGAAGTCGGCTGCAACCTTTTTTGTGACGCTCATAGCCGCCATTACCGTCTTAAATGTGGCAAATCCTCCCGCCGCCGTAAGTGCAGTAGCACCTAGCACGTCCAGATTATTAACTACCAGCTTAATCCCCGGTGCCGCAATCTTAACCGCTGCGCCGGTACCTTTTCCGACAACTTTCAAAAACTTTTCGAAGGTCTTTGCACTGTCCAGTAATCCGGTACGCATATCTGGCAATGCACCATTGGTCAGACCGCCGTCAATTTCTTGGATAATTGCCACCATGCCTCGGGCTGTAGCGGCTTTCATGTTGTCAAACGTTCCGCCCCAGCTTGCACCGGCTTCTTTTGCGGCTCCTGCTACACTCTGGACACCGTTTGTACCCTCACGCATGGCATTTTCTACAGTCGTTAAAAACTCCTGTGCACTGATACTTCCTGCGCTTAAATCGTCTTGTACGGACGCTGAATCCCTACCCACTGCCTGTGCATACATGCCAACAGCATCAATGCCGACGTCAAACAACCGGTTCAGTTGTTCCATTTCCACAGAACCTTTGGTGCGCATCTTGGCGAGTGCGTCCATGACCGTTTCTAATTGTTCGTTGGTGCCTTTGCCGTAAAATGCTACGGCATCCATCCAGCCTTCAACCGACCGGGTAGCATCACCGATATGCATACCCCTGGTCACAAAATCCTGCGTAGCTTTGGCAGCCACATCAAGACCGTAAGCGGTGCCTGTAGTGACTCCGGACAATCTGTCCAATGCCTTATTGGCTGCATCAGAAGAACCGGTCATACGGGTCATGGTACGGTCGAACTGCTCCATGGTATCAATACGTCCAAACGCTTTGTCGAGGGATGCCCTGGCCGTACTTGCGCCCACCTGGATAAGCTTGAAAGCACCAACACCCTTAGCAATGTCCATAATGGATGTTTTAGCCTTTGCAGAGCCTTTGTCCAGGCCTTGCAGACTGGACTGTGCTTTATTCATTTGTGATGTAAATCCGTTGTCTATGGCACTTAATACCGCTTGTACGCTATAACTTTCCATCTGCTCCCTCCTCTCTCAACTGTTCTAATCGTCTGGCCACCTGTCGCAATCCGGAATCACATGCCTTAAATCCGCCGGCTTTTTTTACTTTGGAAATCCGTGCATCGTAGTCAAAAAACTTATCAAACCGTTTGTATACCAGCTCTGATTTATCCTTGCCTATCGCCCGTTCCGCTTTAATTTCTCGCATCAGCCATGCCTGCAGGTGCAGCTCGTATTCCCGGTCAACCTGTTTCAAGAGATTACCCTGTAACCGCAGGCGATATTCATACAGGCTCATCTCCTCGGCTTCGCGAAGCGTTGTTACTCCCAGCAGCCGGAAACAGTTAACAATCAGTTCTTCGTAGGTTTCTTTGGAGGACTTTTCGGCTTCTTGCCTTTCTCCTCTTCCTGGATTTCCTTCATCATGTTCAGAAGCGCCTCCACCTGTTCCACTCGGCTCCTGGTAACATTCGAGTTTTTTAGCTCACTTAACACCTCCTCGAATAACTTATCGATATCCTCGCATGCTTCAATATAGGTGTCTACCTCATCCCTGGTAGGTCTGTTGTCCTCAGTTGCGGTTGCGGAGTAGAGAAAATCAGCCAGCGTCACCGGATCGTGAGAAAATATCAAAGGCACTCTGTCTTCAAGCGTTGCGCCGAACTTCACGCCATTTTTTTCAAAATAATACTTTTCGTCCAGTTCGCGGATGAATTTAAGACCAAATCTCAAAGTATGGTCAATACCATTTATTTTAATCTGCATAGTTTCCTCCATAAAATTGGAGCGACAATACGCCGCCCCTTGCTTAATCAGCTGCCAGATTCGATTTCTGTGTCTTGGAACGCATACTGAATCGTAGCGATTTCGTCAGCCGTCAGCGTCACTTCGCCGTCCTGTAATTCACCATCGACGTTGAATGTAGTCGTGAACTGTGCAGCTTCTTCCACGTTCGCCGGGTCTTCCCATTCCGTCAAGCGTCCACGACCATATTTTGCCTTGTACTTGTTATCTGTGGTTTTATTGCCCAGGTCAATCTCCCAGACCTCAAGCAGTTCCCTTTTAAGCACGCTCTGCCGCAACATCTCGTTAACTTCATCCCTGGTGGAGATTGCAGAAATTTCAATCGATGTGGTCAGCCCGCCATCGTAGTTGATAGGACCGTCTTTTGTCATTTGACTGTCTGCATTGGTGTCATACGTGATGGTATGCTCAATTTGCAGTGCCAGCTTTGCTGCCTTTTTCGTTGCAGCATCTTCGTATCGGCGGAACTTTAAAATCTTCTCTTTGCCGAAAATAGGTGTTTGCATGTTTACCTCCTAATAAAATTGCGCAGTGACATCCAACACGCCGTGCCATAGAGCGGTTCCGGTGGACGTATCCTGCAAGATTTGTAAGTTACATTGATTCAAGGGGGTCAACCACCGTAATGACTCTGTGGTCTTAATCCCTTTAATTTCCATTAATAGCTTGTTAACTATATCCGATACCTGTTTGCGCTTGCCGCCCTCCCCCCACACATGCAGAGTCAAGGACACGCTACCCAATATCGCTGTTTTGGTAGCCCTCGGTATCAATATTGCTTCGCCAACCTCAATGAAGGGATAGGGCACATCTTCGAGCGGTTTATATGGGTATGTGTCATAGTGATTATTTAGACATAATTGAAAACAGGCATCGTAAAACTGCTGGTCTGGTTGCTTCATATCATTTCACCAGCCTTTGCATGTCGTTTTTAAATTTTGCAGACTGGATGCGAAAAGCAGGACGTACGTGTGGTGTTCCAGCCATGTATCGGGTACCATACTCTTGATAGGGCGCATATTCTGCCTCGCTGGTAACTTTGGCTGCCATACCCTGATTTTCAATATCCAGACGTATGTTACGTTTCAATGCGCCTGTATCGACCGGGGCGAAACGCTGGGTTTTCTGATGCATCTCTGCCCCATTAACCCTGACAACTTGTTTAACATCTTCTAAGGTAGCACACTTTTTAAGGTGCGCCATCAGCTTATCGATGCCCCTGATTTCTAGCCCACTGCTCATTGCTTCACCTCTTCCACGATTAGGGTTTGTTTTCCCTTCAGGTCCGTGTGACTGGCGAACTGATACTTAACGTCCTTATAATACAGGTAGTCCCATGGCTCCTTGTACGGACGCAATAGTCGTATGACCTTGCGCTTTTTCTTATAGTCCCCGAAGAGTGCCTGCGCCCGATCGGTGCCTAAGTCTGTAATGCTGACATCTAACGTGGTCTTGATCTCTGTCTGTGGCTTATCCTCGCCCAGTGTCGGATCGTAGCCACCGGGTGTAAGCCGCACGAAAGTGATCCGGTCTAAATACCTCACAGAAACCTCACCACCCCTCTCTTATTACTCTCTTGCATAGTAAGCCATGCTTGAATTGCGGAGAGATACGGGGCAATATCATCCCCGTATGTAATACTCTCGCCCTCCTGGCTGTAGCTGGCCATACCTTCATTCCCGATCCGGTTAAAGCGTACAATTGCAAGCTCTGTCACGATGTACTGCAATGGATCCGGAACAGTCGTTACATCGGCTGGCAGATAAGCAAGCACCTGTCTCCCTGCATTAGCAATGATCAGGTTTAGCTTGCTGTCCATGTCGGTATCAGTAATACCCAACAGGAGTTTTACATCGTCAAGTGCTGCCATCTAATCACCTCGCTTACGGGGTTACTGGTGCTTCTGGTTCTTCCACCGTAATCACCGCAATTGCATCCTGATATTCTGCAAAGAGCCTTAAGCCCATAATTGCATAGGATTCAGACAGTGCACGGCTGTAATTGCCCTCGGTATGGAATCCAATCAGTCCAGTTTCAGAATCCGTGGTGTACGGCAGTCCTGCCTGCGCAAACTCGGAATCACCTGGATCTACATAATAACCAATGATGTTATTAATAGGCGTTGCGATGATCTGTCCTTCTTCCAATTCGGACGAAATGAATACGACATCTGCCCCTAGGAAGTTTTTCACGTAATCCATACCGAAAGCGGTCTGGATCGTGATCTGTGCGGCACCGACATACTTGTACAGGTCAAGAGTATTCACCCACACAGCAACGCCTGTGGCCGTTCTGTGTATCTTCTTAAACTTGTCCTTTACTTTTCCAATCGCCATTGCGATTCCCATCTGCCAAGTCGTTTCGGTAGATGTCAGAGTTCCCGTTTTGAGGAAGTCGTAGAACCGGTTCAGTACGATATCCTGCAGCTCTGTCTTGAACTCTTCGTCTGTCATGGCAACAGCTACATCATAGCCATGCTCTGCAATAGCCTCGGCAGACACGCCTTTTCGATATTTCTCAATATCAATAGAATCGTAAGGTGTCTCTTTTACTTCAAACTGGGAAAGCGGGATTTCCTCGCCCTCGGCTACCGTCCCGCTCTTTAAAGTGCCGGTTGTTTTCTTTGTCTTTAAGGTGGTTCCGTTCCCTTTTTTGATAAATCTGGAAATGCCCATGATATCCGTCAGGGCTTGCAGATTTTTGGAGAAGGATGTAACAAAATCAATTTCTCTGGCTGCCACCGTGATCTGCGCTTTGCCGGTCATCCCCGCCGGCGCTGCAAATAACTGTAAATCAAATTTCTTTGTATGCATGTTCTTTATCTCCTTTACTGGAATAAATTAATATGTTCTGTGATCATTCTCTGTCTTTCGGCACGGTCTTTGATTGCAAGTATCTGTTCTTTGGTTACTGTTCCCTTTCCACCTGTTCCGGCTTTCGGGGAATTGCCCTTTAAAGCGTCCTTGACGGCACCTTGGACAGATTCTTTAAACAGCTTCGTAAATGATTCCACTGCTGTCTTTGTGTCCGCTGCATCGTCTGACACCAGATGTGACAGGAGTTCATCAGGAATCGTGATCTCCTCTTCGGAAAGCATCTTCCGGGCTGTCTTTGACATATCGGAAAGAGCATTTGCCCGCTTCAAGTCTGCGATCTCTTTTTCGAGTTTCCTGGCTTTATACTCGGCCTTCTCTTCCTTTGTCATTTTCGCCAGCTTTTCAGCCTCGGACAGCTTATCATCCGTCAATGCCTGCCACTTCTCCTGTGCGGTTGTGACCGCTGTGTTAATTGCTTTCTGCACCCGGCGATCAAACTCCGCCTGATTGCCTTCACCTTTCAGGAAATTGTCAAATGATACCGGGCCGTTGCCGTTACCACTTCTGGTCCCTGCACCACCTTCCTCTTCTGTTCCGCCACTTGCACCTGCCCCGTCTCCGTCGCCATTACCGTCACCGGCCCCAGCTCCGTCTCCCTCTGCGAATAGCTGCAGATCAAAAGGCTTCTTTGTTTCTCTCATCTCTAAATAAATTCTATTTCTCATAAAATCCTTTCCGTGCCCGCTCCATTCACTTAGTGCCCAGAGCGTTCACTGTAGTTTAATGTCAATTTCGGACAAGTTTTAAACAAGTCGCACATAATCTGGATGGGTACTTGCAACACCGCAAATGCCCAGAAAAAAAGAATCTACCAGAAGTTTTGACTTTTCTGACAAATCCTTAATTTTTAAAATGAATACGCCCGGCGCAATTGTGTAATCTGGCCTATCACCTGTCAGCCCCTCTATGGATGCGATTAAGCCCTGCGTTAACGTGGATACTGCGGCACACACGATATCTTGTCCTGGTGGGGCATATCCTGAGTGACCAAGCACTCTGATTTCGTCCTTTTGGACGCTTACATTAATCATGTTACCTCCTATTCTCTTTCATCTTGCTATTTTCTTCCGATTCCACCATAATGTACTTACAGGCTTGCTAAAGCCGAGTACATACGAAAGGAGGCCTCTCTGTGAAAATGAAGATAAAAGGGCTTGACGAACTTGAAAAACAGCTCAAGCAAATGGAAAAGGGTGCAAAAGAATTAGATGGGACTCACAGTGTACCGTTTGGTGAGTTATTTACACCATCTTTCATGAAAAAATACACATCCTTTTCTTCTATGGACGAGTTGTTAAATGCGGGCGGCTTTAAAGTTGAATCTCAGGAAGATTTTAAAAATATTCCCGAAGATGAATTTGACAAGCATATTGCTACAAGCACTAATTTTAGCACCTGGAAGGATATGCTAGGCAAAGCAAGTCAACAGTATGCCGCAAAGAAATTAGGCTTCTAATTCAGATGATCCTGAAAGCGATGTAATGGCTTGCTGGGCTTCATGCAAAAGCTCAACAAGTCTCTTCGCTTTTTCTATAGCATCATCTATTTCCTTGGTGTCAACCCTGAGATCAATTGTATAGTCCATTACAGTTACCTCCTATTCTCCAGACATTGCCCGTCCGGTGGCAGATATTTGGATCACCGCCTTTCAATCGTCCTTATTCGGTGGATAGCTGATTTCAATGGATACTGACCTTGAGCCATCATCATAGTTAGTTACATTAACCTGTATGCTTTCGGTATCATCGATTTTTACACTTTTTAGGATTTTGCATCCCAAGTCTACTATTTCTTTCTTTTCCATTTTCTTGCACCTCCTTAAAATTGCGTACAAAAATAGCACCGGCCATTACTGACTGATGCTATCTATTGGTCAATTACCTCGAAATACTTTGGGGGATATAAATAGTCCTCCCCGGAATCATCCACGATGCGGTACCAGCCCTTTTCAGTGGCCAGAACTTCATAGACTTTGTCATGAGTTAATACCAAGAATTCAGTTTTCCCCAAATATTTAACTTTCATCCAACCACCTCTTTACCTTAAATTTTACTTTGCCGACAGATTCTTCCTGGAACCAATGCACTTCAGCAGGATATTCTTCTTCCGTGTCTTCGCCCACTAATACGCCCTCGCCTTTAACATGTTGCCACTTTGAAACATCGCCACCGTATTCCTCTGTAAGCCCTTCTGGGACACCGTCATGAAGTGGGTGCTTTGTTCCCTTGCCGGCAAAAACCTCTGCGTTCTGTATGTGGGTACCCGGCGCAAATTCATACTCAATGCCGGTTGTCTTATCAACAACTTTATAATTTCTAGCCTTTGCTCCGACACTCCTGTGTATAATTATGTCCTTTAGTTTTATTGTATCATCTTTACCGGATTTTACAATACCTTTCGATTGGATTTTGTGCTCCTGTGCTTCGATTTCGGCAAGTCTTGCCTCCAGGACTTCTCGGTCAGCGTAGGCAGCAGTGCTGCATCGGCAGTTCGGATGCATGGGGCTGGCATTTGTCCCAGGCATCATCTTTCCTACTTCAAAGACTTTATCATCCAGGGCTTGGCATACAGGACAAGCGGTCGGTTCAGCAATAAAAACATACTTATCATATCCGTTACGCTCATAGGACTGTTTCTGTGCTTCTGTCTGCACCCGTGCAAGCTCCGTCTGCATCAGCCGCTCTGCATTGTTCCGGCTAACCCCAAAAACTTTGGAAATATGCCTTGCCAACTGCCGGGGATTTCTCCCTTGTATTAGACCGATTTTTAATTGACTGGACAATTCCGCTTTCAGCATATCCTGATACATCCAGATTCGGTCAGAGAATTTCGCATTGCGGAAAGAAGCATTCACAATAGAATGCGCTGCCTTCTCATTGTTCAGAACCGACTCACCTAGAATCCCTGCCTGCCGTTTGAACTCCGACAGCGACCGGTCCGTCAGGGTAGTGTCAAAATATTTCTGTAATTCATCGAAGCCATCCACCAGCTCAAGCCCAATGTTTGCTTTTAAAAGCTCTAGGCGGTTAATCTTCATCGTGGCGTTATACAGTCGCATCTCCTCATTGGCTTCTCTTGTAAAGGTCTTGTTCTCTACGTACCTCTTCGCTTTGCGACCGTAGGCGTCAATGTCAAGCTGTGAGATACGTTTCTTCGCCTCGCTTAAGGATATACCTTCTTTGGTGGCATAACGAGCGTAGAAGCCATTGATCTCTTTCTGGACATTATCCATCATGTAACTATAGATCCCTTGGATTTTCTTATTATATCCCAGTTCATCTATGATGTTCTTCCGAAGCTGTGCTGCTTCCCTCTGGCTCCAATACGTTTTGCTGTCCATTATTCAACCTCTCCATTAACTGTTGATCCACCACGCTGCTCTGTTGTTTCTCCTTCTCCTGATCAATCTTCTTAATCTCATTCTGCGCACTGTCCACAATTGACAAAGTTGATAACTGAGTCTCTTGTGAGACAATACCGTCCAGATTCTGTGCAATCTCAGATTCTTCCAGAACATTCGCAGGGAAGTTCGGAGTGAAATAATAATGGAGTTTCAGCCAGTCGTCTTTCTTCATGCCTGACACCGGATTGCTGAAGATCAGTTTGTATCTCCGGTTCATGCCGCTTGTAAACTTTCGCTCCTCTGTCTTTTCCAGATTGCTCATTGCCTGCAGCTTATACTTTAATGCGATGCCGGTTGTCTGGCCAAAGTTCTGATCAGAGATGTTCGCCACCATTGAGATCTGAAAGATCAACTTCTCCAAACGGTCAATCAAATGTTCCTGCGTGGCATCTCCATCAGGTTTCTGCAAAAAATCAACTTCCGGAAGAATATCCTTCAATGCTCCCGGAAAATTAATGATCCTGTTATCTCTGATATCCTTGATTGATTCCTCATCCACAATCGCTCCGAGTACTTTCAGGTAGGCATCAGCAAAGTAGTCCACGTCATTCGATTTCTCACTGATCGCTTTGTTATATGCATTGATCATGTTGAGAACCGGCTCAAAGATTCCCATGTGCTCCTCGTTTTCAACGTACTCAACGGCAGGAACACCGTCAAATCCATGTATCTTATCTTCCGGATCCCAGGTAAGCTTACCTTTCTGTGTAAAATATCTGACTCGAGTATCATCCGATATACTTCCGTGTAGCACGCCATCGGCATCCTTATACAGTCTCGCAAAATACCGAGGCCGGCAGAGGATCGAATCATCATAGATCATGAAAGCTTCCATCGGAGTCAGGTATGTAATGCCAATGTTGGCCTGATCATCCACATAGTACATCTCATATCCTTTACCGTAAATCTTGCAGATTTTGGCCAGCTCAGAGTTGTTGTCGTCCTGATCATTGTACTGGTCCAGCATTTCGATATACTTTCCGATGTTCTCCTCATCCGCAGTGACTTTGATCGGATTCCCAATAAAGAATCCATTCATAGTGTCAACAATGTATTTCGCAAAGTTTACTGCGATCCGATTGTCAGGTTTCCAGTCCGGCTTTTCCTTCTGGTGAAAGATCGGATAGTCTGTTCTGTATGCTTTTTCCAGTTTTGAATATCGGTTTGTGCATTCTGCAGTGTGCTGTGATAGAAACTCATTCAGCTTTATGTCTGTCAGTTCTTCATTGTTTTCCAGTTTAAACATGTTTTATATTCCTCCTTTCACCGGATTCAATTCCAGATTGTTCATATCTCGTTCAATGGAATATTCGAAAGCATCTAGTGAATCAATGTCTGTGCTGCCATCATCCAACCGGACATCCTCATTGCTTTTGGTGTCCCATACTGCATCCTGTAATGCCTGTGAGAGTGTCTCACAGTCTTCTGTGATTGAAAAGAGCCCGGCTCCCATGAGTCGGACTGTATAGTCGATTCTGTCTTTGATTCGTTCTTTCCATGCTGGCAGCACTACCATAAATGGAAATGGCTTTCTGCAAGCCTTCGTGATGCTCTGACCGAGTACTGTTTCTGCATTATCCCAGTACAGGGCTTTCGGTTTTCCATATTTCTTAACTACCTTCTCAACGAACTCTATGATCAGGTCTGATAATATGTTTGCATCGATTCCTTCTTGATAATCAACATTCATGTGCCGCTCGCTCATCACCGGCTGTACACGGCCACTCTTGTACTTTGCCGTTGCCACAAAAGAATGTCCGGATCCATTGCCCCCGAAGTCAACTCCGATTTCTATCCTTGTGATATGTTCCTTGTCTGCCTTTTGTATGAATGATTCTGGCTTGTCTGCGAACTTCCGGTAGATAGCACCTTCTGCACGCTTCCATAAGCCCTCTATCAGTCGATCATAGTAAACGGTATCCTCATATTCTTTGCAGAGGTTATAGACATATTCTGATGGCAGGAAAGGATTGTCAAAAATCCGGTACTTCTGCAGATAGATATCAGCATCCGAATCAATAAACTGTTTCAGCCAGTGTGTAGGGTTCTCAGGGTTACATGATCCATCAAAACAGCTGTACTGCTTATCTAGCCTTGACTTCAACATCTGGAATACTTCCTGATTCCACTTTGCGACCTCATCACCATAAGCATACTTGATTGAGGATCCCTGTATCTTTGCGACCTGGCTGACCTTTTCAGCACCCAGGCAATAGACATCTTCTCCACAGACTCTGGCAATGTTTCGGTTGTTGATCGTCCCGATCAGGCGATCCGTGTAGATCTCCCGCATAGGCTGCAGCACATTTCGTTCTACCGTCTCTCTGGATACTCCAAGGATCACATTCAGGCCAGGTTCACCGGCTCTTTCACGGATCCGTGAGGGAATCATGTAGGCAGTATCTACAAACGATTTACCGGACCTGACGGCTCCAGATTTAATGTTCCAGCGGTGCGATGCGCCCAGAATATATTCATTTTGTTTGCTGCTTAACTGCATCGTCATGCACCTCTTTCAATATCTGATCCAGTTTATTAAGAGCCTCGTCTTCTTCATTCTCACCGGTCATAGTCTCTTTCTTCGCCCGATTCAGTTCTATCTTGCTCTCCTGTTCGGCTATATCAAGATCATCCTTATTGCTCTGCCCAATAGTATCTTTAATAGCATTATACGCCTGGACATTGCCCATTCCAGCTTCTTTAACCATTGCCATGGCTATAATCTCTTCATATGTACTCTCACCGCCATTTGCTTTTAACATATCGGATAGGTTTCCTGCATCTGCTTCAATAGTTAGAACCCAATTCATTTTCTTTCTTAGATTGGCTTTTTCACGTCTTGTCTTGCCCGAAGCTTTTCCGCCTTTTCTGGCAAGCTCTCTCACTTCCTCCTCGCTTCGTTTATCAAACGGTATTAAGTTTTCATGTCCACTGCTCATCACCTCACCTTCCTATCTGGGCCAATTTTACGTATAGAAAAAGCACCCCGGAGGGCGCTATGTTATTTACTTTAAAATATCTATGTTTTAATAATTAGTAGTCCTCAAAATGCCCATGCGATCCCCCATTTTGTATCTGACCGATTGTATTCATCAACTTGCTTTTTTCGTTTGCAGAAAGATTGGTATTATTCTTTACCATTTTTTTAAAATCACGAATATATTCATTGGACTCAAGTATATTTTTATCAGACAAATCGTCCCTCAATAATGCTTCTAGGTTTTCATTATCTCCTGTTATAAATTCCCACGGGTACTTTTTAGTATTAATATATCTATTACTTTTTTCAATAGCGCTATAATTATTTAAAGTATCCTCCATTTTATCTATGCTATTTATAATCGTATACATCATCATTTTTATATCATCAGTAGGGGATGTTTGTCCTTTATCTGGAAACTCTGCCTTTTTAATATTTAATAATCTTATTATGGAATTAATCCCTTCTTTATTATCTTTTGTTTTATTTATAGCTTCTGTAATTTCTTCGCGGTCATTAATTACCTCTCTGTATATTAGATTTTTTCTATAGTCTAAAGTCTTAATGGTGCCGATGTCAAATATCTTTTTAGTATTTTCTTCTTGAACTAAAACTACTGGCAGGTCAAATTTAAGTCCAGCTCTATTTTGGGCACAAATTCATCACCTTCCAGTTCTCGAACTCTTTCCGTCTTTTAGCCTGCCAATATATTCCGTTATCTGTTATTTGTCCACTGGTTCTATCATGCATTTTATTATGGCTTTCATTCGACAAGCTGATTAAATTCCAGTTCTTAAACGCAAGCTCAGGATAATCTTCCAGTGGGTATATGTGGTGCACTGTTGTCGCTTCTTGATACTTTCCATACCTCTTTGCGTCTTGGCATCTATATTCATCACGCTTCAAGATGTTTGTCCTCTTGTGTTGCCATTTCTTTGTTGTATAAAATGCTTTTGTTTCTTTCGTTCGCCACCACCTCACCGTCTCTCATTCGTTTCGTTTTATTGTATACAAAAAGCACCTACCCTATATTGATAAGTGCTTATTGCGTTGTGATCCTCTCAGGACCTATTCAGTTATGTGCCGGTGCTCTTGGCATCCGGGAACTCCATATCCTTATGGAGTTAGTCAGCCACCGGGCTGTGACACCCGGCAACCGTTACATAAAGGAGGTTTATATCAATGGATCTATCTTATCCTAACTAACTTACATATACTATATAACACTCTATATGTATTTTTATATACTTCTACTCTCTTAGTATAGCATGTCAACCCTTATCGTGTCAACCGTTATATAACAGATATATCAAAAAACGTTATTGAAGTGTACTTTAGTTATTCTATAGCAATCCTTGACCGATATCCCAGCTTCTTCTGCAATCTCAATTTCGTCAATACCATTGATGTATTTCAGCGTCAATACTATTCTTAGCGTCTCATCTGGAAATTGTTCTATGTACTCTCTCGCCCGCTCAATCAACCGTCTGTTGTCCTCGTACAGCCTCCGGTATTCTAATTCGATGTCCACTCGTTTCTCTACTGTAGGTATGCCTGTAGCCTTGTAATTGCTCCCGTGTGGCATTCCGTCTTGTACAAGTGGAGATATTCCAATGTATCCGCAAGTTTCCTCATATTCGGTCTGTAGCGTTGCCAATAAGCGGTTGTTGATATGGATTTGTTTCAGTTCATGTTCCGTCATTAGCCTATCTCCTTAATTCTACCGAACACTTTCTTTTTCTTCTGCTCTCCTAGCCCACGCTCTACCTCTTCTCGAAGTCGCTTCATTAGCTTGTCCGGGTCAACTTCATAATTGACTAATGTAAGTTCTTGAAACGGATCCGACTTAAAAAACGTTTTTGCACTTTCACCATTCATTTCTACTCTGACTGTTGGTCTTTTCCCTTGCAATAGTGTTTTCTGCCATAGCTTATAATCTTTGACCGCCTGGCATATTATTGCCGCACAGAGTCTATTTGCTCCCGTATCTTGCATCTTTTACCATCACCCCTTTCCCTAATAAGTGAAACCATCTTAAACCACATATCTGCCTCTGCCTTAGATTTAAAATCTGGATAGTGCCCAGGCACCATTCGAATACCGCTTTCTAATATTTTCCTAGTGGCGTAATCTTTCACTTCTTGTGTCATTTATCAATTGCCCCAGAACTATTTATTTTCATACCATTCAGTACATCCAGATGTGATTGTGGCACTCTGTTCCGTATTGCACGGTCAGCATTTTTTCAGAATTTCTCTACGTTAAATCTATTCATCAATATCCTCCTATTAGTCCCAATCCTGCCTATTGCCGGAATTTCCTGCTATTCCATTGCTCATAGCGGTTGTTTTGCCATTAATGCCATATATACTTCTTAGTCCTTTAGTGCCACGCCCAGCACATCTCACTTCTTCACAACTGTGATAGAGTTCTATAATATCGTCAATTGTATAATTGTTTTTCTTATGATTTTCTACATAGGATTCTGCGGATTTTTTACTTCCATAGCCAGACTTTTGGAATGTTTCTATAAATTCTTTTGCATCCATCCTTATACCTCCAATATTTTCCCAAATTCAACCGTTCTCAATATTTTCCATAGCCTTTCGACTTCCGGGCTTCTCCATGCTGTCATTGCGTAGGTGTGGGCATCTTCGGAATAATGGTAATCGTTCGCCCTTAAGTGTTCTTCTGCGGCTTTCTGTGTGAGGAACATGGTATTTTCATAAATCTTCGGGACTATCTTGTACGGAATGGCTTTATATTCATCGTATCCACGTTCATCTAGCCACTCTTCAATTTCATCCGCTGTGTCAAGCCTATTGATGTCTGCGTCACCGAAGAGTTCTTCCTTTATGAATTCCAGGATTTCATCCAATCCATCAGCTACAGTGCCACATCCATCAGTATCGTACAATTCGATTCCATCTTCTTCATCTTCCACATGATACAACTTCTCGCTTCCCTTAATCACCCAATATCTAGGGTCAGCCTGTCCTAAGTTATCTTGTGTATTCATTTCCTTTTGCAGAGCGATTAAAAACTCTGATTCATCTCTGGTAATACTATGCTTTTCTGTATTATCCTCATGATATTGTAAGTTTTGATGATATATAGCCATCCTTATACCTCCTTAAATTTCAGTTTTGTTCACATTCCCCAGCCCATTGTTCTGCCATAGCCTTTGCAATTCCTGGGAATGTCTTGCTTCTATTCTTGGCTCTGTCTGTTGTAAATACTCCTCTGTGCTTCTCGCCATGTTTTTTAGAGTATGAGCCAGATGGACACCAAGTTCTTTCAGGTTCTACAACTTCCGTAGGTGCTAATTGTGGCAAACCTTTAAGCCATAGCTGTGTACGCTTTGTATATGGATGTCCGAATTGATACGGCTGTATTACTTGTGTTCGTTCTGGCAACTCATATATACGGCTTGGGGTAGGATTTTCAATCGCAATCCTTTCACAATCTGCATTGTAAAACATCATGAAAAACTCTTTTGCTTCAAGTCCCTTTTCATACCGTTCTTGATTAAGTTCATGGTTTTTCCACAAGTGTCTTGCCCCCGCATTCGTTAAGTATGTACATGGAGGAAATGCTAGAATCATATCCCATCTTCCACGTATTGCATGGGTTATATAATCATTTGTAAAGAACTCACAATCACCATTTAATAGTGGAATAACATTTTCCCTTATATGCCATTCTGGATGCCCTCCAGAACATGGCTCTATGTCACAACTGTACGCTTCATGACCTAATTTTCTCAACTCTATTGTTACCGCCTGACTTTCTTCACAGGCTACTAAAATTTTCATTCTCTTGTTGGAGTAAAGAGTACTCTTTCGTGCCGGCCGGCAAACCTCTTACTCCTTTCTTTTATTTTCTAAATGGCGGCTTACCAATCTTGGGTAGCCCTAGGACAGCTAGGTGTTACATATACTGCCATTTCCCCGACGCTGATTGCATGTTTACAAGTTTTGTATTTATCCATTTGATTGACCTCCTTTTTCAATGTTTGTCCATAATTCATCAATTGCTTTTTGTGTTCCCCACAAAACTTTTAACATGGGCGAATCTTTAAATTGTTCGTACAGTTCACCAGTCTCTTTCAAAAATAGATTCCATGTGTTATCATCTATTTGTTGGATAACTGCATATTTTTTGTATAACCTCCAACACTGGCTGAACATTTTATAGTCTTGTTTTATTTCTTGCTCCGTCATAATCTCTCCTTGTGGTAACAATCAGTAACGATTTTATTTTTGTAGTAACATCACTTTTGTTACCGCTCAAACCATTGTATTTGCTGGGTTTTTTGCTTGTTTTTGAAAAGGTAACAAAGGTAACAGTATGTTTTCCGTCTGGGGCACTTTTAAGTGCAACGCTTGTACTTTTTTAAATTTTTTTATATATAGAATCCAATGTTACCGCTGTTACCTGTTACCATTGCAATTAAAATGGTTCACATTTGTAATTCATTAGTGCGTCATAAATTTTGCCGGGAAGGTAGCACTCATAGGCAACTGCTAATCTTTTTATGTACCTCTCTTTGTTCTTTGCATAAAATTCCGCAGCATCAGAAACCGTTTGAAAAGTTCCTGTTACGTGTCCACTTCCGCTTCTTACCGTGGCTACATATTTTCCATTGCTAGCCATATTAACTCCAGTGGGAAACGGGTAGCGCCTATTTCTCTTATATGAAATCAGTGCGTTTATCCTTCCGGGTAAAAGGCAACATGTCTCTGGGCTATATATTTTATCACCATTAGAAAACAGGTCTTTATCTAGCTGAAGCTTATCGCTTCCACAATCATATAAATTGTCAATGAACCAATTTTCAAACATCTTATAATTGTTCAACCATTCCCTGCACACTATGCAATCAGCATAAGCTGGATCATTGCTCGAATAGCACCTTGCCTTCATACTTCTCCAAATACTTTCTACGTCGTACATATATCCTCCTATCAATCAAATGGCAACTCGTCCGGTGCATCTATAAATCTATCATCTGCAATCTTTTGTGTATCATCAAGCAGCAGGAACACGCACCGGTTTGTCTTTCCATCAACTTTTTTCAATTTTGTTACGTTCCCTCCCTGCGTCTGAATAATTCCCTGCCTATCAGCCCATGATAAGAATGATTTCTTCGAATATCCTTCTTCTTTACAAAGCGATTCAAAGGCCGAGTTATAGATAATCGCCCATCCGTCCTCTATAATTCCCCACTTTTCGCACTTTGTCTCCCAGTCAAAACGCTGTGCATTCATGGCAATTTTATCCTGCAAATACCGATAACAGCGTTCGTTGTCGGAAAGTTCGTTGCGGTCGATTAGAACCTTTTTAGCATCCTCCAGATTAATATATTGTCCGTCCTTAAAAATGTAATCAGTAGCTATTTTATCCGCCGTGAGAATTACAGACAGGGATATGCTTTGCTTTTGCATGTTTTCATCGGTAAGGAGCTTGTTTTGAAACTCTTGTCGGATTTCTTGTATTTTATCTGTTCCAATTTTTTCTAACGCATCGACAAACATTTTCCCAGCAAACCCAAAATTCTTTTTGACGAGATTTGCTGTTTGTTGCGGGTCTACAAAAACTTTTTCACCGCACTCCACCTCAAGAATTCTATTTATAGCACCACCTTGGTTGACATAACTATTTAGCGGTCGTTCGCCGTTAGTTATGATACAATTTTGCCAGCGGTTTTCACGGTTGATTCCCAACTCCTTGTTAGAGCGGCTCTTTCCTTTTCCGGAGCACAAATCATAGACAATTCCCTCGAAGTTGTCCCGGATTCTAGCCGATGTCTTGCTCGTATCATCTAACAAAAGTGGCAAATTATTGAGCATATCAGACCTCGCTTCGAGCGCAACATCTGTAGTTTTTAAATCTCCGATATACTGACTCTCTCCCGGATTCGCCCAGACCGATGCGGCTACCATTAAGGATACGGACTTTCCACCTTCTGTTTCTCCCCACAAATCCACAATGTAGGGCAACGTATCAAGCTTTTTTACAAGGACGCTGCTAAAAGATGCAGCAAGCAAAAATTTTACCTCCATCCGGTCTGTTTTGCGTAACTCCCGGATATGTTTAAGCCAGGTATCCTGATTTCCACTGCTTTTTATGCTTTCAAAGACTTGTTTAAATCTGGAATCTCCGTCAAATGTAATTTCCGAATCATAAGGGACAAATCCATCGCCGATCCAGCCAAGCTTGCTGGTGGAATACTGGATGCCTATGTAATCATCGTTGCTGTTTTCCACGTCAGCCAAATACTTAACAAGCAGTTTTGCATTTTCGGAAGTGACCGCGATTCCTCTTGCCGAAAGTCCCACAATCTTGTTCGCGGACGTAACCATAACTTTTGGCACAATAATTTCCTCCCAGCGGTGATTCCGCTTATAAGCAATTTTTAACTGTTCCTCGCCTGTCTCAAGATTTTTCAGCCGCTCGATTGGTAGAATTGGATGATAACACGCAATCTCGTCCAGACCGCCAGACGTTTGTGAAAAAATTCCATTTTCCGATGCAATCCATGCTCCGCAAAACATTGTGTCATATGGCCCTTCAAAATTTGTATAATTATCCACTAGGCAAACAGACTGCTTCTCTTTTTCTTCTTTTTTCATTTCCCTGTCAGCTTTTTCATAAGCTTTTAACAACTCTTCAAATTTTGTTTTTACACCTAATTCTTTTGCTCTATCGTTCAGTTTGATTTTCATCCTGGTTTTGGCGATTGGGTCTTCCTGCTCGAAAATCTCAGCAAAAATGTTGTCTTCCAGAATGCTATCCGCTGTCAGGCTTTTTAAGTCTTCCAAAAAAACACCTCCCTTCTGCTACGTATTAAGTACCTCATGTAAATACAGCTGATATTGTAGTGCGTTGTAGCAATCACACCATACAACGGACATAGGCTCTGAACGCTGTAAATACTTCCTGTAGACGCTTATAAGTGCGTTGTTGATGTCTTTTTCACGTTGCTCTTTTTCAGCCGTTAAACGACGCATATCACGCTTTTTATTCGCCCTATAGATCGCTAGTCTTGATTGAAATGTTGGTTTCTCATATGTTCCGCCAAGTGACAAAAACGCTTCTTTAAACGAGATATCATCTATCAATTGTACAAACTTAAATATGTCACCATTTGCGTTGCACCCAAAACAATGAAAATCGTTTTCATATACTTTTAATGATGCGCTACTGTCTCCTTGATGGAAAGGGCAGTGTATGAATCCCTTCCTGTCAGGATGAAAACCATATTGTTCAACGATATCTCGCATGCTGTATGTAGCCTTAATCTCATCTGTTGTCATAGTCACCACTCAATAACCGGATTATTTCTTTTCCGGTATTCTCTTTCTCACAAAACAGAAATTCAACTCCATATTTCTTTTGCATGGTACACAAAATCTTGTATAATGTCTCACCTTCCATGGCCTTAGTCTCTATTGTTTTCCAATAATGAGTATTCGGATCCTGAATACGCTTGTGCTTTCTTGGATTATCCCACCAGATAACATCTTCAAGAGATTTAACCCCTTTTCCATGTTCTACCAGAAAAATGAGCTTTATCCCCATCTCCTGCGCCCTTATAATTTCCCTGCGAAAACGTTCGTGCTGTTGGCAGACATTGCTGCAAACTTCTGTCAGATTCTGTTTCCTGTCTATGATAAGCCGGGGATTATCATAATTCATGTAATCCCCTACCATCAATTTTGATACCGGGTGCTTAATGCCTTGGCTGTCAAATTCAGCTACAATTTTTTTGATTGCTCTTGCCTTTTCCCGGCTGTCAATCTGTATAATCATGTGCACTCCAATCAGTTAAAAGGCAATTCTTCATCAACATCATCCGGGACAGTTATAAAACCATCATCAATATCACCCACACTCGGATCCTGTCCAAATCCATCATCACGGCCGTTTGCACTCGATTTTTTGCTTTCGGCAAAAGACACATTTTCGGCAACAATATCCGTTGTATAGACTTTTTGTCCGTCCTTATTCGTATAATTTCCAGTTTGGATATGTCCGTTAAGTTCAATTTTCATACCTTTGGTAAAATATTTTTCGATAAACTCAGCTGTTTTCCCAAATGCGACACAGCCTATAAAATCTGCTGATGGGCCATCCTGCTGTTTAAACCTGCGGTCACACGCAAGCGTAAATCTTGCAATTGTGCTTCCGCCGTCCGTATATCTAACTTCTGGGTCTCTGGTAAACCTCCCTGTCAGCTGTACACTATTCATCTTTTTCTCCCTTCTTATCCGGTGTCATTTCAAATTTTTTCATTGCTTTTTGAAATTGCACCACGTTCATTTCATTAAGCGTGTTTATGCTAAATAATTTGAGCAAAATTGCATCAGACAACCCTGTCCGGTCAAGTTCAGCGTTCATCGTTTTGACCATAACATCGGTTACCTTCACATCTTCCGGCCTAGGAGTATCTTCCTTTGGCCGACTCTTTTGAATAGACTTTTTGCTCTGCTGTTTTCCATGCTCTGGCTCAATTGTTTCGGCATCCGGGTCAAGCATTTCTTCTGTCGGAATACAAAAAATTTGAAAGCACAAATACTTGTATGCAATAGCCATACACTTGTTAATTGCCTTATCTGCCATATCAAGAGCCTCGCCAACTATGACAGACTCAACGCTGCTTCCATCCTCTCCATAGAGCGTGTACTTAATCTTGCAAACAGAGCGGACAATTGTTGTACCGCTTTTGGTTTTTCCTGCTTCTGTTCGTTCGTGCTCCAAAATTTCGGGCACGATAAATACCTTATTTTTGGCAAGAGCCGGGTGCAGGGCGTTGTATACATCATCGATACTCCGATATTTAAAACCTTGCTGCTTGTTTACTTTTTCCTTCCCAACTGTGCCGATGTCTTCGATTACTCCGGCAATGGCACGATATATTACAGGATAAGTTTCAACTTCATGCGTGCTGATATTTTCTACTGACACCTTAACCCTCCTTATTATCAAAATGTATAAGATTTTGTTCAACTGCCTGCGTAATAATCAAAGATGCGACTTTCCGCATGCTTAATCCGTCACTTTCTTCAACTATATCTATTAGTCTGTTATAAGCTTCTGGGGTCACCTTAATTACTGATTGACTATTTACGTATTCTCTTTTTCTCGCCGGTATATGTATTTTCCCATCACTCATCATTTTTCTCTCCTCTCAAATACAATTCCGATGCTGTTGAATGCCATTTCTACCTGCTCTAATTCTTTCGATGTGGCAATCACTTTATAAAATGCTGTTACCGTAGTGGGCTGCGTAAATGGCAGCTCGTCAATCTCATCTTCCGCCGTAAAAGGTTCTTCTAATACTGGAACGACTTCCGCTTCAACTTGCACTTCGGATTCAGCCTTCCTTCTCTCTTCTTCTCTGGCACGCTGAATTTCGGCTTGTTTTTGCCTTTCTTCGGCTTTAGCACGCTCAATTTCTGCCAATCTCCGATGCTCTTCTTCTTCCCTTCTGCGTTCCTTTTCTTTGGCAAGAACCATTTTTTTATTAGCTTCATACCGATTTATGTGTGAAAGTGCGTCCGCCAAATTTCGGTCTTTTTTATATATTTCGAGAGCGTCCTGCATAACGTCCGATTGGCTGTTCTTTATAAGCTCAACCTCGGTCTGTGTTTTGGCCACCAGACCTTCCATGTCCTCACGAATACTTTTAATTTTAGTTCCAGCCAAATCCCATTTGTGGTCATAAATTTTGTCTAGCGGCAAATATTCTGCCCAATCGACAGCAATTTCTTTCCAGATAGATCCAACGTCTTCCTGTCGTTTTCGGATTCGCTCCGTTTCCATTTCTTTGAGCTGCCCATCAATAAGTTGTATTGGTTCGTTTATAATTTTTTTTAACTCATTGACTTTTTCCTCAAATTGGTTGTACGGCTCCATGCATTGAGCCTTAATATCTTTTCTTCGGTCGTCTACAGACTTTTGCAATTTTCTTAAATTCGCAAGTTCACCCTTTGCAATCTGTTTACTGTCCTCTGTAAACACCGCACCCTGATATTCCTCCATTTTGGTGGATAATTGGGTTTTTAATTCTTCAAAATTTATTTCGATTTTCCCCGGCTCCTGATTGACCGTGAGTTCTAAATTATTCATTCCTCATCCCTCCAATAGGTTCTTAAAACTAAATCTTGTTTCTTCCAGTTGGAAAAATTTCATGCCCTTGTATATGAAATAATATTCAAACGGATATTCGTCATCCAAATAATTAATACACTTGATTTCTGACTCCGTAGCCCGCGCCAACTCTCCAATACCTGCATAAATATGTATGCCGTCTGACATTTCCGGGTAGCACACCATTACGGTTTCTCCGCAGAATTTTTCTTCCTGCATCTGTTTGCGGATGAAAATTTGCGTGTCCATCCACTGTAATAGTTCTAACTTTCTTTTTTTGTCCATATCAATCCTCCGAATTATTTTTAAATGAAACCATTTCGAATTTCTCCGTGTCAGGAACAAAAATTTGAATTTTGGGATACTCTTTAAAACTACGCACCATAGAGTTGTCCCGCATCTCATTTACCGTAGAGCTGTCCCGCATCTCATTTACCGTAGAGCTGCCCCGCATCTCATTTACCGTAGAGCTGTCCCGCATCTCATTTACCGTAGAGTTGCCCCACATCTCATTTACCGTAGAGCTGTCCCACATCTCATTTACCGTAGAGTT